>JABEBX010023841.1_pt1 | contig 11172 bp, 8 predicted proteins | sample 7245971 | NCBI WGS metagenome assembly JABEBX01 (sample SAMN14506365, study PRJNA622280) | hot springs metagenome | biome: hot spring [ENVO:00000051]|acidic hot spring [ENVO:00002120]; feature: spring [ENVO:00000027]|sediment [ENVO:00002007]; material: sediment environment [ENVO:01001048]...
CTTCTTGATATTCGGTAATAAATTTTTGTAAAGAATATATTGAATGTACATTTTTGCATAAATACTCATATTAGTAGTTTTTATATTAGGTTATCTGAATTTTTAGACCGTTATAAAAATATAGTAAGCGGGCATTCTACGATTAAGTTTATTCTTTAGTTTCATCACTTAAGCCCTCTAGATACGTAAGAAAGATTCTCTTATCTAAATTTTAAGTAGTTTATATAAAAAATTATTTATCACTTCCAGCTAGTTAGAATAATCTCTCTATTGAATGTCTTGATTACCAGAGGGTACAGCGCCAAAGCAGCTGCGGCTACGATGCCACCTATAATCAATATTACTGCATTCGTGAGGTTGATCATTCCAATTTCTGTCAATACATAAACTACGATATAAGGAATATAAACAACTATTGAAAGTTGATAAGCGCTTCTGGGATCGCTAACGCGCGAGGACATTATTGTACTTATTTCAATAGATAAAATCGAGCTTACAGGTACCACAAGAAGTAGCATAACGACCATTGACAAGTTTGGAAAATAATAATACCCAAGGAGGTTATGTGTAAAAGCATCAATTAAGATCATGTAAATTGCTTCACCTAAAGTTATTGTGAGAATCACAGGAATAAAGGCAGAAAGAGCCTTTCCAAGAAGAATTTCACCGTCTGAAACAGGCGTGGCTAGCAGTGGTTCTAGACTTTTCTGCACTTTTTCACCAACTATGCTGTAAGCTGCGATAACGGAGCATAACATTGAGGCAATAATTGTAAAAAAGAATCCAAACGCATTCATTAAATCCTCGATATGAGCGATATCAAAAGCATTGGATGAACCTTTGCTTATCAAATGTAAAATTAATAAGGGAAGAGCAATTGACAGCAGGAGTGGAATTATTAAATATGCATAAATAAGAACCTTATTGGAACGCATTGTTAAAAATTCCTTTTGTGAAATAATCCAAGCGTTTCTAAAACTCATTTTTTCTCCTCCACAGCTTTAAGATAAACTTCTTCCATTGTAGGAGAAAGCTGGCTTACAGCAACAATCTTACCACCGATAGAAGCTATGGTTTTGATCAAAACTGGATTCTCGATATTAGGATTTGTTACCTCGATGATCAATCTTTTTCCATCAACCTCGATATTAGCATGTGAAACAGTTTTAATGGCAGCAATAATCTTATCGTTCACTTCATCCAGCTCTATCACTGTTTTGTCTTTTCGGAAAGATTTTTTAAGATTATCAGGGGAACCTATGGCAATTAGCTTAGTTTTTAGAATTCCCACGATATCGCAGATCCTTTGAGCTTCATCCAAATTATGTGTGTTCATGAAAATCGTTTTCCCTTCCTTTTTTAAATTCAGTATTGTATCTCTAACCATCTTGGCAGCTTCTGGATCAAGATTTGCAGTTGGTTCATCCAAGAATAGTATCTTTGGATTGTGAGAAAGTGCTCTTGCAATTGCCACTTTTTGTTTCATTCCTTTAGAAAAAGTTCCAACAGGCTTGTCTTTAACTTCCCACAGATCAAACTGTTCAAATAAATTTCTTATGCTCTCTTTCCTCCTGTTTTCTGGGAGACCGTACAGCTTTCCATAAAAGTCTACATTCTTATATGCACTAAGTTCTTCGTACAGGCCAACATTTTCAGGTAGAGTATCCCTATAATTTTTCTTATTTCTATACAATCTCTTTTGTTGCTTATAGAAAGATCATCAATTCTAGCATCACCACTAGCTTTGGATATTAAGCAAGTGAGCATTCTCAGCGTAGTTGTCTTTCCGGCTCCATTTGGACCTAAGAGTCCAAAAATTTTACCATCATCTACTTGAAATGTCAATCTATCTACAGCCGTAAATGTACCAAAAACCTTGGTTAGCTCATTGACATATATCATTCTGTATGGTAAGTAATGCTTCTGTATATATCATTTTTTTCCAACGAATATTGCCAATATCCTATAAATTCTCTACAATATGCACCATGTCTGATTGGTTTATTGGAAAATTATCATCTTTGAATTATAAAGTAAAAAACACGAATTTTTAACTCGATAATTTAAAATGCTGAATCAACGTATAAAAATTGCATTTTCATTAATATGCGGGCTATTCATCCACTATTTGATTGGTTCTGAATCATAATAAAATCAGAATGGTAGATAATGAAATCTGAGGAGGATTAGGTGAAGAGAGGGAAAAACAATCGTAATTCTTACAAGAGTATTCCTAGGTTCAGGGATGATCAAAAATTCAAATTTACATTCTGAGTTTACAACGAATGAATGATTTATTGAAGTTCTAAATTCTCCTCAGAAAATAGACATAAGAATTATAGAATATCACTCGAAAAGAAATGAGAGTATTTCCAAATAGAAAGGCTACATTACGAAGGATTGTTTTAATTTATACAAAAGGATTCAAGTATCGGGGGGTCATGATTTCCATTGCCTTATTGAATAATAATATTCATTTAATTTTATATTGAAAAAGTCGTTCAAAATTTGGCATCAGAGTATTTAAACTAAAAGGAACTCATAAAGTATTCGATTACTAAAATTAAATGCGGAGGGCCGGATTTGAACCGGCGAACTCCTATGAGACAAGACCCTGAATCTTGCACCTTTAACCTGGCTCGGCAACCTCCGCATATTTATAGACTTTTAATATAGCTGTAAGAATACAAAGATGTTAATTGATTTTTCGTTTTTATGCCACTGTCATTTATCCGTTGAAAATTTTACTATAATTATTGATATGGCCGGTCAAGACACTCTGAAAACATAGTAACTTAAATACTTTTCATGCCATATGTTTGATATTGATTAAATTGGTTTTGCTAATAATCAATGAACATTTGACTAAATCGTTTTGAATCTACACTTGAATAATCATATATATAAGCTATGCCATTAAAAATAGTATCTGTAAATTATTAATACTATAATGCAATCCACTATTGTGATGATAAAAGTACTCATAACAATAAAACTAAAAGAAGGAGTAGAGGATCCAGAAGGTTTAGCTATAACAAAAACGCTAAATATCCTAAATTTTAAAAATGTAAAAAAAACTAGCGTCTATAAAGAGTATGAAATATTATTAGATATTGATGACGTATCAAATGCAAAAAAAGATGCTGAACAAATGTGTAAAAGATTATTAGCAAATCCTGTAATACATGACTATTCCATAAATATTGAGAGAGTAGAATAGAATATGCTTAAGAAATTAGATTATCCATTTGAAATTTACGAAATACATATCAGATCTTTGAGTGATGAAGAGCTATTAAAATTAAATGATCTGATGAATTTAGGATTAAATTACGAGGAATTACATCGGCTGAGGACTTATTTCAAAGATCTCGATAGAGACCCAACAGATGTTGAGCTGCAAGCTATAGCACAGGCATGGAGTGAACATTGTTGTTACAAGTCTTCAAAAAATCTGCTTAAAAAATATATTTTTGGTATTGATGCTCCTCAAAACATAGTGGTTATACAGGATGATGCAGCGGTAGTAGAATTTGATAAAACACACGCTTACGTTTTTAAGATAGAGTCACATAACCATCCCAGTTTTGTAGAACCATATGGTGGAGCTGCTACTGGCGTTGGAGGAATAATCAGAGATGTTTTAAATATGGGTGCAAAACCAATTGCCCTGGTAGATCCGCTCTTTTTTGGGCCATTGGATTATCCATATGAAAAATTAAATGAGGGAGTGAAGCATCCAATCTATCTGTTTAATGGTGTTGTATCCGGAATAAGAGACTATGGGAACAGAGTAGGGATACCTACTATTGGAGGAATGACGTATTTTCATACTTCTTTTTTAAATAATATTCTTGTAAATGTAGGTTGTATCGGCATCGCAAAAAAAACAGATATTGTAAGAAGCAGGATAGATAAGGTTGGGTACAATCTAATACTTGTGGGGGGTAAAACAGGTAGAGATGGAATACATGGTGTAAATTTTGCATCTAAAGTTTTAAGTAATAAAAGTGAGTCTGAAAAAACTGCGGTACAGTTAGGTAATCCGATAATAAAAGAGCCATTGATAAAAGCGGTATTAGAAGCAAATAGTAAAAAATTGATCACTGGAATGAAGGATCTCGGTGGTGGGGGGTTATCTTCTGTAATAGGTGAGATGTGTTTAGCTGGGAATGTTGGTGCTAATGTATATCTAGATCGAGTTCCTTTAAAAGAAGCAAATATGGCTCCATGGGAGATTTGGGTAAGTGAATCTCAGGAAAGATTGATGTTGGCGGTATCAGAGAAAAATACAAAAAAGGTCTTAGATATATTCAGTTTATGGGATGTTGAAGCGACTGTAATTGGTAAAACCATAGATTCTGAAAGACTGAATATATATTATAATAATATCAAAATCTTAGATCTGGATCTAGTCTTTTTAACTTCCGGGCCTTTATACTGCAGACCTTCCCTTGTAAAATATCCAGCACAGGAAAAAGTGGAAATTCTTCCTTCAGAAACAAACTATAAAGATTCTTTTCTTAAGCTATTATCGAGCCCTAACATTGCTAGCAAAGAGTTTATAATCAGACAGTATGATCATGAAGTAAAGGGTAGAACTGTTATCAAGCCTCTACAGGGTAAAATTGGCATGGAAACACACGGAGATGCGGCAGTGTTAAAACCACTGGATCACTCAAACAAAGGATTAGCTGTTACCACAGATGTTAACCCAAAACTTACAGAGCTAGATCCGTACTGGGGGAGCATAGCAGCAGTAGATGAGGCGGTCAGAAATTTGGTTTCTGTGGGTGCTAGACCACATTCCTTTGCAGATAACTTAAATTTTGGCAATCCTGAAGATCCTGTCGTGATGGGACAGCTGGAAGAATCAGTAAGAGGGTTAGGAGACATTGCAAGATTTTTAAAGATCCCTTATGTTTCAGGAAATGTCAGTTTGTATAATGCCAATTTTGGGGTATCCATCGTTCCTACGCCTACAATAATGGCCATTGGAATAGTAGATAATATAAAATATTGTTTGACATCAGATCTAAAAGATGAAGGAAATTTATTATATGTTATAGGAGCTACAAAACCAGAGATGGGTGGCAGTGAATACTACGCTTTGAGGCAGATAAAAAGCACAAATATTCCAAAGAGCAACTTTAAAATTTTAAGAGATAGCATAGATAAGATGCTAATAGCATCGAATAAAAGGTTGATCAGAAGTGCGCATGACATTTCACAGGGGGGATTAGCTATAGCACTTGCAGAAATGGCTATAGGTGGGGATATTGGGGCTAAGATTAACTTAAAGCCACTTGGAATATTGAGAACTGATTTCAAACTTTTTTCAGAAAGCAGCACCAGATGGATCGTTGAAGTAGAGCCTAAAAATGAGTTGAAATTCTTAAAAATTATGGATGGATTAGACCTTTACAATATAGGAACTGTTGGATGGGATAGATTAATATTTGAAGATGGATCCAGAAAAGTATTTTCTGTATCGCTCAACACTGTTAGAGAATATTTCAAGAAATTTCCTTAAAAATTAAAAAAAATATGTGGAGGAGAGACCAATGCTGGGGTCAGTCGATATACCTGAAAAGTTAGGGGTTAGAACAATAATCGGGCCTTTCGATTTAAATCAGATGATGCGCATTGCAATATATTTATTGATAGTTGCCGCTTTGACTATCTTTTTATCTATTTATTTTATGGTTTTATCAGTAATTATTGTATTTGCTGTTTATTTTAAAATAGAAAATGAAGATTCAGATCTTTATTTTTTCAAATATTTGATATATAAATTCAGTAAAAAAAAATATATTGGCAATGATTTTAAAAAGCTTATAGAGATTTATGATATAAAAGATAATATTGTTTATTTGGATGGCTTATACTTATTAATCATCGAAACCACTGGCTTAAATCTTAAATTTTACAGTGAAGAAGAGCAAAAACAGGTATATTTAGAGTTTATAAACATCTTAAACGGAATAGATTTTGATTTTGACATCAAGATAATAGCTTCTAAATTTAACTGCGATCATTACCTGCATATTTCTGAAAAATTTGAAGAGGCAGGAAATCAATATATTAAACTGATAAAGTCATTATATACAGACCAGGTGCTCTATAAGTATTATATAGCATTAAAGCAGAGTAGCTTAGAGTTCAGCACTGTATCTAAAGATGAACGATTAGAGAAAGTAAGTATTATATTGAATAATCGAGCTGACCAGATAATAAACGCACTAAAAAACATAAAGATCGAGTGTAATATCCTGAAAGGCTCTGAGATCATGGAATTTTATAGCCTTATAAATGAAGGTGTATAGAACCATGAAATTTTTCAATTTGGGCAATTTGGGGCTGTTGTTCTTTATTCTAACTTTTCTAAGTGGGATATATACCTTATTTAACAGCTCTATGTTCGGGCTCACTTTGCTGCTATTATTATTAGACTTTGTATATTACCTCAGAAATTATAATATAAAAAAATGGATTTTTGTTTCAGTCGTATTATTTATAATATTTATAATTATTCTGAATCCATATCACACTTGCTGGTTTTTCAGTTCAATTACTAGCATTATTCTTATTATAGACTTTGAAAAAGTAGAGATAAATGATAACTATCAAAAAAGTATTTTGACTAATAAAAAGATTATTTTCGAAAAGGACCATTACCTTTTTCATGACCTTTTTATCCAACCGCTGGTTATTGCAAAATGGCCAAAAAACCTAGTTTATGGATTTTTTTCAGAGCTTGTGAATGCAGAAACGCCTGTAAATATCTCGATAGGCTGTGAACATGTCCCTTCTAGCAAATTATTAACAATGTTGGAAGTAGAATCTGAGACCATAGAAACAGAGTTGATGAATGTAAAGCGAAAAAACAGGGCCAGATATATGGATCTGAAGTTAAAGTATGAAAGTTCTAAAAGTTTGCAAAATTATATAGTATCTGGTAAAGGATCATTATACAGAGTAACTTTAATATTCTATCCTATAGCAAAAGATTATAAAACTATGCGAAAAAATGCAGACTTTATAAAAAATAAGTTACAGAAATCTCTGTTTAAACCAGCATTCTCTAAATACTTACAAAAACAGGCATTTTTGACATTTTTTAGTTCCGGCACCAGAAATTATAAAGATGATAAATATATTCAGTCACAAGCACTTGCAACGATGTTTCCATTTTTAACAGACCTGATCGCTATGAAAGATGGCATTTTTTGGGGCATGAATGATGTAAATAACAGTCCAGTCTTTATAAATCGATGGTATTTTCCATCAAGTCATATGCTTGTTACAGGTACCACTGGCTTTGGCAAATCATATTTTGTGAAAATACAGATATTGAGAGAATTGTTGCACCATCCAGATACAAAAATTTACATAATAGACCCGATGAATGAGTTTGTGGATCTTGCTAATGCCATGAAAGGCACAGTGATCGATGTTGGTAAAACAGTAATTAATCCTTTCGATCTTTTTGATTCTACAATTCCTAACAAAATATCCAGGCTGAAACTGTTATTTAATTCAATATTTGAATTTGATAAAAATGATCTAGCAATACTTGATGTTTATCTTAACAGATTATACCAGGAAAGTAAGAACCCTAAATTTAAAGATTTTATTGCGTTATTGAATGAAAGCAAGCTACGTATTTTATTTTCAAGTTTTCTTGATGGATCATTAAAAAATTTGAATAATGACACGACCGTTAATTTAAACAATAATTTTACTGTCTTTAACATTAAAGATGTAAATGAAGATCTATTGATGTTCTATGTTCTTTTGACCGTAGAATATCTTTACAACCAGATCTCCAAAGATCATTCAGCTAAGATACTTGTTATTGACGAAGTTTGGAAGTTGCTTAAAAACAAGTCTGCAGCAATGCTATTAGAACAGTTGGTGAGACATGTCAGACGCTGGAAATGCTCTGTAATCTTGATATCACAGAAAGCGGATGATTTCCTAGAGTATGAAGAAGGCCGGACAATAGCACAGAATGCCATCTTTCATGTGCTGTTTAAACATAATCAGATTACTCAGAACATGAAGGCATTTTATAAACTGAGCGATAAAGAGGAAGAACTTATACTTAGCAACATTAATCCAAAGCATCAAGGATATTCGAGAGCTTATCTAATTGCTGGATCTGTAAAAGTGCCGATTAGAATATACAGCACTGACTTTGAAAACAATATCATTACCACTAATCCAGATGAAATAAAAAACAGGACTAGAGTATAGGCACAAACTTGTAAAATTCATTATTGTTTGGTTCTATCGCATATATATTTGTCTTTGGCTCTATTCCGTATATACATAGTGTATTATTTATAGAAACTACCTTAACATGAGTACTTGCCATGTTCACTATTTGATCTTTGATTTCACTGCCTGGCAGCAATATTCCTATCCCAATATCTTTGTTGTCTATTATATTATTTACAAAATTTACTATCTCTTGAATTGCCACTGGTCCTCTGTATCTTTCGATCGTGTCAAATGCCAGATAATAAAACATAGGTGTACCAAACTTCTTAAGCTCTGCTATCCCTTCCTGAATCAATTTTATTGATGTTTCTCTACTAGCACTACCGATTGGAATTATATATTTTTTATCAGTGCTGGATCTGGAATAATCTATAAAAATTGTGTGTGTATCTACCACATTCTTATTATTCATATATCTACTATACCTATCTCTAACCTCTTCAAGCGATGTGCCAAGTGACAAAACTACCATTATCCCCTTATCTAATAAAGTAACGTTAGAAAAAATTGGCATAGTCAAAAAATGATGTTCTCCCCCTACATTCTCGCCTATCTCTATCAAATTTAAACTGCCAGGCCTGAAACCACCGCCTAAAATAGTATCCAGATCTGTAACACCGGTACTAAAATATCTATCTGTTGGGGGGATTGTAGTAGTAAAATGTTTGTTTAAGTCAAACATTATTTTTGGGGTCAATATTTTAAATTTTCCTCCGTTTAAAGTAAATAAGTATTTTTTAAAGTTAGTGCTGATCCCTCTCAATTTATCTAACGATAAACTCCTTATCTTGCGCCCTTCATATAGATTCTGTTCCAAAAATATTACGCCATCTGCTATATACTCTAACTTATCTGATCGCTCCTTTTCTAAAATGAATATAATGTTTGAATTCCCGCCCTCAACTAGATCTTTTACGAGTGTGTATACCAAATCTTCTTCATTGATTCTATATTTGCTCGCCAATCCTTCTATACTATCTATCACGATCATCGTTCTGCCTGGCAGATTATTATCTACTTCATTATAAATACGCTTTAACTCTGGAATCTTAAGATCTTTAAAATATTTGTTGTATAATACCCTTGAAACTTTGTTAGGTTCTTCTCCATATATATTTCTAACTAGGGCCCTTGCAGTCTCTACATGTTCTGGCTCTATTTCTGGCTCTGCAATCTTTAAGCTATCCAGAAATAGCCTGCCCGCATCTATTATCTTAGTCTTCTCTTCAAGCTCTTTTATCCAAGGAAACTGCTGATATAGAGCTGTGTCACCGACTCTGGTTGATAAATAGATGCCTTTATATCTATCTTTAAAAGATTCTAAAATCTGGAGTGCAAAGGTAGTTTTTCCAGTACCGGCAGCGCCAACCAGTATCAGGGACATTGCTGACTCTGATCCAAAAAACTTATTTAATTCAGATTCAAGTGGTTCTAACATTTTCATAACATTGAATAGATAGCATTTATTAAAATATATATTTTTCTATTTCTAATCAAGCCATTTATCCGTTGAAAAATTTTGTAATTATCCATACGGCAGATCAATTACTTCTTGAAACATATAAAATCAAATACTTTTCTTGCAAGTATAGATCTATTAATAAGCATCAACGAACATTTGAGAATATCTTTTAATCGCTATATTTATATAATTGTTTTGTTTCCTTATATATAGTAGGGAAGGGCATTCCCGAATATACGCCTGTGGAAATCGCAATTACTTCGAGATAGTTAGGAACTAACGAAGTATCTGGTCTGTGAAGCAGGAACCTCAAACCTTTAGCGGAGAGAGGATGTCAGTAGATTTATGATACTGTAACCGGCAGGTGAATAATATATGAAGAACATAGATGATCTGGCAAATCAGGCTTTAGAGCTAAAAAAGAAAGGATTGAGTGATAAAGAAATTGCTACTGATCTGCATCTCTCTACAAATACTGTAATATGGTTATTATCCAGAGGATTCAAAACTGTAACTGAAAAGCCTAAAGACATAAAAATAGGCTGGAAATCAATAGGTGTATACTCTTCAAGAATAGATAACCTGACAAACATCATGAGTGACATAATCGTAGAAGAAACAGAGAGCAAAAGTATAGATGTCGATACAATTGTAGGGATAGCTATAAATGGTATACCATTAGCAACGCTAATATCCTTAACACTTGATAGAGAGCTTGCAGTTTACAGGCCACATCCCACTAGAGAGGATGGTTCGTTTAGCTCAAATTTTGCTTCTATAAAAAACAAGAAAGTGATAATTGTAGATGACGTGTTAAGTACCGGAGAAACTATGAGTAAAGCAATAGAAGATGTACAGAAAAATGGAGGAGAAACAGTTTTAGCAATGGCTATAGTAAACAAAACAGGGAAGGATATAATAAATGGTGTAAAAGTAAGATCTTTGATTCGTGCTCAGTTAATAGATTAACCTTTCTCTTTTTTGATATAGTCTCCTAAAGTCATGCTTCCTTCTTTTTTAGCTCCTGCAGACTTGATATAATCAACCTTTTCTTTGAGCTTGATGCCCAACTCTTTTTCAATTTTCTTGATTAGTTTATCGTCAGGTTTACTTTCTTGTCTTTCTATTTTTGACAGCAAAGTCTTTTTTTCAAGTAACTTCTTTGCCAGATCTTCAATTGTCAATTTTTTTGCTTCTCTGGCTTTCTTAATTCTTGCCCCGAAATCCTCAACAAGAACTTCTGGTGAATCAAGCTCGTCTCTTGTCGGTTTATTCATTGTTCTCAGGCGCTGTTGTATTATTTCTGGCGGCAAAAAAGGAAGTTCTTGTGCGGTTGCAGCTTCTACAGGCTTACCAAGCTTTTTGCAATCATCGCAAACGTTTAATATTGTTGATTCTATGATTATTCTATTTGCCTTTTTTAT
>JABEBX010022577.1_pt1 | contig 11147 bp, 11 predicted proteins | sample 7245971 | NCBI WGS metagenome assembly JABEBX01 (sample SAMN14506365, study PRJNA622280) | hot springs metagenome | biome: hot spring [ENVO:00000051]|acidic hot spring [ENVO:00002120]; feature: spring [ENVO:00000027]|sediment [ENVO:00002007]; material: sediment environment [ENVO:01001048]...
AACCGGTTATGAGCCGGTGGCTCTACCAACTGAGCTATGGGCCCTTAAACTTTGATTATTATAATGATCAATATTTTTTTGTCAAGAATTTTTATTTATGATGTAATCAAATTATATATTTGAAACGATAATAGTAAAAGAATTATTTTAATCAAATTATGTTCCTTACGTAAAAGTTATATAAAATTTGACAAATGATTTATTTTATTATAATAGACAATAAGGAGGTTTTTATGGGATTTAATTTCTTTGAGACTCAACGAATAGGTAATATAGAGTTAGTTTATTTTCTCAATGAAAAACATATGAGTGCTTTGACATGGGAATATTTCATAGAGCTTATAGATTTAATCAACGAAATTGAAAATGACAGTGAGATTTATATTACAATTTTTGCTGGAAAAGGAAATCATTTTAGTGTTGGCCTTGATTTTAATGATTTTTTTAATCGTTTTGGACACTTATTTGATAAGGACACTCAAGAGCTATACAATGTAATAAAAACCATGCAAAAGGGCATGAACTTAATATTTAATGGCAAAAAAATATATATAGCTGCAGTTAGCGGCTATTGCATAGGTGGTGGACTTGATTTTATAAGTGCATGCGATTTAAAGTTTTGCACTAAAGATTCTGTTTTTTCACTAAAAGAAACCCAAATTGGTATAGCTGCTGATCTTGGCTCATTGCAAAGATTACCGTTTATCATTGGATTTGACAATACAAGACTCCTAGCATTTAGCAGTAAAAATATCGATTCAAATTTAGCAAAACAAATTGGTTTGGTTAGTGATGTATTTGAAAATAAAGACCAACTCATTAAAGAAACTATACTCATTGCACAAAGTTTTATTAAAAATCCACAAAACGCGCTATTTGCGTCAAAACAATTTATCAATAATATGCTCAAAAGTACTATTAACGCACAACTAGATTCAATCGCACAATTTAATTCGCAATATTCAAATATCAACGACATAGAAAAAAATCTGCCAAAAATTTTTAAAAAAGGAGTTGCAGGTGAATAAAATACTATTAAACAAAAAAGACGATGTAGCCTTCATTATTATGAATAATAAAGAAAATAAACATGACATTGAATTTGCAAATGAATTTTTAGAAACACTAGATTTGTGTTTTTCAGATGAGCATATAAAATCAATCATAATAACATCCAGTGATGAAAAAAATTTTTCTCAAGGCATCAACACTGATTGGGTAAAACTAAACTTACATCAAAAAAATTATGAGCTTATTAAGGAATTTTTATATAGAATGAACGAGGTTTTTAAGAATATTGTATTTTCAAGTATCCCAACAATTGCCCAAATCAATGGTCATGCATTTGGCAATGGTGCATTACTTGCGTGCGCGTGTGATTTTAGGTTTGCTTTATCAAATAAAGGATTCTTTTGTTTTCCAGAAGTAGATTTAGGTATACCATTTTTGCCTTCAATGATAGAATATTCCAAAAAGTCAATCAATCAGCAATTTTATGAAGAAATTGTATTTACAGGAAAACGCTGCAGCGGTGATGAGCTTGAAAAACAAGGCATTGTATTAAAAGCAACAACAAATTTAGAAGAGTTAAAATACACTGCTTTTGATTTTGCAAAATCGCTGAATAAAAATAGAAACATCTACAAAGAATTAAAAAATAGAATCTATGGGTCTATTAAAGAAGCATTTGAAAAAGACAAAACGCATATTGAAACATTAGATATCTTTCGATAATTAATAATTGGAGCGGATGACGGGACTCGAACCCGCGACCTTAAGCTTGGGAAGCTTACACTCTACCAATGCAGAAACTTTGCTTAATGTGTCAAAAAAACAGCGCTATGTTAAAACACTTAAAAAATTCACTAAAAAATATACTGCAAAAATTTTAGCTTATACATATACTAAGCAGTTTGATTTTTTACTTCAAAAATTGGTTGACAATTATGTATACAAGATTGATTTTTATGATATAGCTAAAAATAGCGTAAAAAATCTCTCAGATAGCAAATTTTTTTTCGATATGTATAAAACTCTATTGATGCAAATAAAGTATTATTTAACTAAGCTCAACACACAACATTTAGTTACATTTATTATGGAAAATATAGACAGTGATATTAAAGCGAGGTTGACATTAATGTTAAAAGAAGCTTTTGAAAACAATTCAGATGTCATTATAGACAATTTATGTGACTACTTAATTTCATTAATAGAAGATAATACAGATACAATAACAAATTATATAGAAGACTTTATTGAAAATTACAAAAATCAAGCCATCTCAAAAGATATTGTAATCACACTACTTGAAGGCTTTAATATTATCGACAAGCAAGCACTATCTCATGAGATAATTCAACAAACAAAACATCTAATTATTGGCATAAAGCACGATAAATCGCATAAAATAAGGCTAAATTTAAAAAATTACATATTGAGCCAAATAGATTACTATAGCTTGCAAATTAACAATTACACACTATCATTTGTCCAAAAAATATTAGCCCAAAATATTGAAACAATAAAACACTATTTGCTTGACAATTTAGAAAACAACCTTTCGCACCAAAAAATAGCAAACTGGGTTTACCAAGCAGTAAACAGCAATACAGTATTAGATTTTTACAAACAGCATGAATTTGAAATAAAACAGTATGTCTCTAAGCAAATACAAATAGGCATAAAAAAACTCATTAACCAAAACAAAACACTTGTAACAAACAAACTCAACTTTGAAAAATATTTTAATTCTTTGTATACTTACACCATTAATCAATTAGCATTGCATAAATTGGATGTTAACAGTTTTGTAAAGCAAAAATTAATATATATAATGCGCCAAAATCATCATCTTATTGAAAAAACCGTAAGAAATTACCTAAATGATTTAAAGCACGAACAACTTGTAAACCAAATAGAATCTAAAGTTGGCAATGATTTGCAATACATCAGAATAAATGGGTCTATTGTAGGCTCAATTATTGGCCTATTTATAGCAATAGCTAGTTTAATTATTAAACATATTTAAGGGGGATAAATGGCTTTGGAATGTGGAATTGTGGGATTGCCAAATGTTGGAAAATCAACCACATTTAATGCTCTTTCAAAATCAAATGCAAAAAGTTCTAACTTTCCATTTTGCACAATTGAACCAAATATAGGCATTGCTTTGGTAAAAGACAAACGCATTGATATATTAACTAATATTGTAAAACCAGCACATATAGTTTACCCTACAGTAAAGTTTGTTGATATTGCTGGTCTTGTTAAAGGTGCAAGCAAAGGCGAAGGCCTTGGCAATCAATTCTTATCTCATATAAGAAACGTGGATATAATAGTACATTTGGTTAGATGTTTTGAAAACGAGGATATTATTCATGTTGAAGGCACCATTGACCCACAAAGAGATATTGATATAATTAATACAGAGCTAATATTATCTGATTTGCAAATTGTAGAAAATAGACTCGCAAAAGCAAAAAAAACAAATAAAAACGAAGCAGCTATCTTAGAAAAGTTAAAGTCGAAATCGGAAAAGGGACAAAAATTGTATGACTTAGATGAAGATGAAGAAAATTTGGCCAAAGAATTAAAGCTAATAAGCATAAAAAAAATGATTTACGTTGCCAATGTGGACGAAAAAAACATTAATGGAAATACATATACTGATATTGTATCCAAAATTGCAAGTCAAGAAAATGCACCATTTATGATTATATCAAGTAAGATTGAAGAAGATTTAGCTCAAATGGAAGATGAAGAAAAAGAAGAATACTTAGAAATGTTAGGCTTAAAAGAATCTGGTTTGGAAAAATTATCTAATTTAAGCTATAGTCTTCTTGATCTAATAACATTTTTTACAGCTGGACCAAAAGAAGTCAGAGGCTGGCCAATAAAACGAAATACAACTGCAAAACAAGCTGCTGGAAAAATACACTCTGATATTGAACGCGGGTTTATTAGGGCAGAAGTGATAAGCTTTAGTGACTATGTAAAATGTGGTGGTGAAAAACAGGCTAAAGAAATGGGTTTAATTAGACTCGAAGGCAAAGATTATATAATTCAAGATGGCGATGTAGTTTATTTTAGGTTTAATGTATGAGACCAAAGATTATTAGGAATATTAGTGAATTTCCAAACCTTGATTATACTATCGTTGCGCTTGGCAACTTTGATGGCATACATTTAGGTCATCAACAACTTTTAAAAAAAATCGAGGAAATAAAACAAAAAACGAATGGAAAAACTGTTGTATTCACATTTTATCCACATCCACTAAAAATCATTAAACCACACAATGAAGCTTTCATAATGCAATCATTTAGGGAAAAATATGAAGTATTAAGCAAATTTAATATAGACTACATTTACTGTGTGCGTTTTACTAAAGAATTTGCAATGCTACATCCACAAAACTTTGTAAAAAAATATTTAATTGATGGCTTAAAAGCAAAGAATGTATGTGTAGGATATAATTATACGTTTGGAAGACTAGCTCAAGGCAATGTTTTAACACTTAAAGAATACTCAAAAGAGTATGGTTTCAAATTACACGTAATACCCCCATATAAAATTAACAATACTATTGTAAGTAGCTCAAAAATAAGAAAATTTCTTAAAGCCGGTCAGGTAGAACTTGCAAATCAATTTCTAGGAAGGTTGTATTCTGTAAATGGCATAGTAAAAAAAGGCAAACAAAGGGGCAAACTTTTGGGATTTCCAACCGCAAATATCTATTTCAATCGCCCACTTTTATTAAAAGAAGGCGTTTACGCAGGATTTGCCAAAATTGGCAACACATATTACAAAGCAGCCATAAACATTGGCTCAAATCCCACATTTGGAGATGAAATTGTGCATCTTGAAGCATATATCATTGATTTTAATCAAAATATATACAACAAACGACTATGTTTGTATTTTGTTAAATATCTTAGAGAAGAAATAAAGTTTAATTCACAAGAAAAGCTTTTGGAACAAATAAAAAAAGATGTGCAAACCATAAATTTGTGCTGCAACCAAGAGACACTTTCTTGTATTATTTAGGAGGGCAAATGATTTTCAAAGACCTTCAAGACTACATAAACGCTTTAGAAAAAAGGAACGAGTTGTTAAGGGTAAAAATAGAAACAGATCCCATATATGAAATGGCAGAAATCGCAGATAGACTTGTAAAACAACACGGTAAAACAGTAGTGTTTGAAAAACCAAAAGGCTCTAACATAAAAGTCGCAATGAACCTATTTGGAACATTAGAAAGAACACAATTTGCTTTAGGCGTAAATAGTTTAGATGACCTTGCTTTAAGAATAAAAGAATTAATAAACATCGAGATTCCAATGAATTTTTGGGATAAGTTAAGAAATATCATGAAATTTAAAGAATTATCCAAATATATACCAAAAATAGTTAAAAAAGCTCCGTGTCAAGAAGTAATCGAAGATAATGTAGATTTATTTAAGTATCCAATTTTAAAAACATGGCCTCTAGATGGTGGGTGTTTTATTACACTGCCTTTAGTATTTACAAAAAATCCCATTACAAAAAAACAAAACTGTGGTATGTATCGAATGCAAGTATTTAGCAAAAATACCACAGGCATGCACTGGCATATACACAAAGATGGTGCAGCTCACTATAGGTATTACAAGGAAAAAAATCAAAAAATGCCAGTTTGTGTTGCAATAGGTGCTGACCCTATTACAATTTATTCTGCGACTGCACCCCTTCCAGAAGATATCGACGAAATGCTTTTTGCATCTTTTTTGAGAAAAGAAGGTGTCGAATTAGTAAAATCCACATTGTATGACGATTTGTATGTGCCAGCTAATGCAGAAATTGTTTTAGAGGGTTTCGTTGACCCAAACGAATTAGCAATTGAAGGTCCATTTGGCGACCACACAGGTTACTATTCTTTAGCAGATTACTACCCCGTTTTTCATATCTTACGCATTACCAGAAAAAAACATCCCATTTACCCAGCAACAATAGTAGGAAAACCACCAATGGAAGATGCGTATTTAGGAAAAGCTACAGAACGTTTATTTTTGCCCATTATTCAAAAAATCTTACCAGAAATTGTGGATATTAACCTGCCCATTGAAGGCATATTTCATAACTTCGCTTTCGTTTCAATCAAAAAACAATTTCCCGGACATGCTTTTAAAGTCATAAACGCTTTATGGGGACTTGGAATGATGAGTTTAACAAAAATTATAGTTGTTTTTGATGAAAACGTGGATGTCCAAAATATATCTGAAGTAATTTGGCGACTTGGTAACAACATTGACCCCCAAAGGGATATTATATTCACAAAAGGCCCCATTGATGTTTTAGACCATGCCTCAAATGTAGCTCAATTTGGTTCAAAAATGGGTATAGATGCAACCAAAAAACTAAAATCAGAAGGTTTTTTGAGAGAGTGGCCAGATGACATACAAATGCCAAAAGAGATTAAAGATTTAGTTGATAAAAAATGGGATAAATATTTCAAATAGGAGGATGCATGAAACCAAAAACTATAAAAAACGCAAAAGACCTTATGGCGGATATGGAACATAACTTTAATGAAATTGATAGCGCATCAAAAGAACAAGGCGCTGCATTCAAACATTTTATTGATAAAGTATTTAAAAGTACCAATTTGGACGCAAAGACTAAGGCATTGATATCTATAGCTTTATCTGTTCATAAACAATGCAAGTGGTGTATAACATACAGTGTAGATCTTGCTTTGAAAAATGGTGCTAGTAAAGATGAAATATTTGATGCAGGATGGCTTGCTGTAGCATTTGGTGGTTTTAGTGCATATACTTACATGCAAATTTTAGCAAAAAGCTTCAATGATCTTGCCGAATAATTTCTAATAAGCTATTAATATTTGGCACATTTTCATGCGTAAATAATTTAATATTTGAATCTTTAATCTTTTGTTTAAGCGTATGTGGCAATTTAATTTTTCTAACATTACCCAATAAATCAATTTCACCTAAAAAAATATTTTGGTTATTAATTACGATGTTTTTCACAGATGAAATAATGCTAGACACAACAGCCATGTCTGCAAATGTATTATTTATTTTAAAGCCACCAATCACATTCAAATACACATCAAACTCAAACATAGGCAAACCAAGACGTTTTTCTATCACAGCCAAAAGCATATTTAAACGGTTTAAATCAAAGCCTACGCTAGTTCTTCTTGGCATGCCAAACGGACTTTTTACGCACAGTGTTTGAATTTCTATAAACATCAAATACGAACCTTCCAAAATAGCACCAATTGCCTTACCTTCTGCTTCTTTTGCATCTTCAATATAAGTTAAAAAGGCATCTTCCACAATTTTTAAACCACTTTGAGTCATTTGAAAAATCACTACAGATTCTGTGCTTGAAAAACGGTTCTTTGCTGCCCTAAGCAATCTATAACCATACTTATCATCACTCTCTAAATAAAAAACTGCATCTACCAAATGTTCAAGCGCCTTGGGACCCGCTACAATACCTTCTTTTGTTATATGGCTTACAATAATTAATGTTTTATTGTGTTCTTTTGCTGTCTCAATAAGCTTTAAAGCACAATATTTGACCTGATTAATGCTGCCTGCAAATGAATCGAGATCTGAAAAATAAATTGTGTGTATAGAATCTACGACAATTACATCAAAATCTTGCTTTATGGCAAATATTATTTCATCTAAATCGTTTGAGGTGCAAACTGGTATCTTGCTATTTAATCTTTTAGCTTTTAGACTTAGCTGACTGGCTGATTCTTCTGCACTAACGTACAAAACTTTATTGTTATTTTCAATTAAGTACTTAGAAAGTTGCAAAAGTAAAGTAGATTTGCCAATGCCAGGAGAACCAGCTATTAAATAAACACCGCCACATACGAAACCATTACCCAAAAAATCGTCAATGTGTTTTTGGTTAGTTTTAAAAAAAAGTGTTTCTGCCCACTCAAACTCATCTAATGTGACAACATTTAGTTTGGAACTTTTTTCTTTTGTAGTAAGCTCTTGTTTTAGTGTATTCCACTGGCCACAACTTGGACACTTGCCTGCCCACTTTGTTGTTTTAAAACCACAATTAGAACACACATAATAGAGTTTTTCTTTCATCTGCCAATACTAAAGCACGCTTTTGCATATTTTTTGAGTATATTCTTTTCCCAAATATTTCGGCCATCTATTACTATTTTATCTTTGAATCGCTTAAATTCTACATTTTTAAATTCTTCCCATTCTGTGACTAAAATTAGTATATCGGCATTTTCTAAGGCTTTATACTTATCGCTAAAAATACTTATTCTTTTATCTTTGATTGGTATATCTTTAACGATCGGGTCATATGCATAGATAGTTGCATTGTAATTTAATAGTTCATTGATAATATTTAGTGAAGCAGCTTCTCTTATATCATCCGTGTCTGGTTTAAAAGCTAAACCCCACAGGGCAACACGTGCACCGTTCAAATTTACATTGGCTTTTTTAAGTATTTTTATTGGCTTAATCTTTTGTTGCTCGTTAACTTTCATTACTGCTTCCAAAATGGTAGGGTCAATGCTGTATTTTTTTGCTGTATGTATTAGAGCTTTCACATCTTTAGGAAAACATGAGCCTCCAAAACCCAAACCTGCTTTCAAAAAATATGGCCCTATGCGTTTATCCAAACCCATACCTTTTGACACTATTTCAATATCTGCACCAATTTTTTCACTTAAATTAGCCATTTCGTTTATAAAAGAAATTTTTGTTGCCAAAAATGCATTTGACGCATACTTTATCATTTCAGCAGTAGGAAGGTTTGTTATTATCATCGGTGGATTTAATGTTGAATAAAGTGAAGCGGTTTTTAATGCAATGTCTTTGTCATCGCTACCAATTACAATCCTATCTGGGTTCATGAAATCTTCTACAGCTTTTCCTTCCCTTAAAAATTCTGGGTTTGATACAATGCAAAAATATTTTTGTGGTTCTTTGACGCCTTTTTTTGATAACTCCTCGGCAACTAAGCTAGTAGCCCACCTACCCGTTCCCACAGGAACTGTTGATTTATTAACGATAATCTTAAAGTCATTCTCTGTTATATAAGAAGCAATTGTTTTTAGTGCTTGACTTACAAAACTCAAATCTGCCGAACCATCAGATGCAGATGGTGTGCCAACAGCTATAAAAATAAAATCAGAATTTTTAATAGCATAATCATAATTAACCGTAAATTCTATATTGTTAGACTCTTGAGCTACTGCTAAAATTTTATCCAATTGTGGCTCATAAATAGGAATATCGCCTTTTTTAAGCTTTTCTATTTTTTCTTCGTTTATATCAAGACAAATAACTTTGTGCCCCAAATAAGCAAAACAACTGCCCGTAACTAAACCCACATAACCAGTTCCAAGCACAGATATTCTTTCCATTCAAATCACCTTCTATATAAAAAATAATTATTTTATTATTTCTAAGACAAATTGAGGTAAAGCAAAACAAGCCTTATGTATTTGAGCGTTATAGTATTTATATGTATGAGATACACTTTTGTATAATTCTTCATTAAAAAAGTTGTGTAATTCTATATTTTTATAGCCGATAGAAAATAGCCACATTCCAGATGGGTATGTTGGAATAAATGCGCAATAATTAAATGTATTTGAGCCAAAGGCTTTTTGCATATTTTTTCTTGATTTTAAAAACCAATCTGGGTTGTAATAAGGATTTTCTGCTTGTGCAACAACGATTCCATCATCGCTTAATATATTGTACACATCAGTGTAAAATTGACCACTAAAAAGGCCTTCTGCGGCGCCAAATGGGTCTGTAGAATCTATAATGACTAAATCAAATTTTTCTTTTGTATTTTTTACAAATTCGATACCATCACCAATTATTACTTCAACGCGTTTGTCGTTATAACCACATGCTGTAAAATCTAAAAATTTTTTTGAATTTTCAACTACAACTTCATCTATCTCAACTTCAATTATTTTCTCAAAGTCAAACTTCGTTAATTCCCTTGAAGTGCCACCGTCTCCACCGCCAATTATTAATGCCTTTTTTCTATTCTTTAAAGACATAACAGCAGGTGCGCTAATCATTTCATGATAGACAAATTCATCCTTTTCTGTTAGCATAACAAGACCGTCAAGCAACATTACTCTACCATACTTGTATGTTTCAATTATATCTAGCCTTTGATACGAGCTTTGCTGTGTAGTCAAAATTTTTTTTACTTTAAATGTTAAACCTGCATCATCTCCATACTTTTCAGTAAACCAAATTTCTGGGTTCATGATCTTCTTCTGGCACATTGACAAGACCACTATCTACAAGAACTATTGCACCATTTTTCAAATCTTTTTTATACATATCATAAGTTCTTTGATCAAGCGCAAGTAAAAAATCTATGTTTGTTGCCTCTGCAAACTGTATGGGCTCATCCGAGATTATAACATCAGCCTTTGTTGGACCACCACGAACTTGAGATGTATAAGTAGGAACTTGAGTAGCATACTTATTTTCATAATAAACTGCTGTCTCTGCTATAATTGTGCCAGCAAGCATATTACCTTGCCCGCCTATTCCAACGAATCTTAATTCATAATGCAATCCCATATCAATCTCCTTTAAGCCTTAGCTTGAGCTTTTTCAATAAGCTCTTTGTAGCTTTGTGTGTATTCTTTCTTTGTTGAATCATCCACAAAAATACCGGTTATATATTTACCCTTAAGCTCTTCATTGCTTAGTTTTGCAGATTTTGCCTGGCTAATTGTAACGCTTTTTATATAATCAACCAGTTTTACTGGATCACCGAATTTATTTCTTCTGCCCCATTGTATATGACAGTTAGAAATAGCATCAATAACGCTTGTGCCTTTGTGCTCCAATGCTTTCTTTATATAATTTTTTAAAGGTACAGGCTCTGCAACCGAACCCCTTGCTACAAATGTAGCACCAGCACCTTTTGCCAGTTCTACCAAATTAAAAGTCGGATCAATATTACCTCTTGGCATTGTTGATGCCTTTGTGCCAGTAGGAGTTAGCGGCGAGTATTGACCACCAGTCATACCATAAATCCAGTTATCAACAACAATGAGTGTAATGTCAATATTTCTTCTACAAGCATGTATAAAATGGTTTCCTCCAATA
>JABEBX010000663.1_pt1 | contig 11139 bp, 4 predicted proteins | sample 7245971 | NCBI WGS metagenome assembly JABEBX01 (sample SAMN14506365, study PRJNA622280) | hot springs metagenome | biome: hot spring [ENVO:00000051]|acidic hot spring [ENVO:00002120]; feature: spring [ENVO:00000027]|sediment [ENVO:00002007]; material: sediment environment [ENVO:01001048]...
CAGTCCCAGACCGTGCGCCAGGGTAGCGATGAGATCGGCGTGCCGCCCGAGCGTAGCCGCCGAGATGCCCGCCTGCTGCCCGAACCAGCCGTACTGCGCGATGACGAAACCACCCGCGGCCGCCGTGCCGATACCCACCGCCGACTTGCCATAGTCATGCTTGAATGCGTGGATGGCGCCATACCCAACACCCCCGGCCATGCCAATCGAACCGATGGCGGGCATGAAGTTGGTCTGGATGAAATTGCTGATCGAGCCGAAAGGCCCGCCGCTCGACGCCAGGGCAACGGCGGTTCCCAGAAGGGTGAGACCGATACCGGTGCCCGCCAGGACTTTGCTGTCCGCCAGGGCCCGGCGCGAAAGGACGGGGCGCTGTACTGCCTTACCCTCTACTGCGTTTTCCATGAGGATGCTCCTTAGAGTGAAAACCACACCTGTGTATAGCCGGACGAAAACGGGATACGCAGGTCAGCTCCCCCTTTTTTCCATCTCGCAGAACGTCGCAGCCTGGCGCGCCTCTCCCCAGGTTGGCGTCTCTGTCCGATCGAGAAGCGCCCTGGCATGCGGGCAAAACTGGGCTGACCGTAAAGATCGTGCTTCGGGAATGTCTCGGCTGTGAAATCGTCTAGGACTGACCCGGCAGGCAGCGTTCGTCGTCACGGATGGATTACGAAGTGACGGGTCAGATCGGTGACACCGTCTTCGTGTCGACCAACGCCTGCAAGTGGTCGTGCAGCAACCTCGGGATTTGCCCGCCCGTGAGGAGTACACCGGCCTCCATGTTCTGCTCCATCGCATGGCCGGTCAGGTTGGCGCTGGTGATGAAGCACACGTCGCCATCGGCGACCGCGACCTTGGCGTGGACCCGCCCATCCGCGAACGGGGCCGCCCGTTCACGCCAAGCGTAGAGCTTCGCGGCAGGAACCAGCGTCCGCATCTTGCCGATCACGTCGAACGAGATGCTGCCTCCATGATCCTGCGACGATTCGAGCAGCATGGAGATGCTCACACCGCGTGCGCTGGCATCGTTCAACGCCTTCACGATGGTCGAGACGTCATAGGCCACGAAACTGGTGACGAACAAGGTCTGCTTAGCCGCGCCGATGACTTGCAGTAGCGCTTGTTCCGTTCGACGGGCGGAGACGAAGGGCGTCGTCGGCCCCGTCCACACGAGTTCAGTGGATTGGTGCTTCGACACGTTCTCGAATGCATGGCTGGCGGCGAGCAGCATCGAGGCCAACTCATCGGAACCGACCGACGTGGCTCGCCACGCATCGACGAGCCGTTCGACGACGGCTTTGGCCGTGGCCGTGCCGACGACATCTGACAGGGCGACGTTCGCCTTCGCATCCTTGATCTTCCGAATCGCGCCCGCCAAGGCCCGCATCTTCTCCGGCGAAACAAGACAGGCCACGGCTGTGACGGCTTCCAGCAGCCTTTCCATGTCACAGTCCCGCGAAGAAGGCCGCATCCCCTCGGTCGAGGGTCTGCACCAATAATGATCTGTCGAGATAACGGTTACCGCGCTCGCACGAAGTTTCGGCGACCAGGCTGCACGCATGGCAGGCCGCCGCGTGCAACGAGCGGTCTTTGCCCGGATCATGCTCAGAACAGAGCGGATCGGACGAGCAGACCTTCGATCGGTTTAGCGCCTGCCGGAGCAACCGCCCCAGGTTTTCAGGCTTGCCCAGATCGACGAGGCCGCCCAGCGTCCCATCGGAGTCGGCGGCTGCCGTGTAGATGAGGATGCCGGCCTGTGGACTCTCGCCCGAGGTATCAGCATAGATTCGCTCGCGGATGCTCGCTGCGTTGTAGCCGCACTCCAGCGCCAGCTCGCGGATGAGCAGGTGCGAGAGCGTGTGGAGCATAGCGTACCGGATGCCGGGGTAGCCTTCGGTCGGGTCGAGGTGGCGCGAATTGCGCCATCCGCGATGACCACCTTCGAGCATTCCGTCCACGCGCTTGACGCCGCCTTGCGCCTCCCACGTCTTCAGTGCCTGCTCGTCGAACTGGATGAAGATCCCTTCGCCGTGAACCTGATTGGCGGGAACCCAATCCGGCTTGCGGCGCGCAAGGCCCGCCATCTGTGGCCGCTCGTTGGGGTCGCTCGATTCCTCGGGGGCTTCCACGCGGGTGAAGCCCAACAAGGCGTTGACCTCGCGCAGCCTTTCCAACAGCAGCACTCTGCCGATTCGATTCTCGAAGCCGGACGGCGTGGCCACCTTCTTGCTCATGAAGTGCGGGTAGTCGGCAGGCGGATTGGCCGCCGTCAGCACCTCCCACTCCGGCCCCTTGATGTCGGCTTCACCAACGGTGTCCTGACCGCCGCCGTTGCGGTGGGCTTCGATGGCCGCCCAGACGTCCGATGCCGGGTACTTGTCGATGCCCGGCAAGGCCCCGGTCTTCTTCAAGGTTTTCACCGTCACAGCGACGGCGGCTTCCGAATCCAAATCGTCGAAGAACTCCCATCCGTCTTGAATCAGTTGGCCGAGCGGGTCTTTGGCCTGCGGGATGGCGAGCGCCGACAGGGTGATCGGGAACCAACTGTTCGTCGAACCCAGCAGGACTGCCCGCGCTTCCTCGTCGCACTCTTCGTCGAAATGATCGAGGTGGGGATGTCTGCCTCGGCAACTCGGCAGGTTTTCCTTTCCGGCCTTACCGAAGGCGTGGGCCATGCTGCGCGATGCTCCGCAGGCATCACACTTCACCCACAGGTTCTCGGTCTGCAACGAAGCCCCGCTCTCGAAGAAGCGCAGCGTTCCCTTGCACGAACTGTTGCCACCGTGGACGAAGTAATGCCAAGGGAAATCGTCGAGGTGGCCGTCGCGACAAGCCAAGAGGAAACGCGCCGGAACGGCATCGGCATCCTTCGCGGGCTGGTCGCCCTTGGAACCACGGCAACCCTTGTGGACGAACCGAGTTCGTTCCGGACGGAAGCGGTTTTCTTTGATCTCGAACAGCCCTGCATCGAAGGGAGATAACAGGCCGCACTTCACGCAGCGCATCCAGCGCGGGAACGGGCGGACCGGAACGCCGATGTTCGCCTCCGCCGACCACGGATCGACGAGTTCACTCTTCTGGAACGGCGGCACGCGCAGGTTCTCCACCTGCGACCCGAGAACCTTGCGGACGGCGGCGAGCAGGCGAGGTTCGCCGATGGGCTGGCACCTGTCTTTCTCCCACTGATCGATGCCCAGTGTCACCACCGAGAGGCTCGGCAGGTCGATCAGCGCGCCCGGCCCGTATGTCCAGAGCAGTTGGCTGGGACGGACTTCCCCGACGGGTGTTTTATTGGTGGTCATGGTCAGTCCTCGTCCTTCGGCACCGGACGCGGCTTCCACCCGTGGTCGTCCGAGATGTGCCCCGTATTCATGATCAGGCGCACGCCAGGCTCCACCTCGCGCATCGACATCGGAACCGTCCAGTTGTCCCACGCATGGATGCCTGGCGACTTGACCAGGCCGACCATCGTCGCCGCCTGCGCTCCTCGCTTTTCGTAGGCCAGCGTGCGGCCGGGCACGCTCACTTCCTTCGCCCATTCGTCCGCGCGCTCTTTCAGTTCGCGCTCGGCCAGACTCTTGATGGTGGTCGTCTCACTGACGTTCCAAGCCCGCCTCACCAGCACGTCGATAGCTTCGGTGATCTCGGGCTTGTCGGATTTGTCCAGCTCGCCTGCGCCCACGTTGGGGCTGAAGGCGTCGTTCTCCAGACGCATCAAAGAGAGGAGCGCACCGGTCAGACCGCGATCCATCGCACGAGGCGAGAACGGCGTCACCGATTGCGCTTCCACATGTTTGTAGAAAGTCGCGTGGTAGTGCTCGAAGGTCTCGTAGTGCGAGAGGTCGCGCGGTCGCGCCCAAGTGAGCACCGTGCAGACCAGGCCGGGGAAGGAACGGCCCACGCGGCTGGTGGCCTGGATGTATTCCGCCGTGCCCTTGGGCTGGCCGTTCACCGCCATCAGGCCCAGTCGGTTCACGTCCACGCCAACCGACAGCATGTTGGTCGCAAGCACCACGTCGATCGCGCGGGTGTCGCCCTCGTTCCATTTCGTCACGTACTTCCCGGTGGCCGCGTCGAACGTGGCCTTGAACTTGACCTCCAGATCGTCGAGGTACTTCGGGATGTCCTGACTGGAGACGCGAGAGGTCAGCTCGCGGATGTTGTTGACGCTGCGCTGGGCGAGCGCGGGCCGTTCGACCATGCTCATCTGAACACGGTAGGAACGCGTCTGCACGTCATCCTCTGCCAAGCGCCGCATCCCGCCCAATTCACGCAGTGAATTGAAATAGCCGACCGCCGTCATGTACGGATCGGCAGGCTCACCGAAGCGGTCGAACAGTGCCTGCGCCGCCGTCAGGAAGGCCGTATAGACGCGGATCAACATCGCAGGCCGCGAGCTGCCCGGAGAACACACGCCCAAATAGCGCCGTCCAGGTCGCTCCTCGATCGGACGCTGCACCGAGAAGTAGTTGTCCTCCACGTCCAAGCCATGCGGTGGGAACACCGACACGCGCCGCATGAACACGTTGTTCACCTGTTCCTTGGCTTTGCGCACCGTCGCCGTGGACGCGACGATCTTCGGTTTGACCGTCTTTCCATCTAGCGACCACCCGCACAGTTCATCAACGGCGGACTCGTACAGACCGACCATCGTACCCAGCGGCCCGCTGATGAGGTGGAACTCGTCTTGGATGATCAGGTCGGGCGGTCGAATGGGGCTGACGGGTTTCACGGCTGCAACAGGCAGCCCCTTGCTCGCCCGGTGCCCGTTATTGCACTCGCAGCCGGGCCATAGCAAGCCGTGACGCTCGCATTCCTGATTCACCCGACCGAACAGCGTGCGCACCTGACCGCGCCACGCCATCATGGCGAACTTGTCCACCGTGGAGATCATCATCGTCGGCGGACGGTGGTAGATCTCTTCGTCCACCGTCAGCACCGGGATACCGGGGTGCGGCAGCTTGGCGGATTTACCGCGAGAGAACTCGCAGCGACCTTTCTTGTCGCCGCAGTAGACCAAGGTGCGCCCTTGATCTTTGTCCACATCCACTTCGCGTCCCGGTGCAATGTCGGAGCCGCACCACGGACAACTGGTCAGTTGCGCAGGAGACGTTGCCCCCGCGTGATTCCTGCCGGGATTGCGGATGTCCTCGATGGCGCGGTGACTGTCTTCAGTCGTACCCGGCGTCACCTTGTTGCCGACCCACAGGCCGATGGTGAAAGGCTCTTGACCCAAGGACGAATCACCAGCCGTCAACGCCTCGCGACGCAGCACTTCCATCGCGCAGATCAGCGCGGTGGCGCGCTGGAACTGCTGCAAGGTCAGCAGGCGCAGGGTGTAGCGCATGATCACGGCCAGACCGCGCGAGGCGTCGTAGCCGCCGAGCTTGCCTTGTAGGCGGCGGATTGCCATCGTGAACGCCGCCACGCCCAGGTAGGCCTCGGTCTTGCCACCACCGGTGGGGAACCACAGCAGATCGGCATGGGCTTCCATCGGCTGCACGCGATCCGGACTCGTGGGGTCGGCCAGCGACGGAATCGACAGCAGCAGGAACGCCAACTGGAAAGGACGCCAACTGCGGTTCTTCGGCAGGTCGAACTGATCTACGGAGACATCCCGGCCTCGCCGTACTTCGAGCGCGTACTGGCTGCGCACACGCTGGATCGCCATCGCCTTGTTGGCGAAGCGGAAAGCCGCTAACGCCTTCTCGTCGTTCTTCAGCGTGTCGATGCCTTGCTGCAGGCGCACCTGGATTTCCTGACACCGATCCAGCGCCTGTGCAGCCGAGGTGTCATACCCGACCACGTCCTCGCCGATGCGGACGCGTTGCTCGGCGATCCACGCGGTGTAGTCGTTCGTCAGTACGTTCAGGGCGGCGACCAACTCATCGACGCCCAATGTGGCGAGGCGCTGCATGTCGAGCAGGCCGCTCGCCACCATCTCCTTCATCGCTGGGCGGTCTGCGGCATCGAGTCCCGGCGTCTCCGTGACCTGCACTTCGTATTGCGGCAGCACGGTAGTGCGCACTTCGGTGGCCAAGGTCACGTCGTCCGCCGTCTCGGCATGGACGGCGACGCCATGTCCGACCGCGAACTCCACGCGGTTGCGGTAGATCATTTCCAGCGATTCGCGCTCGGCATCCATGCCATCAGCGTCAAGCACGGGGCGGCGACGGAAGATGGCGCGGTTGGAAGCCTCTGCTTCCGCGCGCACGATCAGTTCCGGCTGGAACAACCACGCTGTATCGCGGTTGGTGTCGGGCTCCTCCTGCGCGTTGATCAGGAACAGCGTCACCAAACGGTCGCCGTTAGCGTTCTTGGCACGGATGGAACCCTGTATCCGCACCGCCGGACGATTCGCGTCCGGTGCCTGATGGGGGATCACGCCTTCGGCGAGCGGCAGCACCAGTTTCCCGCCGCAGGGGATGCGTTGCCAGACCTTGGCCTTTTGTCCGTTGGGCCGCGCCAGCTCGTGCTCCTCGTTTGGAATTCGCTCGTAGCTGCCCCAGCGCGCCTCTATCTCTATGCGCTCGACATCGCCATCGACGCAGAAGGTCATGCCGAAGCTGCTCGGCACCAGCGACTGATTGCTGGCGGCGTCGATCTCGTCGGCGGAGTCGGACTCAGGCTCCACTCGCCCGGTCGCCGTCCCAAACTCGGCACCGGGTTCGTGCTGGCCAGGCACGATGGGATCGGCGGGCTCCTCGACTTCGTCCTCGGCCAGCGGGCCTTCCAGCCCTTCGATGCCGCCGTGGGCATCCTCGCGCGGTGCCAGCTTGCCGACCAGATAACGATCGCGCACACCCATGTCCACGATGCGCTCGTGGGGGCCACCCGCCGGGCCGAGCAGATCGTCCACGACGGCCAGTTGCAGCAGCTCGCGGATGTAGGCCCGATCCTCGACCGGCGATACCCCGTCCACGGTCTGATGCAGTGCCGTGGACAAGGCTGCGACGAACTCTTCCCACTGGATGCGCCCGACGTTCCCCGACGACGGCGGGAACAGCGAGGCGCTGGCGACCGGCACCGGATCGTCGGAGACGGACAGTCGGTCGAAGAACAGCGTGGTGTTTTCGAGATCGGAGCGAACCCGCAGGACGCGCCCGGCACGGACGATCTCCCCGGCGGCGTTCAGCACTAGAACCCAATCATCCTCGGCGATGCCCTGATACCGGGAGCGATCGCCCTTCAAGACCAACGTGTAGGGTGCGAGCCTGCGATCGGTGCCGAGGCCGTGGTCGATGGCGATCCATCCATTGGGTGTCTTCGTCATATCTCGCTTGCCTCAAATCCTGTCCACGATCTTTTCGAGCTTGTCGAGCGCCTTGCTCTGGTCGATGTAGGCCGAATAGCCCTCCTGTGCCCCTCGGATCAGCGTGTCGTAATGGACGATGCGACTGCCCGGCGCGATAGATGCCATGGATGCCTTGAGTCGTTCCGGATTGGTCGCTTCTTCATCGACCGCCTTGCCGAGAACGAAGACCACCTCGATGTCTGGTGTCGTCACGTTCTGCTCGCGCAGAATCTTTCTCAGCTTATCCACGTAGGTCTGGCCCTGCTCGACCAGTTCGAGCAACCCCATCTTGCGACCGACCTTCTTGAGTTCGACGATGACATGCTTGCCCGCTTGAGTTCGGTAGGCGATGTCCACACGACCCAGACGTTCCTTTTCGGTCAGGTCTTCGACCAGCACGCCCTCGGTCGTGAGGCGGGATTCCATGATTTGGCTGCCCGTGGCGCGCTCCCAGGCCGGGTCGAGCAGCCAGAGATGGTCGAACAGGTACTTCTGCAGCACCCGTTCCTTTGCGTCTTCGCCGATGATGGTTTGAAAGTCGCGAATCGCATCCAGGCGCGATTTCACGATGTCGCGGTAGAGCGAGGCTTCCAATGAGTCTCGGTCGGCGAGCACGGCCAGCAGTCGGTCTGCGCTCTCCACACTCGTCACGAATTCGTCCGTCGAGCCGCGTAACTTCATGCGCTCGAAAGCCAGAATGCCGTGCCGATACATGAGCTTGCGGTCGTCTTCATCATCGACCGGCAACGCGCTCAATTTGGCGATCAGCGTCTCTGCGCTCTTCCTGTAGCCCTCCGGAAGGGTCTCCAGCCATTCGGCGAGAGCCGGAGAATTTTCCTTGGCCTTCTCGACCTCGTGTTTCCTGCGCCATTCGTTCCAGCGCTTTTCGAGCTTGTTGAGCTGTGATCCGAGGAATGCGATCAACTGGATGTACCGCTCGTCATCCTCTTGCACGCGCTGGCGGTCGCTGGTGGCGATGTCCGGCTGATCGTCCGCATCGAGGAAGTCCGCCTCGATTTGCCCGGTGAGGTACTTCGTGTAGAGCCGTCCGTCGTTCAGGCGGTCGAGCACGTTTTCATGAAACAAGCGACCTCGAGCGAAGACCACGATTCCGTTGAGATTGCCAGCCTCGTCATCGTCGAGGTCTTTGGGCTTGCGCGCTGTACCGAGCCAACCGCTCACGCGCCACGCAGAATCCCAGGCGTCGAACCGCGCGGACAGCGATTCGCGTTCCATGACGTGCGCGATGGTGCTGGCCTCCGGCTCGTAGCCATCGAACGTCCAGAGGAACTGGGCTTTCGGCAAATCGCCGCGATCAGCCGCCGTGATAGGTTGGCCGTCGATCTTGATCTCGAAGCCATTGGCCTGACCGATGATCGAAAAGCGCCGGGCGAGTCGCTTGCGCAACGCACTCACCCCCTTGCCGAGACGCTGCCGCTTGATCTTGCGCAGCACGATCTTCGTGCCTTGTGTCACGGCGAGCGCGTCGCTCGCCAGCGGCTCAGGGTGGTAGGGCCGCTTCTCCTGCACGGCTTCGTGGATTCCGGGCACGCTCATGCGAAAGCCGCGCGTGTCACCATCCTTGGCAGACTGCACTTCGATAACATTGGCGATAGAGAACAACGACAGCTTGCCCAGCCCCTTGCGACCCATGGCCGGGCGGCCCTTGGCCGTCCTGCACCCGTGCTCCGCATCCTCGTCGCGACGACGGTATCCGACGCGCAGGTACTTGCCGTTCAGGTCATCGACGGACATGCCGATGCCGTCATCCTCTATCTCGATCCAGTCGTTGTTCGGATCGACACGAATCTGCACGCTCGACGCATCCGCGTCCCATGCGTTGGCCACAGCTTCGGTCAGAACGGCGGCGATGTTGCTGTAGAGATTGATGCCGAGATGTTCGAGGACATTGAGGTCGACGGTCATCTCGAACGTCGGCGTGGCCGTGCCATCTTCTTTGTCGTAGTTCTCGATCATGAACTCCCCTTCATTCATCGAATGCACCATCGCTATCCGGGTTCTTGCCAGCCGTCAGCATCTCGAACTCCTTCAAGAACTGAGCGACAGCCTCCTCAGCCTCATGGGGAACCGCACGCTTTCCAGACAGCTCAACCAATCGCTTTGCACAAGACGCAGTATCTAGATAGCTTTCGAGCCAATTCGGATTGAGGCGCGGTTGAAGGCGTACAGCCCAGTCCCCCATGGTCTGAGATCTGGTGTGCTGAAGAAATTTCGGCAGTAGCGCCAGCAGTCCATCGTCAGACGCAGTTACATGGTCGCACCACGCACGCGCCTCCCCGTCATCACCCCAGTGCCTCCAAATGGAAAGCAAGCGTGACAATTCCGGGTGATCTACAAAGTCGGCCTTTGCTGAAAGCGCTTGCACTCTGGATATCCAGGTGGCTTTCAATCTTGCGACCTCGTCAGCCGTCAGCTGAGTGGGCTCACCAGAATCTTTCGCCTTGGTGATTTCTTCATCCAGTGCTCGCAGGAGCCACGACTGAACCGCGAGCGCGCTGCCTGCCTTGATCGCCTCATCAAGAATATCGGCCCGCCGACCAACGGGAACCCGCTTCAGAAGGTGATAAACCGGGCGAGATGCCCGCGAGACATTGCCGAAGTCGAACATCCCACGCTCATCTGCGGGATCAATCAACAAATCACCTGCGTCGAATAGGGCCTGAATGACCGTCGGGATGTGTTCGTCCACGATGTCTTGCTCGACGTGATCCATCAGGCGTTCAAGCAAGGCACGTGCTTTCGACAAGCCATCGGGGCGTCTCTCTGCCTTGGCGTGAACGAGTGCGGCCCCGAAATCGGCGGCTGAACCGGCAAACGCCAACAGCGCCAACATTTCGCTTCGCAGAATGGCCCCTTGTGGAACGGCGAGACGGAAGTAAACGGGAAACATGTCCGGGTGGCAGGCACGGAGCCCCCTACGCCACTGCGCTAGCCAGTCCGCGCCATACCCCATCTGCCTGATCTTTGGAAATACTCGCTCCAGCAACGCTTGCGTGCTCTCCCGCAACCGCTCTGGAAGGTCTGCCACCCATTGCTGATGAAATGCCAGCTTGGCATTCCGGTCTTCTTGGTGCCCACCATCACGGCTGTGGCCAGCGAATCGGTCTTGGTTCGTCCGAACCAGGTCATATAAATCGGGCAGAAAAACACGGATCGCCTCAAGTGCGATGAAGTCCACAGGATTGACCTCACCGCGCACCGCTGGGTAGGTGACGGACAGGGTATTCGTGAAACGAACGACATCACGCGGCACTTGAATCAGTGGATCGATCCCATCGTGGAATACGTTCATCCAATATGACTGATCGAATAGGCCGCCCGGCGTGTCGCCCAACACCTGATCGAGGCGTTTGAACAGCGCAGCCCGCAAAGCCACACGATCGACCGGCGGCAATTCGAACGGCACCTGGATGATCTTTTCCAGATAACGCTTGCCAGGCAATCCACTCTGCTGTTCGATGGCCTGTGCGGCGACTTCGCGGTCGAAGGCCAGCAGGTAGACGACATTCGGAAAGTCTGCCAACGCTTTGATGACGGTGAACAACTGCCGAGTCTCTTCGGGCGTGAGGCGATCAATGTCGTCGATGACGACCAGGACACGCTTCTTCGCTTCCCTCAGTATCTTGTTGATCTCGGCTTTGAGCGCAGGAACATCTTTTGGCTTGCGCTTGGTCACCATGCCGATGAGCTTCCCAAGCTTTCCTGCCGCACCACCCGTCATGCCAGACAGGTCGATCAAGCCGCCCACGCCTTCAGCAAAGTCGCCCAGCAGATCCCCCAGCTTCTTGAATTTCTCGCTCTTGGCGGGAAGTACGGCCTGGAGC
>JABEBX010002099.1_pt1 | contig 11139 bp, 12 predicted proteins | sample 7245971 | NCBI WGS metagenome assembly JABEBX01 (sample SAMN14506365, study PRJNA622280) | hot springs metagenome | biome: hot spring [ENVO:00000051]|acidic hot spring [ENVO:00002120]; feature: spring [ENVO:00000027]|sediment [ENVO:00002007]; material: sediment environment [ENVO:01001048]...
GTCCAGATACCCGAGGGCTTCTTCCATGGAGGGTTCGAGGAAACGCATGGTACCGCCAGGCCAGTGCTCTATCACCACGTCCATCGAGTCTGGTGCGAACAATACCAAATAGCACGGATCGTTCAAGACATTAATCGTCTTGTAGGTGGGTAGACTAAGGGGATGGTTTGTAAAGGACATCACCGTGAAGGGGCCAAAGCCATGATGCAGGACCTCCTCACCGTCCAGACCCTCAAAGACATCACGCGCGGGCAAGCCGCGCAAGCTGGCGACTGGATGATTCCGCCTCCCAATCCTGGCTACCAGGGAAGTGTCAATCAGCTCCATTTCTCCTCCTGTGCTTGGTCAGCCGGTGAACCTCCTTCAACATGGCGGCCAAGCGCTCCTCCCAGCCCTTTTCCGGAGGCCTGATGGGAAAATCCGCGGCCAACTTCACGTGCTCCAGCGGGGACAACAGCGCCAGGGACTTGGTCAACTCCTTGATGAAGTCATTCCTGTATGGGCACTTCCCTTCGTGGATCAGGCGAATCTCCTCCAGCGGGGCCGGGTCGTTGCCATCCAGCCAGCCCAGGACGTCTTCAATCTTGAATCGATGTTTCTTTTTATTTTCCACGTGGATCCTCCCGATGTTCGTGATGATACCCCAAAATCTCCTCGATGGTCGTGGCATGCCTAGTCTCGTCCAGGAAGGGCTCCACCACCCTTTTAAGAGGGGACGCCAAGCATGGCACTTGTATGACGTACCGACTGATGTAGGTCAAATCCCTAACTTTATAGGGGGAATCGATGCCCCTGACGTTTGGGCTGAACCAGGATCCAAACAGGAAGGGTCCCCAGCCCGAATGGTCCACGCGCCCCGTCGTCAATTTGGGATACAAATATGGCTCGTATTCAAACTTCCTGGTTTCTGGACGATAATTCAATAGCTTGGATTTCTTGGTGTCGGGATGGGCCACGCGGGCCGCCCGGTAGAACCGCTTGTCTGGAACGTCTATCAGGTTCACTTTTGCCTCAACCACGAATCAAGCGCCTCCCGGAACAAGATCCCGGACACCTTGTCCGCCACGCTGGCATACTTTTCCGACACCCCGAGGCGAATACCTTTCGCGTACGCCGTGGGACCCTCGTTGTAGGCAATCAGGGCCGCCGCGTGCAGGATCCTCACCGCCACATCGGGTGGTGGGGCGTAGGCGTAGAGGTGGAAGAGGCTCATGAAAAAAAACTGCTGGAATAGCTGTATCATCTAGTTTTCCTTTTTATCGTTCCTGTTTTTACCTTGTGCCCACGGGCACGTTCCGGAGGGACGGCGTAACGAAAACCCCTCCCCTTGCAAAATTGCACCGATCCCCCTTTTGGCTTCCATCCAGGAAGGATCTTGTATTCTTTCTTTTTCCATTCTATGATGAGATCATCCTCCTCGACAAACTCATCTTGTTCTTCTGGCACGTCATATTTTGTCATCACCATGGAGACACCTCCTTGCTATTCTTATACCGTTGATCCCCATGCCCCGGAAAAGATTGGCACGAATATATCGCCTCCGGCTACCCAGGAGAACCCGCAGGGACAAGAAGGTATTCCGGTCCAAGTGGGAGATCAGCGTTGCCGACCTCTACGCCAAAGAGTTTCGGGTTTCTTGCAATGACAGGAGGATATTGGGACCCTGGGAGGTGGACGTGGTGGTCCACGATGGGTCGTGCACGTGGCTGGTGGAGGTGAATGGGCCGGGACACTACACCCCAGACGTCTACGGGGAGGTGGCCCACAGGAGGACCGTGCGGAACGATCTCCTGAAACTCAAGAAGGCACAGAAGTTGAACTTGCGCCTGCTCGTCATACCGGCCAAGAATCGGATGCCCTCAGAGGAGGAGCTGAAAGAGGGCCTTCGGATGCTCATGTCCTCCGCGGGCAGCTTCAGCCTGCTGTTCGAGAACATGGGAGCCATTAAAATTTAGCTTCGATCGAGGAAAACAATGTCAGACGACAAGGGCGAAAACGCCACGCAGCAAGATTGGATGGAGAAGGCTGCCGCCTTCCAGATGATGCCCTTCCCGGGGGTGTCCGGAAACAACGCCGGACTCATGGGATCCGTCTACGGGCAGACGGAGACACCGAGCCAATTCTTCACCATCGCCGGGCAGTTCCTCCCCCGGGACCTCAACGGCCTGGTCAAGTGGGCGTACTTCCTCGTCAACCTGGAGCCGCTGATCTCCGAGGTCATCCGCAAGCTTGCCGCCTACCCCATCACGGATTTCATCCCGGACACGGCCGACGCATCCCTGAAGCGGAAGTACAAGGATCTGACGTACCACATGGACCTGAAGAGCAAGCTCATCTCCATCGGGTTCGACTACTACCTCCTGGGAAACGTCTTCATCTCCCTGTATTTCCCATTCCAACGCATGCTGGATTGCCCCAACTGCGGCTCGTCGTACGCCCTGAGCCACTCCCACGACTTCTTCAAGTTCGAGAACTATCAGTTCCAGGGGTCTTGCAGCAAGTGCGGGTACAACGGCGTCTTCAAGCACCACGACGTGAAGGTCAACAACGAGGAACAGGTGAACCTGGTGGTCTTCGACCCGCGGGACATCACCGTCAACTATAATCCCATTTCCGGCCAGTCGGAATATTGGTACGACGTGCCGAGCTACATACGCACGAAGATAGCCGCGGGGGATGTGTTTTTCCTATCCACCATCCCGTGGTCCATGGTGGAGGCAGTCCGGGACTCCAAGCAGTACCTCTTCTACAAGGACTCCATCTACCACCTCAAAATGCCGGGGGTGACCAACGCTCTCCCCGGCCTTGGCGTTCCCCCCATCGTGGGCATGTGGGAGACGGTCTTCAACAAGGCCGCCGCCCGGCGGGCGAACTCGGCCATCGCCATGGAAATGCTGATGCCCATGCGGATTGTCTATCCAGACATCTCCGGCACCGCCGATCCCTCCACCCGGTTCTCCCTGCAGGCGTTCGCCCGCAACATGCGGACCTACATGGCCCGACACAAGACCGACCCCCTGGCCGCCGTGTTCTCCCCCATCCCCGTGGGTTACCAGGAGATCACGGGAAACGGCAAGGCCCTCTTGATCACCCAGGAAATCGAGCAGATGGAGGATTACCTCCTGCTCTCCCTGGGGGTTAGCCGTGAGATGATCTCAGGTACCTTGAACTGGACAAGTTCCACCGTGGGCCTGCGTCTCCTGGCCAACACCCTGTACAGGTACACCGACCAAATCCAGCGCCTCATGGATTGGATCTTCAGGAAGGTGTGTCCGGAATTGAACATGGAGGTGGTGCCGGTAACCCTAGAACCCTTCCAGCTCACCGACAACGACTCCGAGATAGCGAACCTCCTGCAGCTTGCCGGAAACAACATGGTCAGCCAGGAGACCGCCCTGTCCGCCATGGGATTGGACGCCGACGAGGAACAGCGCCGGATGCGGGAAGAGCAAATCGAGGCGGCCAAGCAGCAGGTCGTGGTCGAGTACGAGAAGCAGAGGGCGGTGTGGTCCCAGACCCGGGATCAGTTCTCAGGGGGTCCGGATGACTACAAGTCCGCCTTGGAGAAGGCGGGAGACATCGCCAACCAATTCCTGGCCCTGGAGGAGGGACCGCGCAGGAGCGCCCTCATGCGCCTCAAGGTGGAGAATCCGGCCCAGTATCTCCTGGTGAGCAAGCTCATCGAGGAATATCGGGACAATCCCAACTACAAGGAGCAGGTGTCCCAGGACGGGGCACAGGCGGCCCAGGAGGCTTCTCAGTCTTCCCCACCTGACGGCCAGGACCAACAAGCCCAGCCACAACCAGGAGCACCCAACTGATGGCACAGCCGCAACCAACCATGTCCGAGCAAGTGGACATGATTCTGAAGAAAACCATGGAGAAGGGCACCTTCCCGGATTTCACCAAGGACATGGATGACGAGATCAAGAAATACCGCGTCTTCTACCTCAAGGGGTCTCTCGACGACCCGAGCTTCGTGAAGCTCTTGGAGGACACGGAGACTAAGGGGCTGCAGGGCAAGGAGATAGTGCTCCTGGACAAGGATCACTACGTGTTCATGTCGGAATACTTCGTCGTCCTCAAGTACATGCAGAAACTGGGCTGAACCATGCCAATCAATCCAGAACATTCCACCCGCATCGCCCCCCGGAGCGTCTCCAGATTCTACCAGGACGTGGACGAGAGGGGGACCACGCCGGTCTACCACTTCAGTTCCGAGTTTCGCTCCAAGGAGATGGTGAACGCCGCGGTGGAGGGCATATCCCATGCCTTCCCCGTGCGGGGACGCCATTATACCCTGGAGGTGGATAACGTGCACGGGGAGTCCCGGAGCGTGTCGGAACAGGAAGAGAAGGACGCGGTCATCAACTCCAAGAGCATCCTGGTGCCCATCAAGGGGGATGTCAAGCTCGTCCAGAATTCCACCGGCAAGGTGGTGTCAGAGGCCCGGGACTACCCCCTCGCCAAGTGCCCCATAGCCACCAACCGCAACACCTACATCCTGGAAGGCAACAACTACTCCATCTCCCATCAACTCGTCCTGCGCCCCGGAGCCTATGTCCGGGAAGATGACAACGGGGATCTGGAGACCCACTTCAACACCGGCTCCGGGCAGTCCTTTCGCCTGACCATGGATCCCAAGTCCATGTTGTTCTACATCGTTCCCCGGCCGGGCAGCTCCAAGTACCTGCTCATTCCCGTCCTGGCGGCCCTGGGCGTGGCCGGACAGCTGGAGGGCCTGATGGGCAAGGAGGTCCTCCACGCCAACCTGGTGGCCTCTTCCGGACAAGAGGAAAAGGTCATCACGGGTCTCTTTTCCAAGATTGCCCCCCGGGAGATGCAGGCGACCCACCCCAATTTCTCCGAGATGAAGGGACTGCTTCCAGAAATTTTCTCGGGCATGAGCCTCGATCCCAAGACCACCCGAATCACCCTCGGGGCGGAGCACGAGCACGTGAATGCCCAGGCCCTCCTGGCCTCCCTGGCGAAGATGATTGCCGTGTACAAGGGGGAGCAGGAGCAGGACAATCGGGATTCATTGTCCTTCAAGAAGGTCGTGCGCCCACCGGACATGATCGTCAACCGTTTCGTGAAAGGCCGCAACACCGTGGCCTCCAAGCTAAAAAACAGCTTGATCTTTCGGCTCGACAACGCCAAGGAGTACAACGTCAGGTCCGTGCTCCCGGCCAACTACTTCACCAAGGTCATCACCAACTTCTTCCAGACCTCCTCCCTGGCCTACAACCCCACGGAGACCAACCCCATGGACAACGTGGAGAACATGGGCAAGGTGACCTCGCTGGGAGAGGGCGGCATCGAGGACGAGAACCAGATTCCCCTGAGTGCCCGCGCCTTGGACCCAAGCCACTTCAGCGTGCTGGACCTGGTGCGCACGCCGGAGAGCTCCCACGCCGGGGTGGACGTGCGGTTCGGCGTCAACACCACCCTGGGGAAGAACGGGGAGATCTACCAGCAGCTCTACAACAAGGAGGGCAAGTCGGTTAAGATGGCCACCTACCGGTCGGCAGAGTACGTGATCGGTTTCCCGGAGGAGAAGCGTGGGGACAAGGTCCTGGCCGTGGATCATGGCAAGATGGCTTTGGTGGATCCCAAGAAGGTGGATTTCTGGTACGGGGAGGCCGACAATTTCTTCGGCCCCCTGACCAGCCTCATCCCCTTCGCCAACTCGGATCACCCCAATCGCCTGGTCATGGCCGGCAAGGCACTCCCTCAAGCCCTGTCCCTGGTGAAAAGGGAGGTCCCCCTGGTGCAGACCATGTCCCAGGACAACATCCCATACTCCTTCAAGTGGGGGCACCCCTATTCCAAGAAGGCGAAAGAGGAGGGGGTGGTCCTGGAGGTTTCCCCCGACCACATCAAAACTACCGCGGAGACCATTCCCCTCGTCCACAACATACCGTTCAACCAAAAAGGTTTCGTGGACTACACCCCAAGCGTGTCCGTGGGAGACAAGGTGCGGCGCGGGACGGTGGTCGCCGACTCCAACTACACCAAGAATGGCTTCCTTGCCCTGGGCAAGAACCTCCGCGTGGCGTACATGCCCTACAAGGGGTTCAACTTCGAGGATGGCATCGTCATCTCTCAGGCCGCCGCCGAGCAGATGACCTCGCAGCACATGTACGTCGAGAAGGCCACCCTGGGCAGGAGCGTCACCACCGACCTGCGCCTGCTGAAGAAGTATTACAAGGACAAATTCCAACCCTCCCAACTGCAAGGATTGGATTCCAAGGGGTTTCCCGTGGTGGGGAGGGTCCTGCACAAGGGAGACCCCATCTTCGTGTTCTTCGAGAAGAGGGAGCCCACGGCGGAGGAGAAGATGCTGGGGCGGCTGCACAAATCCCTCCTGAAGCCGTATGGCATCATCACCGAGTATTGGGCGCACGACGAACCTGGCACGGTGGTGGAGGTGGGATACCACAATTACAACCTGCGGGTGGTGATCCGCACGGAGTCGGCCGCCACCGTGGGTGACAAGCTCACCGGCCTGCACGGCAACAAGGGAGTCATCACCAAGGTTCTCCCGGACGAGATGATGCCCCACGACACCCATGGCACCAAGATGGACCTCCTGTTGAATCCCGCGGGCGTCACCAGCCGCGTGAACCTGGGGCAGCTCATGGAGACGGCGGCCGGGAAGATTGCCGAGCACGACAAGGAATTCTACCGCATCCACCCCTTCAAGACCGGCGACAATCTGAAGACCATCAAGGCGGAATTGGCCAAGCGCGGCCTGTCCGACAGGGATGTCCTGATCAACCCGGAGACGGGGAAGCCCTTCGAATCTCCCGTCTTCACCGGCAAGCAATACATCATCAAGCTGAACAAGACGGCCGATTCCGGCTACTCCGCACGTGGGGAAGGTCCGACGTACGACCGGGAAGGGCAACCCAAGAAGGGGGGCTTGGAGGGCGCCAAGAAGATCGGCTTCATGGAGTGGCTCGGCCTGCTGGCCTCCGACGCCCGCCACAACCTTCGAGAAATGGGCACCATCAAATCGGAGAAGGGGGAACACTGGGGTAAATTCGTGGAGGGAACGGCCCTGCCACTACCCCAGATGACCTTCGCCACCCAGAAATTCCTGCACAGCCTGACCGGGGCCGGCATCCACGTCAAGGAGGGGGACGGGAAGTGGAAGGCCACCCCCTTGACCAACGCCGAGATCCTACGTGCCAGCAAGGGGGAGATACAGAACCCGGGCATGCTGCGGGCCAAGGACCTTGAACCGGAGAAGGGGGGCTTGTTCGACACCGTCCTCACCGGCGGCAGGCAGGGAGAGAGGTTCAACCACTTCACCCTGGCAGAACCCGTGCTGAACCCGGCCCTGGAAACCTCGGTGCAGAACTTGCTGGGGCTGACCCAGGTGCAGATGATTCCGCGCCGCCCGTACCAAGTACGCCAAGGACGCCGCCATGAAGAAACTCCGGGTGCTCCACGGCTTCCACAACGCCGGCATAGACAATCCCTCCCACCACGTGCTATTAAACTACGTTCCCGTGGTACCCTCCCGGGAGAGAACCATCCTGGAGAAATCCGACGGCTCCATAGAGTATGGGGACGTGAACCTCCTCTACCGGGACAGCATGTTGGTCAACAATGGCCTCAAGGAGCTCAAGAAAGAACTCCCGGACGAGGACCTGACCAAGGAGCGCGGGGAGCTGTACGAGTCCGTGAAGGCCATCCAGGGCTACGGGGATCCCATCTCCCGGGCCACCAAGGAGCGGGGGGTCAAGGGATTTGCCAAGACCATCCATGGGAATTCTCCCAAGACCGGGTATTTCCAGAATCGCCTGCTGTCCAAGAAGCAGGATTTCTCCGGCAGGTTGGTGTTGTCAGAAAATCCCGGATTGGCCATAGACGAGGCGGAGGTCCCCGAGGACTTCCTGTGGACGACGTACAAGACCCACCTCTTGCGTGCCCTGGTCAAGAGGGGATACTCCTACGTTGATGCGGAGAAGGCCATCGCTAAGAGGACGCCGGCCGCCAGGGACGTCATGGCCCAGGAGGCCAAGAGGGTCCCCATCATCGTCAACAGAAATCCCACCCTCCTGAAGAGCAACCTGATTGCCCTGAAGCCGATTCCCTCGGACACCCACACCCTGAACATCAACCCCCTCACCTTCAAGGGGCTGGCAGCCGACGTGGACGGAGACCAGGTGAACATCTACGTCCCCATGACACCACAGGCCGTGGAGGAGGCCAAGGAGAAGTTGAGCCCCAGGAACAACCTCATGGACTTCCGCAACGGCGCGGGGGGAGGGGCGTTCACGTCTCCCAGCCACGAGGCGGTCCTGGGGGCCCACTACCTCACCACCCCCGACATGAACAAGAAGGTCTTAAAATTTTCCTCCAGGGAGGCCGTGATCACGGCGCTCAAGAATCACGAGATAACTCCTGACACTCCTGTGGAGGTTTCATGAACCTGATCCTATCCTTGCCACTCAAGTTCAAGCTGGTGCTCGTGCCCCTGTTCCACATGACGGTGGGCCTCTACGGCGTGTCCGGAGTCGTCCACAGCACGCTCACCCCCTTCCAACAAACCAGATTCCACCTGTCCGAGACGGATGGCCTGGAACTATCTCTCGAGAGGAGCTTCCGTTGCCCACGCTAAACCCGGTACCCTATTCCATCGCTTCCGGCCTGGGAGCCGCGGAGGGCTATCGCCTGGGTCACGAAAAGGACAAGGATGGTTCCCACCTCAGGGGGCTGGCCGGCGCCGGTCTGGGGGTCCTGGGAGGATCCTTGGGCTACCATGCCAGTCACAAGCAACTCAAGACCGTGAAGGAGGTGGCGGAATCCCTGGGCAGGGAAATGGGGATCATCAAGGATGCCGGGGAACTTCCCTCCCTCCACGACCTTCCCTCGGTGAGCTCCGCCCTCAAGAGTGATTCCCTGGGGGAGGCCGGGGCTGGCCTCGGGACCGGCATGGGCGTGGGTCTGGGAAGTCACTTCCTCGCCAAGGCCCTGTACTCCAAGCACCGAGCACCCGCCGCCCTTGCCGCCATGGCCGGGGCAGCCCTGGGGGATACCCTCGGGCGTAAAGTCTACGACAACAGGGTGCAGGCAAGATTGATGAAATCGAAGAATAAGTACGTCCGCAGGCTTGCGGAGGACGTGGCGTGATCCAGGCCGCTGGCTCCATACTACTCCAGCACGTCGTCCCCCGCGGGGTCTCGGATGAGTCCCTGCACAACCTGGATTCGGGCAAGATTGATCGCCTCGTGGAAGAGATCGTGCGGGAGGACCCGGAGCACGCCCACACCGTGGTGGGACAGCTGGGCAAGCTCTTCTTCGACTACGCCACCGAGAACGGGTTCTCCATAGGACTGGAGGATTACGAGAACGACACCCAGGAACGACACGCCATGATCGACCAGTTCGAAAGGGACGTGGAGAAGGTCATGTCGTCTTCCCTTGACCGACGTCACAAGAACCACAAAATATCGGAGTTGGCCGAGAATCTCCAGAAGACCCTGGGGAAGCACAACCTGAACCACCTCCTCTCCAAGAGGAAGACTTCTGCCCTCATGGCCGCCACGGGAGCCCGGGGAAACCCGGGACAACTCATGCAAGCCTCTGCCAGCCCCGTGCTGGGATCCGATTCTCAAGGGCAGCCCGTGCCACTTCCCATCAAGCATTCCTATGCCGAGGGGCTGAGCCTGGGAGAGATGGCGGCCATGAGCTTTGGTGCCAGGCACAACACCCTGAAGGCCCAGCTGAGCACCTCGGAGCCTGGTGCCATCTTCAAGTACATGGCCCCCAACGTCATCCACGAGGTCATCTCGGAACACGATTGCGGGACCCGTGACGGGGTGGTGTATCCGCTCACGGAGGAGAAGTCCCTCCTCTACCGCTTCGAGTCGGGCTCCAACAAGTTGCTGGACCCGGGCCGCCTTCGTGAGCTGGAGAGGGAGGGTAGGAAAACCGTCAAGGTCCGCACCCCGCTCACGTGCCACGCCCACGAGGGCATTTGCCAGCTCTGCTACGGCTACACCTCTGAAAAGAAACTGCCTCCCATCGGCACCAACGTGGGTGTCCAGTCCTCTCAGGCGGTCTCCGAGACCCTCACCCAGAGCATCCTGAGCACCAAGCACACCGGTGGGCTTGCTGGGAAGAGCCGGGATGCCTACGCCGTTTCCAACAACTTCTTGAAAAATCCCAAGAATTTCCTTGACGAGGCCACCCTGAGCGAGATCCCCGGAGAGGTCAGGGAGGTTTACGAGACTCCCCTCGGAGATCACGTGGTCAACGTGGAGGGGAAGGAGCACTTCGTGCCCAACGTGCAGGAAGTCATCGTCAAGCCCGGAGACCACGTGGGGAAGGGCAAACCCGTATCCACCGGCATGGTGAACCCGAGGACCCTGGCCCAACTACGGGGTTTGGAGACGGCCCGCAGATACTATTCCAAGACCCTGAGGGATCTCTACAATGGTTCCCCGGAGAAGAGTCAGAAGATGAGGTCGCTGGACCCCAGGCACTTTGACGTCATCGCCAGGAACATGGTGAAGTACGTCCGGGTGGATGACCCGGGGGACACCCACCTCCTTCCCGGAGCGGAGGTGGCGGTGGACAAGCTGGCCAAGATCCTCCACGGGGAGTCCCACGAGGTTCCCACCTCCAAGGCCCTGGGAAAGGTGTATGCCCTGACGGGGGAAACCGTGACACCTGAAATGGTGGAGGACATGTTGGAGCACGGAAAGGAAGAGATCCCGGTGGTGGACAACGGCCTCAAGGTTACCCCCCTGGTGAAGGGACTCCTCACCAACAAATTGGCTGACCCCAACTGGATCAGCAGATTGTCTTTCCGGGACATCTCCAGACAACTCCGGGAGGCCGCTTCCAGGGGGGACGAGTCCGAGCTCCACAGCTACGATCCCACCCTGCCGTACGTGTACGGGAAGGAATTTGGCCTGGGAAGTGGAGGGAAATACTAATGTCAAGTCTGGTTGGCACCTCCGTTCCATATTCCCCTCAGGTCCTCATCAACGAAATTCTGCCGCTGGCCTTGCGGGCCACCTCCACGGTCTACGCCTCCGACGTGGGGGCTTCGCCAAACTATGCGTCCTCCATGTTGCCACAGTACAAATCCTTCGCCCAGACCCAGGACTTCCCCTACAT
>JABEBX010017742.1_pt1 | contig 11139 bp, 9 predicted proteins | sample 7245971 | NCBI WGS metagenome assembly JABEBX01 (sample SAMN14506365, study PRJNA622280) | hot springs metagenome | biome: hot spring [ENVO:00000051]|acidic hot spring [ENVO:00002120]; feature: spring [ENVO:00000027]|sediment [ENVO:00002007]; material: sediment environment [ENVO:01001048]...
CTACCTATGCCGTCAGAGCATAATGTCGGAGAAGCAGAGGCTAAGGCAATACGCGATGCTGCATTGTCTGCAATAACATCCATGTATGGTGGCGAAGCACCTAAATCACAGATATCACTGAACGGAATGCTTGCAGATCAGAAAAGCCTGGTACAAGTAGAAAAATATTACGCTTTTGTAAACGGCATGGATCTGGAAATAAGGTGCAACAAAGGCTCAGATTACACCACAAAAAAAGATTACGAAGAAATGCAGGCGATCGCGAAAGAGGTGAAGGGCATGTTGGACCGCTATTTCAGCGCAAAGGCCGAAAATAGGCAAACTGGCTCTGTACCTGTTTCAGCTTTAAGGCAATGAGCAAAGGCCGGTCTTTTTCTCTTTCTATGCCTTTTAATATTTAATCCGATTTAGCCTTGACGTGGCATACTTGCAGATAGCTGTATAATGCAGATAGTCTGCGTTTTTGTTCAATTCCGTATAACCTTGGCTATATGAATGCTTGAAAAGTGCTTATAGCTTTTACCCGCATAATAATAGCGTAACAAATCTCCGGTCATAAAGATGATACGCTCAATCAAGCTGGTAAACTGGAAGACGCACAAGAACACCTACATAGAGTTCCAGAAAGGGACGAATGTCATAGTCGGCATGATGGGCGCAGGAAAAAGCTCGCTCATGGACGCAATATCGTTCGGGCTTTTCGGGACTTTCCCTTCCCTCGAGCACAAAAGGCACAAGGTAGAGGACATCATAATGAACAGGCCCAGCGTAGAGCAGAATGCTACGGTGGAGCTCACCTTCGATGTCGGGCAGGACATATATAAAATCATGCGCAGCATCAGCCGGTCGAAGAAAACTGAGGCCAGGCTTGAGAAGAACGGTGCATACCTGCAGACGCAATCGGAGCGCGTAAACGAAGAGATAAGCTCCATACTCAAAATAAATTATGAGGTCTTCTCGCGGGCCATATACGCTGAGCAGAACGGCATCGACTATTTCCTGGAGCTCAGGAAAGGCGACAGGAAGAAGCAAATAGACGAAATGCTGGGACTGGACAGGTTCGCCCTGGCGGAAGAAAACGCCACATCCTTAATAAATGCCATAAAAGCCCTCATAAAAGAGGATGAGCGGGCAGTTGAAAGCGCTGACGCTTCCTCCATAGAAAAAAAGATAAGCGAACTGAACGCCGAGCTTGAAGCGAATGGAACTAAAATGAAATCCTTGGAATCCGCATCAAAGGCACTGCTGGAGGAAACCTCGAAGATTAAATCCGATTATCAGTCTATGAAAGCCGAATATGATAAAAAAACCGCATTGTCGAAGGAGCTCGAAGCGATAAAGAGCAAGGTCGATACCCTGAATTCACAGCTTGCGAAGGCGGAACGTCCGAAAGAGGATGAGCGCAATCTGCAGGAAAGCCTGGAAAAGGATGAGGCGCTCCTATACGAAGAAAACAAGAAGCTTGAGGCCCTGGAATCCTCAATCAAGCAGGCCATAAGGGACAGGTCCGGCACCGAATATAAAATATCCTCCATAAATAAAGATATAGAGGAGGCTGCAAGGCTGAAAGCCATAATGGGCAACGATAGCATAAAGTCCCTGAGCGACAGGCTAAGCTCTGCAACCGAAGAGCTGGACAAGCTCAAATCGGGCATAGCGTCATCGAAAAGCACAAAGCAGGAAATCCAAAAATGGCTTGCAGCGCTGAAGGAGCACATGGACAAATGCCCGCTTTGCGAGCAGGATATAGGCGAGGACCTGGGCAAGAAGCTTATAAAGGAAAGGGAGGAATTGATATCTGAGGAGGAAAGCCTGATATCGGAGAAATCGAAAGAGCTTTCGATTAAAGAGACCGTCATAAAGGGCGCAACATCGAGGCTCGAAGAGGTGAAGCGCGCCGCGGCAAAGCTGGAATCCCTTAACGCTTCGCCGGAATTGCTTTCTGAACTGCAGGAGTCATTGAGATCCAAAGACCTGGGAATCTCTTCACAGGAAAAGGCCGCGGATGAAATCAAGGCAAAGGCCTCTGAAACAAGCGCAGCAATCGAGGCAGTCAGGAAAAGCATAGATTCGGCAAAAAGGATAAAATCGATAGAATCGGAAATATCATCTTCGAAATTGCTTCTGGAGCAAAAGCTCTCGGCTTATTCCGGAATAAATGTGGATGAGAAGGAAATGGACCGCCTCCGCGAATCATACACGGAAAAGAGGTCCGAATACGCAAAGCTTTCAGCGGAATCCAAGGCCCTGGCGGAAGCGAGCACAAGGCTCGCGGGGCAGGTGAGCGAAAACGCAAGCACATTGGATAAGATAAAATCCATCGAAAAGCGCATTTCGGAAAGGCGCAAGCTGTCTATAAGCATGTCGAAGTTCAAGGCCGCGCTGGTAGAAACCGAAACAAGCCTCAGGTCAAGGCTTGTTTCCTCAATAAATTCGCTCCTGGAGAGCCTTTGGCTCGGCTTGTACCCATACGGCGATTATTCTGGGCTGATGCTGAACGCTTCATCTGATGATTATTCCCTGGACGCTGCAATCTCCATAGGCCCGGACGAGGTCTGGATTCCAGTAGATTCGGTCGCGAGCGGCGGCGAACGCAGCATTGCGTGCCTCGCTTTAAGGATAGCGCTCTCAATGGTGATAGTCCCTAACCTCAAATGGCTGATCCTTGACGAACCGACGCACAATCTTGACCAGCAGGGAATAACAAAAATGATTGAGGTATTTAGTAATTCGCTCCCGAGCATAGTGGAACAGATATTCATAATAACGCATGACGAAGAGCTAAAGCAGATACATACTGCGAAGGTCTATGAATTTGAAAGGGACAAGTCCGCAAACGAGCCCACAAAGGTAAAAGATGTATACTAAAGTTTGAAAAGGTTTTAAAATGGCAGAACAAAAAGCAGACTCGATAAAATTCGCCAACGGCAAATGGATAACTCCTGCAAACCCCACAATACCGTTCGCATACGGCGACGGCATAGGGCCCGAAATAACCACAGCGGCCATATCTATAATCAATGCCGCCGTAGAGAAAGCATACAACGGATCAAGGTCCATAAACTGGCTGGAAGTCGCTGCGGGGGAATCCGCGGAGAAGCAGTACGGCAGCAGGCTCCCGGAGGATACGCTTGAAACGATAAAGAAGTACAAGATACTCTACAAGGGCCCGCTAACTACTCCTGTCGGAGGCGGATTCAGGTCCTTAAACGTGACATTGCGCGTAATGTTCGACCTGTATGCAAACATAAGGCCAGTGAAATACATAAAGGGCCTCGACAGCCCGCTAAAGTACCCTGAGAAAGTGGACATGGTGATATTCAGGGAGAACACAGACGACATATATACAGGAATAGAATGGCCGTACAACAGCGCGGAGGCGCAGAAGATAAGGGATTTCCTAAAAGACTCGTTCGACATACACATCGATGCGGATGCAGGCATAGGCATCAAGCCAATCGGCAAGGCGAAAACCCAGCGCATAACGCGCATGGCGATAAGATATGCGATAGAGCACGGCAGGAAAAGCGTAACGGTTATGCAGAAGGGCAATATAATGAAATACACCGAAGGCGCCTTCAAGGACTGGGCCTATGAGACGGCAACGAAGGAATTCGCTGACAAAATAGTGACTGAAGACGAGCTGAATTCCAAATACGCCGGAAAGATGCCGGAAGGAAAAATACTTTTCAACGACAGGATTGCGGACAACATGTTCCAGCAGATAATAACCAAGCCTGAGCTTTACGACATAATACTGGCGCCGAACCTCAATGGCGATTACATATCGGACGCATGCGGCGCCCTGATAGGCGACATAGGCGTGCTGGGCGGAGCCAATATAGGCGCCGAAGGCGGCATGTTCGAAGCCGATCACGGCAGCGCGCCCAAATACGCCGGCAAGAATGTCGCGAACCCTATGGGCGTGTTAAAGGCTGGTCAGCTGATGCTCGATTTTATGGGATGGGGAGAGGCTTCTGCAGCCATAGACAAAGCGATAGAAAAAGCAATGTCCGAAAGGAAAGTCACGCAGGACATAGCGAGGTTCATGGGCGTGGACGCCCTCGGCACGAAGGAATTCGCAGAATACCTTGTGAAAGCCATAAGCTCGGAATGAGCTTATACGCTGGCGCCTTAACACTAAGCCTCTGTGAATTATGTAGCTTCGTCCGCTGAAGAGAGTATGTATTGCAGGAACACCTCTTCAGGCTGCGCCCCTTCGAACGAATATTTCTCGTTTATCACGACCTTCGGGACCCCCATCACGCTGTATTTTTCAGCGAGCTCCATAAATTCCCCTGCCTCTATCATGCTGCTGTGTATGAATTTGCTTTCCATTGCGAATTGGTGCGCAAGCCTGACCGCTTTCGGGCAGTATGGGCATGTGGGCGTCACGAACACCTTTATGTCTACGTGCTTCTCCAAAGACTTAAGCGCATTCTTTGTTTTCTCTGAAAGGTCCGTAGTCCCTTTCGACGCATCTATTATATCGCCGAGCAGGGAAGAGAATTCGTAGCCGGCGGGTATGCCCCTGTAAACGACCCCGTATACGCGTTTGCCGCCTATCACTGTCGAAGGCGCAGCGTCAACGCCGAGAAATTTTGCCTCCTTCTCGTGCTCCTTGATATTGTATACTGTCATCTTTATGCGTGTGTCAAGCTCTTTTACCTCATTGAGCAGCGACAATGTTTCATCGCAATATTCGCAGTTCTCTTTGGAGTCCGTGAAATATGTTATTGAAACTTCGCCGTTCAGGTTTTTTTGGAACATGTCCTTTATCGCTTTTCTATCCCCATCTTTTAACATTGCCATTCTATCGCCTATTTTTATCCGATGCAGTGAAAGACCATATAATAATGCCGGATGGTCGCCACTGTGGGATGTAATAATATTACTCAATTAAAATATTTAATGGCTTCTGCTATAAACCGCTTATGCCGAATTTCGCGTCATTGCCGTGCATGCCCTCGTCATCCTTGCTGCCGAGTATCGACGGGCTCACAACCCCTGTGAATATAGCTATTACCTCTACCCTGCCGTTATAAGCCGGGTCTATCCTGGCGCCCCAGAGCACGTTTGCGTTCTGCGATACGTGCTCGGTCAGCTTCCTCCCGATTTCGTTCGCGTCGCCGAGGGTCATGTCATCGCCGCCAACTATGTGTATCAGCACTCCCGAAGCCTGGTCATAATCTATGTCTAGCAGCTTGTTCTTCAGCGTGTCCTCGACAACCTCATCGACCTTGTTGGAGCCCTTGCCCTCGCCTATGCTTATCATTGCGAGCCCGCCTCCGCCCATTATTGTCTTTACGTCTGCAAAATCCAGGTTTATAAAGCTTGGCGTGTTTATGGTTTCCGTTATTCCCCGCACTGCCCTGGAAGCAACCTCGTCCGCGATTTTGAACGCCTGCTCCATGCCGAGGTTCGGATAAAGGTTGACAAGCCTTTGGTTGTCCACCACTATCAGTGTGTCCACGCTTTTCCTGAGCTCCTGTATGCTCTTCGTAGCGACCTGCAGCCTCACTCTTTCAAGCCTGAACGGGAAAGTCACTATCCCTATTACTATCGCTCCATTGCTTTTCGCTATCTCCGCAGCCACAGGTGCGGCTCCGCCGCCTGTGCCTCCGCCCATTCCCGCGCATACGAAAACCAGGTTATAGTCCTTCAAAGCCCGTTCGATATCGCTCCTCGAATATTCCGCGGCCTTGTTCCCTATCTCGGGAAAGCCTCCGGCCCCCAAGCCCTTCGTCAGGGCCCCGCCTATCAAGATCCTGTTTATAGAAGGATCCAAGCTGTTCAGGTGCTTGGCATCTGTATTCAGCGCTATAAGGTTGGCGCCGCGCACCCCCTGCCTGCTTATCCTCTGCACCGTGTTGCTCCCGCCGCCTCCGACTCCGCATACCGCAATCTTCGCTTTGAACATGCCGTCGTTAACGTCGTTCTCTAAAACGTTATCAAGAAAATCCATCCAATCGCCTTATTCCAATGCTCAACGAAAGGTTAAATAACTTAACTCCGCGTACCGAAATAAGCCCGCAGACAGTAAAGCGCAATCCCTGCTGGATCTGGTATCCGGAGGCGCAATGAAGCCTAAGCCTGCAAGCGCATAAGCCATCTTTATGCGGCTAAATTAGCAACCTATTTATAAGTTTTCCTTGTAAATTATTAATCGCAAACCAAACTCTACTTATTGGATTGCTTCAATAAAAAAGTGTTTATAATGGCTAGATTAAGACCCGCAAGGACCTTCAGGTACATATTTTCGCAGTCATGGGCTAGGTATTCCCAGAAGAAGCCCAGAAAGAATTACATAAGGGCAAAGCCGCATACAGCATTGCTGGTATACAATATGGGCGTGGACAAGCCGGAATTCGACGCCAAATTCACGCTGAATACCAGGCAGCCAATACAACTAAGGTCAAACTCCCTGGAATCCGCAAGGCAGATGATAAACAAATACCTGGAAATCAACACACCAGGGGATTTCTACATAAAGGTGTTGGTGTATCCGCACATGATAATAAGGGAGCACAAGATGGCAACAGGCGCAGGGGCAGACCGTATATCCCAAGGTATGAGCCACGCCTTCGGCAAGCCTGTAAGCGTAGCGGCAAGGCTCAGGGCAGGCCAGCCTGTGTTTATGGTGAAGACCAGGAGCAAAAACACCGCGCATGTAAAGAAGGCATTCAAAAGGGCTGCATCAAAGCTTTCCGGGCTTTATAGCGTCAATGTAGAGCAAGCGCAGAAGATCCAGAATTGAACCGATGCGCATCGGCAAGTGCTAAATATCTCTTTTTAGTTAATACATTAGTGTTACCTATGAGAATACTTATACAGTTCCCGGAAGGGCTCAAGCAGAAAGCATTAGAGCATGCCAAAAAGCTTGAAGCTGAGGGCAATGAGGTCTTCATATCAGCATCCCCTAACTTCGGGGCGTGCGACCTCGCAATAGATGAAGCCAGGAACATAAAGGCGGACAAGCTCATACATTACGGCCATGCGGAATTCCAGAAAGTGGATTTCAACGTCGAATACGTGCCATATGAGATAGACGCGCCCCTTATCCTTCTTCCAAAGTCGCTAGAATACCTTCACGATTTCAAAAAGATAGGCATTGTTACTACAATACAGCACATCCACCAGCTGGAATCCATCAAGGAATTTTATGAAAAGGCAGGCAAGGAAGTGATAATAGGGAAGCCGTACGGCTTCGCGAAGCACCCCGGCCAGATACTGGGCTGCGATATCGGCAGCGCATCGTCGATAGACAGCATTGTCGACGTGCATGTGTATTTCGGAGGAGGTATGTTTCATCCGTTGGGTGCTCTCCTTTCAACGAAAAAGCCCTTCTTGGTAATAGAGCCTTTCAGCAACACTGTGGAGTTCATAGACAGCATGCGCGACACGTACAGAAAGAGGAGCAAGGGAAAGGTATTGGCATCGCTGGAAGCAAAAAGCATAGGCATACTGGTCAGCACAAAGAACGGACAGTACAACATCAGGCTGGCTGAACTGCTTAAAATGAAGGCCGAGCAGAACGGCATGAAGGCTGCAATATTAATCTCTAATACTTTTGATTTTGAATCGATAAACAATATGCTGGAGTTCGACGCATTCGTCAACACTGCGTGCCCGCGCATAGCGATCGATGACACGGAAAGGCTCAGAAAGCCATTGCTGAGCGCCAATGAACTAATGGAAGTAATAAAGATGAAAAACGAACTGGTTGAGCTGCGCTCGAAAAAATAAATATGGTAAAACTAATTGTCCGCATGCTTCAAAAGCATATCAGCCCTTCCTCAACGCCATTGTCCCTAAAGCGAACATAGCAGTAAGAACTTTGCGATAATAAGTATCGACCATCTATATGTTATTTAATATTCCATAGCGCTTTGCTTTCGGGTTTTTCATTCTATATACACATATTAAGGATAGATTTGCAAGCCTAAAATAAAAGTTTACGGTATATCGGCGTTGCTACGCAAAGCAATTACATTATCAAAATCAAAGAAAAAGAAAAAAAGAAAAGCTGAACTGTTCAGCTCTCTTTCAGTGTGGTCGTAGCTATCTCAGAAATCAAACCAGAAGCTGAAGGCACGTTGTACTTTATCCATATCTGTCCTGTTGTGGAAGTGCCTGGTGTTGTTGAATTGATACTTGATATACCACTAGTACTAAAATCGAATGTTACGGCTTCCGTTCCTCCGCTTGCAAGAGCGATAGCATTGGTAGAAGTGCTAACACCTCCAACGTCTCCTACTACATAGCTGCTCGATGTTACACTAGCTGCATCTACAGGGCTTGTTGCTCCTGAAGGTACGAAGAAGAATGTTACATTACTCCAATTTGTTCCAGTGCTCTGCCCCAACGTTACGTGCAATGTACCTGCTGTCCATACCGGAGAGCTGCACAGAAATCCTGAGCTTGCTATGCATGTCGTTCCAGTGAATGAACTGCTGCTGAAGATTCCCAATGAGAACAGTGCCGCCAGCACTATTGCAATAATTAGTATAGCCCAACCATATGTCATTAGGTATTCCATAGCGCTTTGCGCTTTTTTGTTTCTTAGTCCCATATCCGTACACCTTATTATGTTATTTTAATCTTCATTGATAATATATTTAAAGCTTGTGGAAAACAAACGATTTAGCGGAACGGGGCATAAAGCATAGCGCTTGAAAGGGTTTACATCGATAAATTCACAAAATACCCGGTTGAAATACATTACTATTAAAAACCAAAGCATGAATTAAAACGGAATCGCTAAAATATCGTTCAAATAGATATACGCATAATATCGAATTTCATCAGAATTGTGTTAAATGATTAAATAGTTTTGTTGCGTTAAAAATATTGGAGTGGATTTACCATTCAAAACATGAAAAAGTGAGAAAATGGCGGAAGAATTGAACCCTTTTAAGATAGCGCAGGCGCAGCTTGATGAGGCTGCAGAAGTTATGGGACTGGACGAGCAGGCGCACCAGATACTGAGAGAACCGATGCGCACGCTTATAGTGAACATACCGGTAAGGATGCACGACGGGAAAGTGCACGTATTTCAGGGCTTCCGCGTGCAATACAACGATGCCAGGGGCCCGACAAAAGGCGGGATAAGATTCCATCCTAAAGAAACGCTTGACACTGTAAAGGCTTTATCCGCATGGATGACCTGGAAGGTTGCGCTTGCAAATGTCCCTTTCGGCGGCTCCAAGGGTGGAGTCATATGCGACACCAAGACTATGTCGCCGATGGAGCTCGAAGCGCTTTCCAGGGGCTATATACGCGCCATAGGGAAGTATATAGGTCCAGAAGTGGATATCCCTGCGCCTGACGTTTACACGACGCCGCAGATAATGGCCTGGATGATGGATGAATACAGCAACATAGTCAGGCACAACGCGTTCGGAACCATAACAGGAAAGCCCTTAGAGGTCTGGGGATCCGAGGGCAGGAACGACTCCACAGCCATGGGCGGCCTGTTCGTGATGCGCGAAGCGGCAAAAACGCTTGGGATAGACCTTAAAAAAGCGAAGATTGCGGTGCAGGGTTTCGGCAACGCCGGCAGGTTCGCATACACGCTTTCCAAAAAGCTTTACGGTTCAAATGTAGTGGCGATAAGTGATTCGAACGGCGCAATATATGATCCCAACGGCCTAGATCTGGCCAAGCTCGACAAGGCCAAAGCCGAAACAGGGAGCGTGAGCGGCTACGAAGGCGGTGAGAAGATGACCAACGAGCAATTGCTGGAAAGCGGCGTTGATATACTGATACCTGCAGCAATAGAGAACCAGATCACAGGGGCAAATGCAGACAAGATAAAGGCCAAGGTTGTGCTGGAGCTCGCTAACGGCCCGGTGACTCCAGAAGCAGACAGGATACTGCTCGAAAAGGGCGTTTTCGACATACCTGATTTCCTTGTCAATTCCGGTGGAGTCATAGGGTCATACTTCGAGTGGGTGCAGAACCAGGAGGGTTACTACTGGAGCGCCGATGAAGTATACACCAAGCTGGATAAGATAATTACGAAATCATATGCGGACATGATGGCCACGAAGAAGGAATATGACGGCAAGGGCAAGAAAATAACCCCAAGGACTGCGGCTTACATAATAGCAGTGGGCAGGGTAGCAGCGGCGATGAAGGCCAGGGGCTGGTACTGAGGTAGTGCCAATGGCGGAGCACAAAGCAGAGTTCGGAATCATAGGCGGTTCCGGACTGTACTCCTTGATAAGCGGCGCGGAGGAGCTCGACATCGAAACGGAATTCGGCAAGCCAAGCGACAAGATATCGATAGGCGTAATAAACGGCAGAAAAGTCGCGTTTTTGCCTAGGCACGGAAGAAACCACACAATACCGCCGCACAAGATAAACTACAAAGCGAACATGGCGGCGCTTAATTCTTTGGGGGTTACGCGCATAATATCCACTTCTGCGGTGGGCTCTTTGAAGATAGACTTCGTGCCTGGTGACTTCGCTTTCCCTACCCAATTCATAAACATGACAAGCGGCCGCGCAGATACATATTTCGATGGCGATAATGTAACCCACATAAGCACCGCGTTCCCTTATTGCCCAGAACTGCACAAGGCGTCAATCAGGGCCGGCGATTACGACGATATAAAATACCATGAGAATGCCACAATGGTGGTCATCAATGGCCCGCGATTCTCAACCCTCGCCGAATCGAAATTCTTCAATATGATAGGCGCGGACATAATAAACATGACGCAATATCCGGAGATAGCGCTCGCGAGAGAATTAGGTATGTGCTATTCCAGCATAGCAGTGGTTACGGACTATGACGCAGGCATTGAAGCTGACCAGCGCATACAGCCTGTATCCTTAGAAGAAGTGAATGCGCGCTTTGCGGGCAGCATGGAAAAGGTAAAGAAGGTCTTGGCCGACATAATAAATGAAACCCCTGAAGAAAGGTCCTGCGACTGCAAGAATGCACTGGACAATGCAAGGGTTTCGAAGAAATGATAAAATGATTCGCCCCGCAAACCCATCACTTTCAACGGTGGGTTAGGGGCGAAGGCAGGAGTATAAACATGGAATGCAGTATAAAAGATATGGGCTGCATAAGGGCATATAAGTTTAGGCTGTCCCCTGACAAAAAGAGGCAGGAGGCGATAGACCATT
>JABEBX010000664.1_pt1 | contig 11125 bp, 13 predicted proteins | sample 7245971 | NCBI WGS metagenome assembly JABEBX01 (sample SAMN14506365, study PRJNA622280) | hot springs metagenome | biome: hot spring [ENVO:00000051]|acidic hot spring [ENVO:00002120]; feature: spring [ENVO:00000027]|sediment [ENVO:00002007]; material: sediment environment [ENVO:01001048]...
CGTTCCAGCACATGACGATGTCGGTATAGAAACTGGTGGCGATCGCCGTGAGCGCGGTCGCAATCGTCGGATCGGTCGCTCCGCCGGTGAACGCCACGATCGCCACCGTCAGACCCGGCGGCGTGACATCGGTGTTCAGATAGTTCACGCGCAGATTGATCGAATCGCCCAGCGTGCCGCCATTGAGTGCCGTGAAGGTCACCACGTCGCCCACGGCACTCACCGTCGCCATCAGATTGGTCAACTCCTCGGCCGCCGCGACCAGATTTTGCGCCACCACGGCAGCGGTATCGCCGTCATTGACGGGTGTCTGAATCTGCACGCCGCCCAGATAGGTCATCAGCGTCCCGGCCTGGGTCGCTGCGCCGCCGAGAGTCAGTGTCGCGGTCGCCTTCGCGCTGCCGGTCGCATCCGGCACGCCGATCGCCTCCAGCTGCGTCCAGGGATTGGCGGCGACGAATTCCGCGCACATCTGCGCCGCGATCGAGTTCTGCCCGAAATACCCTTCGCCATCCGTCGCCGCGAAAATCGGCACCGGCTGGTTCGGCGCGGCCGTGCCGCTCGAAAGCATCTGCCCGATGATCAGCGCCCGCGCCGGATAGCTCAGCAGCCCCGCCTGGCTGTAATTCGCATGGACCTCGTAATAGGTCCCCGGAACCTGAATATTATACGGGATCTGCGTGAAATTGATCGTCTGCGCCGGGGTCGGCGCGATCGCGCCGGTGGTGCTGCTCATGATTTCGCTCCCTCAGCATTCGCCTTCGCCGGAATGGAAGGTGCCTTCGCCGCCGGTTCCGGCGCGGCCTTCGCCGCCTCGGCATCCGCCGGCGCGGCGACCGGCGCAGCGACCGGCTCAAGCACCAGATCACCATTGGCAATCCAGCGCTCGATCAGAAGGCTGCGCTCCACCGTCGCCCCAGTCGCCTTCAGCGGCTTCGCCCCGGCCGTCAGCCGCACCACGCGCCCGGCACCGGGATACACCTTCACCATCGCCATCAGTTCAACCCCTCAAGCGGTGTCGGCACCGCGATCACGTCGTTCATCTCATCGCTCCCGCCCAGATCGCCCACCGGCGATGCCAGGTTCCACACCGTATTCAGTGTTTCAAACAGGCCGAGATCGCCCGGCTGCGTCACGGCATCGATCGGCTTGATCACCGTCGAAACGCTCAGGTCGATCACGCACGTCGCCATGTTCTCGTCCCAGCCTTCGCCGTAGGCATTGCTCGCCCGCGCGACCATCACCGTCCCGATCTCCGGCACGTTCATCCCGTGCAGCACCGCGATCGCCACCTGCGTCATCGCGAACAGCCCGGGCGCGTTCTGCTGCCCCTGCGTATCCCCGAAATACCGGTCGCCCACCGAAAAATTATTCTTCGCGACCAGAAAGACCGACCAGGTCGACTGCCCATCGAACAACCGCGCCGCATCCCGCGTCGGCGAAATCTCATTCCACCCCAGCCCGATGAACGGCGTCACCGAAGTCAGCTTCGCCCATGCCTTCGCGTCCAGCTTCGCCGGCACCACCGAGTGCTGAAACAGCGTCAGCGGAAACGCCGCCTGCAACCGCGCCTGGATCGCCCGGCCGATAATGTGCATCGGCCCCGGCAGGATCGCCTGCACCGAAGCCGGAATCGGCAGCCGGCTACTCACGCGCCACCCGAATAGAAGCCGTTTTCCTGCGCATCGAACGCGCCGCCGCCCAGCGTGTCCGTCCCATAAACCGCGCACCGCGAGGATTGCGTCGCATAGGACTGATCGGAAACCGGCACCTCGGCCAGATCGAGCAGCGCGGTCCCCGCGCCGATCGCCCGCAGCCAGGTCATGATCTCTTTCCGATCCTCGATCGTCTGCTCGCTCGGATTGCGCTGCTCGCCGATGCTCAGATCATACCGCGCCAGAATGCAGCACGCCCGCCTGATCTCCGGGGGCGCCACCGTCAGCGGCATCCGGTAGCGCCTGCGCAGCCAGGTATCGATGATCGCGGAGGCGTCATCGAGCGCCCGGTTGATCATCTCCCCATTCACGCCAACCATCGGCGCGCCGTCGGCGGTGGTCAGCCGGATCATCTCCGCCTGCCCGAACCGCTCCAACATGTCGCTGATGGCCGCATAAGCCATGGATCAGATGCGCCCCTTCGCGTGCTTGCTGCGCACCGCATCGGTCGCGCGCCCCACCGCGGCCGCTTCGCGCCGCTGTTCCTCGGCCACCTGGTGCGCCTCATTCTCGACCACGACAGGCTGATCGATCGAATGCGCCGCCGGCCGCGGCTCCTGCTTGAACTCGACCTTCGCCCGGTTCTGCCCCGCGCCCTGCTCGACATCCTCACGCGGCAACACCTGAGCAGCACTCGGTGCCAGCACCGGCGCGCCCGGAAGCATCGCCGAGGCATCCTCGACCAGCACGACGGTGTGCGGCGCATCCTTGGGCAGAACGCCCGGTGCCAGCGGCGCGCCCGGAACCGCATGGTCCTGCGGCCGCATCCGCCCACCCACCAGCATGCTGCTCAGATTATCCAGCATCTCCGGCGTGGCGATCTCGCCGATCGCCAGGTGAAACACCGGATCGCACCGCATATCGGCCAGCTGATCCGCCGTGAAGTGATCGAGCGGATACTGCGCCAGCGGCGGATGCTTCATGCCGGCACGATGCCGCCCGAGCACACCGCAGAAAACTACCAGAAACTGTTTCATGTCGTCTTCGTCCCTTGCTTCCCCGGAAGGCCCCCTGCGCATAGACGGCGCAGGGGGTTAGCCGTGGGGGGGGGTTGATCTCAATTCAGCTCAGCCCAGCGCCGCGTCAGATCGTGATGGTGCCATTCAGCCACGGGTTTTCGAGAACCTTGGCCAACCCCTTGAAGGTGTTCGACACGGTGCCGCTGGAGCCCACCAGCGGATCGCCGGGCGGCAGGAAGTCGTTCTCGCAATAGGCCCGTGCCGCAGGATAGAGCGACGTCGGCACCACCAGCATCAGCCCGGCCTGCCCGATGCCCATCGGCGTCCCGTTCGGCCGGCGCAGCGACGCCATCGACGTCCGCGCAGCCGTCAGATTGGCCAGCGTCAGCGCCGCATCGGAGCGGAAGGCGAGCTGCCAGAGCCCGTAACCCGCATTGCACCGCCCATCGACGCCCCAGATGTATTCATTGTCGAAGAACACGGATGGATCGGTGAGCGAGAATTTCGGGATCACCTTGAACGGCCGCCGCGTCTGGTAAATGAACGGTTTCTGGATCCGCGTCGTGTCGAGCAGGAACCAGCTCGGTCCCGATCCAGCCTGGTAGTTCGTCGCTGTCGTGCCCGCGTTCGGGTGCGCGGTGTCGAAGAAATACTGCCCGTCATAGGTGAGCGTCGTGGTCCCGGTCTGGAACAGCGACGTCACCAGCAAATCCGCCAGCTGCCCGGCATTCTGCCCGAGCTGTTCGGCGATCGGCTTGAGCATCCCGTACCGGTCATCTTCGAGATCGGTCCGCAGAATCGCGATCGTCTGCTCGAAGGTCCGGTTCGTGATCGTGAAGCTCTCCTGGCTCAGCGACTGGACCTGCCGGTCGCCGATCCACTCGCGCAGCCCCATCAGCTGATCGAGGCGCGGATAGATCTCCGCCGCGCCATCGCTCGTCGATTCGTAGGCGAACTCCTTGTAGAGCGTCTTCGCCGCGTAGAGCTGCGTATCGAACGACATGCTGACGCCGTCATTGATCGACGCCAGAAAGGGAAAGGTGATTGCCGTCGCCATCTTATGCGCCCTCGATCAGAACAAAGGTTTGACCCAGATCGATCCCCGTGAGGGTGCCGATCGGGGCGGTGAAGCCGGTGGAGGGCTGCGTCAGCGTCGGGGTGCCGTCATCAACCGCGTAAACCGGGGCGTTGATATTGGCGAAGGTCGCCCCGGCAACCGTCAGCGCGAAGCTCGCCCGCATCGCCACAACGACCGGGCCGACACCCGCCTGACCCGAATTGTTGAAATCCTGCTGCGCGATCCCGGCGAAGGCGACGCACGCGGTCATCGTGACCCCGTTGACGGTGCCGGCGACCGTCTGGATCGGCTGCAGCTGCCCCGAGGCATTCAGCCCCTGGATGCCACCACGCCAGATCGTCGCTCCCGGTGCCACCGGATACCCGAAATCGCTGCGGCCATTGGCCGCACCGCGCCGGGTCAGATTGAAGCCCGCTGAAAGCGCCATTATGCCATGCTCCCGTCAGCATTCTGCATCGCGCGCATCTTGCGCTTGTGCTCGGCGAAAGCCTTGGGATCGAGCCCCATCTTCTTCGCCACCATCATGTCGGAGTCCGACATCTTCTCGGCATCCTCGCCGGCTTCGCCCTTGAAGCGGCCGGCCGCATCCCGCGAGGCGTTGATCGACACCAGCGCGCCGATGAACGTCTCGACCATCGCCGGATCGCTCATGTGCTGGGCGATCAGCTGCTCGCGCACCGGCACGATCGGCTTGCCCGCGGCGATCGCCCCATCCACCACCGCCGTCGCGGCCGCGCGCGCCCGCTCGGCCTTGAGCGTGTTCACCTCGGTTTGCAGCGCAATCACGTCGCCGATCGGCGCGGTGGTCTTGCCGAAGGTGGCAATCTCCTGGCTCTGCCGCGCCACGGTCTCCCGCTGCGCCTGCATGGCGGCGAAGCACGCGGCTTCGTCCGCCGTGTCCGGCAGCCCGAGGGCCTGCCGCACCGCTGAAAGTTCCATTCTCGCTCCTGTGGAATGGGCGGAGACATTCCACCCGCTGGTATCGACGCCGAGCACCTTCGCCCGCGCCAGAATCCGCTTCCGCGCCTCGGCGCGCTCCGCTTCCGTCAAATCCGCCGTCCGGTCGACCATGTCCCACGCCAGCCGGACGTGATCCGCGTTCTCGATCAGCAGCTGCCGCTTGCCCGGCACCGCGAACATCTCGGGCGCCATCGCCGCGCGCTCTTTCTCGCTCACCACGCTGTGCAGCGTCGCGAGCTCGGCGATGTTCGGCGTATTGGTCAGCGCCGCGCGCAAAATCCGCGTCACGTCGCCGCTCTTGGTGTGGGTAAAAACCGGGCTGACACCGCGATAAGCCCGGTCGCTCATCAGCGCCGCGCCCGCGTCGGTCCAATCCACATGACCCCAAATCCCATCGGCCCGCGCTTCCAGCCGGTCGATCCAGCCGCGCGCCGGGCTCGCAACCCCGGTGCTCTGCGCGAAATCCGTGGCGTGATTTTCATCGAGGGCGATCTTCCCCTCGGCCATCGAGGCGGTGATAACCGCCTCGGCATTCTTCACCTGATAGGGCCCGCGTCCATCCCGACCGTAAAATACGCCCGCCGGCACCAGATGCAGCCATTCGGGCGCAGCCACAGCGGCCACACTCGAATGCGCCGCCCCCGCACCGGCGGGGTGGGCAATACCCAAGTAAAGGGAGGAAACGTCCATGGCCGCAGCATGGCAGTCCCACCCCCGCGCATCATGCTCGCCGACGCGAGCATTCCATCCCCGATCAGTCGATTTTCCCGCGCGCGCGACCCCAAACCAGAAAGCCCGCTCAGACGCCCTACAGGCTGTCGCCGTCCGGGACGCGTCACTGGACGAAAAACTCTGTCCGAGCCGCTGTACCCCGTATTAAGGCGTCTTATCGGCGTCTTAAAATCCGACCGTCCATTTCAAGCCGCCCAGTAGCTTCCCTACCCCAGAGTCTTCTCCAGATACAGCACTGCATCCTCGATGATACCCGCCTCGTCGCCCGCACTGATCCCGAGATACGGCCGCGCCGGGATCCGCACCTTCTTCACCAGCACCAGGCTGTTATGGATGCCCATGTGGAACGCGAGCGCGCGCGCCGTCTTCGGTCGGATTACAGCACCGAACTGATGCACCGCCGCATAGATCATCGGCGATCCCACCCGTACAATCCGCCCCGCGCTCTCGAAACTGATCGAATCGCGCAGCGCACCCGACTGCACCAGCATCGGCCCCGGGCGGCGCACCTCCGCATAGGCCGCGTTCAACGCCGGCCACGCCGACCCATCCGGACTCACATTGCTGTCGAACCGCTCCTTCGTGCTGATCACCAGCCGCTCGCCGATGATATCCAGCAACGCGCGCGGCTGCCGCCCCGCCGCCGCAAGCCGCGCCAGCGCATCCATCACCACGCGATCGTCGAAACTGTAGGTGAAAGTCGCCCCCGGCATCAGCCGAGCAGCCGCAGCAGGATCACCATCAGCGCATCGAGCGTCTTATGCCGCTGTAACGTCAGCACCAGGCGCTTTCCATCCGCCCCCGGCTTGCCGTGCAGAGTCACGCTCCTATCGGTGCCGATCACTTCCTCGGCCGGGGTCGCCACGATCGCCGGCACGCTCCGCAGCCGCTCGGGCGCGATCGCATCGCGCAGTGCTGACTTCACCGTCCCGGCCGGCAGGATCACCGGCTTGGCACCCCCCGCAACGCCGCGCATGCCGCCATGCGCCACACCCACCTGCACGCTCCCTTCCGGGTTCGCGAGGAACGCATCGAGCGCCCAGGCGGAAACCGCATCCTCATCCGGGAGCGCCAGCACCGGCGGCTCCTCGCCGATCGGCGAGACCTTGGGTGCGACCATCGGTGCCTTCGCACCTTCGAGCCAAATCTTCCCCGGATTGCCGACGAACCCTGGGTCCACCCCGGTCGGCACCTTCACCACCACGCCAGTCGTCTTGTTGACGTACTCGCGCCACTCGATCTTCGGCGAAGCATCCGGCCCGGTTTTGCCCTTGCGGCGCAAATCGCCTTCGGAACGCGAATACACGATGCACCGGCACCCCCAGCCGCAGGGCGGATAATGCGTGTCCCAGAACGGATCGTCGGCCCTGAGCACCAACCCGTTCCACGCCACATGCTGCGGCCGCGGGTGCGCGACCGGCGTGTGATACCACTCCCAGTACGGAAACGCGTCGAGCACATGCGGCTTGGTCGCCTGCGCATACCGTCCCGCCGCCGCGGCCGTCGACATGTTCGTCTCGTAGATCACCCGCGCCCGCCATTGCGGATGCCCGGTATGCACCCACCCGTGCTTCTTCACGATCGAGTCGAACTCGCCCTGGAACGCCTTGAACCCGGCCCCCTCGGCGATCGCCTTGTCCACCGCCTGCCGCAGATCCTCGATCAGCGCCTTGTCGGTCGCCCCGGCCACCGCGAAGCTCCGCGCATGCGCCTGGTCCATCACCGCCGTCCAATGCGCCGAGGGCACGTTCACCTTCTGCCGGAAATACGAAATCGCATCCTTGAACGGCAGCCGGACCGCCTCAGGCGTGGTGGGCATCGCCGATCTCCTACTGGTGCTGCAACTCGTCCAGTAACGCTGCCTGCGCCGCCAAATGCGAAAGCGCCATCCCCCGCGCCATTGCCTCGGCGAAGGCGTCATCGTCCAGATGCAGCCCCATCAGCCGATCCTTCAGATCCGGCAGATCATGCGCGCCCATCATCACCTGGCGCAGCTGCTCGGTCATCCCTTCCAGCGCGCCGGTCGCATCGGCGGAAATCTGCGCCTCCAGCGCATCGAACACCGCCGGCATCTCGGTCACCGCACCGCGCCGGGCCGCGTGCAACGCCACGAAGCGCCCGAGCAGCGCGCCCTGCACCGCATGCAGCGCCCGCTCGTCGCTGAGCGGATTGATCTCGGGATGCGGGTTCGCCTTGATCTTCAGCGCCGCCGTCGCCGCCGGCGACGCAGCCGCACCCGGGGGTGCCGGCGGCGGTGGGCCGATCACCTCGTCTCCTTCTTCCGGCTTGGTCAGCTGCAACCGGTCGCGGATTTCGCTGGCCTTGGCCTTAAAGCCAAGCGGCCCGAGATCGGCCACGCCGGCGATCACGTCGGACATCGGCACCTGCTCTGGTCGCCCGATCGAAACCGTCGGATACGCCGCCTGCTCGCCGAAGGTGAACGCGATCATCGTCTGCACCAGCTGCCGATCGATCGTGTTGTTCAACAAATCCGCGTCGAACCGCTCCACATCCTGTTCCACAGCCCGATGTTCCTGACCGACAGCATGGCCGCCCGAAATCGCATCCGTGCTCGCCGTCGATCCCAGCACCAGCTTCGAGACCTCGTAATTCAGCCAGTTCGCCCGAACCGGATAGAGGTCGACACCTTCCTTCCCCTTCGGCTCGACGAATGTCATCTCCATCGATTTCGGGATGATCGCGGCAAGGTCGCCCGCGATCGAGCTGACGGCCCGCCACAGCACCCGCTTGTCGCTCTCGGAGGCCTCGGGCCCATACGTTCCCACCCGCACCGGCAAGCCATACGCCTGGGTGAACGTCGCCCAATCCCGGAGCGTGTACGTCGAATACATCCACAGAAACGCCACCGCCCGCGTCAACCCGCTGCGGATCGGCCCACCCGATTTGCTCGGGTGGCGGTGCAGCATGAATTTATGCGCCGGCAGTTCCTCGAAGCCGGTGCCAGTGCGCAGCCACAGCGTCTGCCCATCCTCCCAGCTGATTTCGAAGAAGCGCGGGCTGCGATAGCTGATCTCCGCCGGCCGAACGCAGCCCGGCTTCGTCTCCCAGATGATCTCCGACGCCGAATAACCCTTCCCGATCGCATCGAGTACGTCGAACAGCGCCTTCTTCAGAACTTTGGTGTCCAGCCACCGCCGCACGAAATCCGCGTGCTTCTCGCCATCCTTCACGTCCGGCGCCGGCGTCACCGTGATCGGCAGCTGCGCCACCTGGCGCCGGCGCTTGCTCAGCACCGCGTAGTAATGCGGGAACAGCTCCTCGATCTCTTCGGCGAGGATCATGTATTCGAGCGTATTCCCCGCATCCGCCGCGCGCAGAATGCCGCCCAGCCGCTGCGGCGACATCCCGAACGCCACATGCCCCTCGAAGGGCGGCCGCGCGCTCTTGTAATCCGGTGCCGAAATCTGCTGCGTCAGCAATCGGCGCGGGATCCGCGCCCCGTACTGGTCGAGCAGCGTCGTCATTCCCTCAGCCATCGCTCAACCCTCCCATCGCGCCGCTCACCACCTCGAAATGCGCCGCCCGATGCGCCATCTCGTCCACGCACGCCCGCTGCCGCGCCCGCGCATCGTCGCGCGCCGCGACATAGGCCGCAAGCCCATCCTGATGCTCGGCGGCACGCTCGGCCGCGATCGCCGCGTCCAGCGCGGCCCGCAGTTCCACAGCACTCATTAATCGAAGCGGCTTATCCAAGCCCCTGCTCCCTCACGATCGGATCATGCGGCGGCAGTTTCGGCGCGAGCGGCGAGTCTGCCATCTGCCGCCGCCATTTCCAGGCCATCTCTTTGACCCGTTCCACATCCGTCCTGGACGGCGTGCCGTTCATCACGTTCAACGCTAGATCGAGCCGTTTCAGGAAATCCGCATTCCCCGGAAATTCCATCGCCTTCGATGCCATCAGCCGCGTGACCACGTTGCCGATATACATCCCCTCGCTCCGCGCCTGGCGCGCCGCATCCTCTTCCGGCGTTTCCTCACGCTCGCCACTCCGCACATCGGTCATACCAGCATGCCCCCGCGCAGATCCGGCAGCCAGCCGCGTTGACCGGTCCGGTCATCCTCATCCACCGGCGCAGTCTCGCTCCAGCGCCGCTCGCCCTTCGGGATCGTCCGCACCGGCTCGTATTCGTAAATCTCCCGCTCGGCGCGCGACGCGAACCACGCCAGCGCCGAAGCGATCGCCGAATCCCCGTGCCGCTTCTTGCCCGCGTCGCCCGAGCGTTCCACCACCTTGGCCACGCCCCGCACCAGCCCCACCGCCCGGTGATCGCTCAGAATGTCCCGATCGCGCGGCAGCGTCAGCATCGCGTCTTCGAATGCGGCCTTCCACGGCGGCATCTGCTCGCGATACCAGCCCTCGGACAGCATCACCTGGATGATCCGCGCGCCGAACCGCTGCATCGCCACCTCGGCCAGATACATCCCGTTGCCCGTCGCATCGAGTGCTGCGGTGAAATTCACCAGCGCATCGCCGAGCCAGAAAAACACCTGCTCCTGCTGCCGGAACGGGCAATCCCGCAGCTCGATCACCAGCACCGTCCGCCGCACCAGGTCGCGCCCGACCGCGAACACCCATATCACCGTCAAATCGCCCTTCCGCGCGAAATCCAGCCCGATCGCGTAGCGCCCCTCTTTCTCGAAACCCCGCACCACCGGCGCGAGTTCGGTCTCGATCCAGTGCGCCGCCTCGGCCTTGCGCAGATGCTCGGCCCACTCGCCGAACCCCGCGGCACAATTCCACCGCACTACCGGAATATCGGCCACCATCCGCGCCTCGATCAGCGCGCCGGACAGGAAACTGCCCGAACTGGCCGATGGCACGACGAACAATTCCTCATCCGCCCCATCGCCGTAGAAACCGATGATCTCGGTGCGCCACGCCGCCTCGGCCTCGATCGACCATTCTTTGCCGGTGGTCAGACAGATCCGCTGATACAGCCCTTCGGCCAGCGCCTCATCGAAGGTCAGCCGCTGCAACGCATACGGCCTGCGCCCGGCACGGATATCCTGCACCAGCACGTTGAACGGATTGGCCTCGCCATTATGCGTCGAGATCACCAGGATTTTCCCACCCCAGATCAGCAACGCGAACGCCGACTTCAGCAGCTCTTCCAGCTCGTCGTGGAACGCCGCCTCATCGATGATCACGAGCCCCTGCATGCCGCGCAGCGCGCGCGGTGCTGAAGGGAGTGCGAGCACCTTGAACCCGCTGGCGAACTTCACCCGGAACGCGCGGATCGACTTCTCCGGATTGTCCTTATCTTCGAACAGCTGCTCATCCACGTCCGACGCCGCCACGGCAAACGAGCGCGCCCATTCCGCGCAGTAATCGATGAACTCGCGGGCCATCTCAAGGTTGTAGCCCATATAAAACACGTCCATGCCGCCGGCGACGCCCTCGGCCGCCGCCGTCAGCACCGCGATCGCCGCCGCCGACCAGGAATACCCGGTGCGCCGCGACTTCTCGACCACCAGCACCTGAAACACCGCCGTGCCGGACATAAGCCGCTGCTGATAGGGCAGAAACACATCGGGCAGCGTGACCAGGCCGCTCATCCGCCGCTGCCGCCCACGCTGGCAGAACCCGCGCCGCCGCTCCGCAATCCCGCCCGCAGTGCCGCGATCGTCTCGGCCTGCTGCCGGGTGAGATCGATCAGCTC
>JABEBX010016732.1_pt1 | contig 11105 bp, 8 predicted proteins | sample 7245971 | NCBI WGS metagenome assembly JABEBX01 (sample SAMN14506365, study PRJNA622280) | hot springs metagenome | biome: hot spring [ENVO:00000051]|acidic hot spring [ENVO:00002120]; feature: spring [ENVO:00000027]|sediment [ENVO:00002007]; material: sediment environment [ENVO:01001048]...
CTTTTGAGCGAAATCTGTGTAATTCTGTCCAAGATTCCCACTGTATGCACCGGTTGATGCGTAAAATGCGTCTGCAAAATCGTAAGGATCTGGATAATCAGCAAACCATATCGCTATAAACATCGGAAGTTTCTGAGAAATTTCATCCGCTAGATAATTGGACCAAAGTTCTCCGACAACGCTTATCTGGAATTTTGGATTTAATCTTCTTGCCGCATCACTCAAAGCCTGAAGCGCGAGTTGATGGGTTGTGTCTCCAGTATCGTATAAGGCTGTAAACTTAAATCCTTTCTGCCATAATTCTCCGTTGTAAGCCTTTTTGAAATATTCTTCGGCTTTTGCAAGATTCTGTTCATATGTGGGGAGATTTGGATCGTATCCCAACAACCCTTTTATTATTGCACTGTTAGGTTGCAATGCCATACCGTTTAAGGCCTGCTGAATGAACTCTTTGTATGGGAATAGATATTCAAAAGCCTTTCTAACGTCTAAATTCGAGAAAAAGTCTGGTGGGATACCATTTCCGTCCAATTTTCCAGAACCTATGAAAGAATTACCCTGAGCTGCTACATTCCACTGGAACGCTATCCCGTAAACGCCAAGAGTAGGCAAGCCTGTAACAACATCGACTCCATTTATTCCTTCTACTTCTGAAAGGTTTTGAAGTGGCACGGATATGGCATCTGCTTGCCCTGCTTTGAGATCGAGTAAACTCGTGGTGAATTCGTTGATGTATTTGACAACGGCGTATTTGATCTTTGCAGGCCCCTGCCAGTACTCATCAAATCTCTGTAAAACAACTTCGCGCCCTGGCGTTATGTATTCTACCATATAAGGTCCAGTTCCATTTTCTATGTTTTCAAGTGGATCGTTGCTTTGTTCTGGGTTGTGATAATACCACCAATCGTTTGCAGAGCCATCCCATGCGTTGTGATCCGCACACCATTTTTGATCGAGTATAGACGACCAATTGGAAACAGGGCCTGAAAGGATGTAAAGGAATGGTGCGTATGGCTGTGGAAGATGAATTATCACATCGTTGCCTTTGATTTCAAAATCTTTTGCAAGCAAATTAAAAGCGTCGACCAAGGCTTGTTTGTATTTATCGGAAAGCGGATTTTTTGTCCCTGTTGCAAAAATCCCCAAAGAACTCAAACTTGTGTAGTTGAGCGGATTGCTAAGTCCCAATTCATTCGCTACTACCTGTACTATGGTGCTAACGTATTGACCATCGATCATCGGAAGCAATGGCCCCGCTAACATCCATGATGGTCCTCCTGCCCTATCGAATATAACCGTTCTTTCGAGGGAATACACAACATCTTGAGGAGTTAACAGATCTCCGTTGTGAAAGTAGACACCCTGGCGGATGTGAAAGACGTAAGTCGTGCCGTTATCAAGAATGGTTCCATCTGCAACTGATGGAACATTCGTCGAAAGCATGGGCAAAAAGTTCACAGTTGATGTCCCATCGTATTGAATGAGATTTTCGTAAACCTGCATGTTGATTTCATCTGACACAGTGTCATAATCCCATGCTGGGTCCAAAGAAACAAACGGCCCTGGTTCTTCGTAAACAAACGTGTTGGGATTGACTACCGCTTGTGCCATCGCAATTGTAGCGAAACTGGCAATTAAGATGATCATCAAAAACGTAAGTCCTTTTCTCATTTTTCAACCTCCCATAATAAAATATCGAAAGAAAGAACACTTTTAAAGATTATATATAAAAAAGATGATCTTTAAAAGACTTTAAAATGAATTTTTGATGTTTTAAACATTAAATTGTATTTTTTGGCTTGCCAAAAAATAACCCAAAACTGATCCTGAGTTGGAAACTCACCTATACTATTAGGGATTAGAGATTAGACATTGGGGATTAGTGAGTGGTAAAAATAGAATCTCGGCGGAGGACACGATATCCCAGAGGAAGCCGGAGCTGTGCTTATTCGTTTACCGTCATCCTGAACTCGTTTCAGGATCGCATTGAAGTTATTAGATACCTGCCGAAGCGATGTACAAAATAGCCTATGGCCAATAGCCTATAGCGCATAGGAAATACAGTGACGCGTAACGCGTGATCAGGGATTAGGGTAATTTAATTTTTATTCAAACCAGACTTTTGTTCCTTTTTTGTAGGTAGAAACAACTTTCGCAGTTTCATCATCTATGGGCTTTGACAACACAACGAAGTCGGCGATCATGCCTTCCGATATCTTTCCTTTTTTATCCTCACCAAACTCTTGAAATGCTCCTTCAGTTGTGTATGCCAAAAGAGAAGTTGCGGGATTTATTCCCATTTTCTTTGCGGCACGAATTCCAAGTAATGGATTGGGAATCTCAACTGGTGCATCTGAAGAAAAGGCCGTTCTTATTCCAGCCTCAATAAGTTCTTTAAATGGATAGGCAATTTTAATTCTATTTCCTATCCTATCTTTTGCCATTTTTTCATCAGAAATGAAAAACTGTGGCTGAACATCAACGCATAGATCCATCTTCTTGATCTTTTCTATTTGATCTGGCCATGCCATCTGAACATGAACAATTCTGTGTCTTAAATTTGGATTCGTCAATTCAAAAAATTGAAGTAAAATATCAAGTGCACCGTCTCCTATTGCATGAGTAACAATTTGAATTCCATTTGAATCGGCAAGGCTAACTATCTGTCCAAATTCTTCAGGATCAAAATTCAACATGCCGCGATCATTTGAATTGACGTAATTCGATCTGAGAAAGGCCGTTTTGGCCCCCAAAGAACCATCCAAGAGCAACTTGATCGATTTGGGCTTTAAAGAAAGGTATTTTTTCATTTCTTCAAGAGAATGAATGTGTAGATGCTCGTAAATGTCTATCTTCAAGGTTGAGATCAAATTTTCAACGATTTCAGGAGACAAGTTCGAAGCATCATCTGAATGCACAGTTGTAACGCCATATTTGAAAAACTCATTTTCTGCGGATTTTACAGCCTTTTTGAGGTATTCAAGATCCTGTCTTACCTTTTCAAGCGCTTTTATCAAAATATTTTCTCTCAAGATCCCATTTTCAGAATATATTCCAGTCAATTTCAAAAATTTTTCGTTTGCAATTCCCACATGGCCACACCTTCTAACAAGCAAAAGAGGCCTATTTATTGAATCAAGAATTGTTTTTTCGGGGTACTTCCCCAAAATTTCATCGTCCCATCCTCTTAAAACCATGGCATCAGAATTTTGTGCAATTTGAATTATCTCATCAACAGATCTTGCTTTCTCAAGATCGGGCGTTACGAGTTTCATTCCCAATCCTACCATGTGAGCATGGGAATCTATAAATCCAGGATACACGTATCCATTTAATTTTTCTGTCTTATCGACATGACCTTCTGACGACACAAAATGATCATTTTCGATGGCAAAAGATCCATTGTAGGCTTTAAAAAGAGTTTTCATACCTTCATTTTAAAAAGGTTGTAAGGAGTTTCTCCTGGCTTTTCGTTGTAGTAAGGTCTTGTGCAATTGGGACAGCCAGAAGTTTCAAATGCAGATACAGGTACCAACGCAGGATCGAATCCATATCCTGTAACTTTTCCGTCTTTTGAAAATTCAAAATTATCAACTCTCGAAAGTCCTGTTTTTATAAGATAATGAGATATTTGAATGCGCCTGTAAGATTCAAAAGAGGGTCTTGGTTTATTTTCAAGTTTTGTGCCTTTAACAGGCGTAAAAGCAAAAAGGCCAACGCTTATTTTTGAATCGTACATCTCTTGAACGAATTCGACCATTTGTTTTTCGCTTTCTCCAAGACCAACTATCACATGCGTTGTAACGCGTCCAGGGAAAGCATTTGAGATTTTTTTGATAAGTTCAAGATGTTTTGTAAGTTTTCCTCCCCTGTAAGTTTCGTAAAGTTTCTCATCAACAACATCCGTTGCCAGGCCTAATCTTTCTATGCCCTGATCAAACCATGCTTTTGCCTCTTCAAAATTGGCTATTCGTACACTTACAGATATCGGGATATCAAACATTTTAACTTTTTGGATAAATTCAAATGCTTCTGTTTTAACCGATGGCGTTGAGACAACCTGAAGACATATTCTTTTGACACCGTTGCTTTTTTTTAAAGCGTCAACTACCATTTCAACGTCAAAAATCGGCCATACAATCCTTGAAAGCAAGTCTATCGAAGAGTTGCTTGTTCTCGCTTGAGTGCAATATGCGCAGTCAAAGACGCATCTTTCACCAAACATGGTATAAATAGTTTTCATCTCCAAAATGGGACCCGACGAGATAAGATTCAAAAATCTTGCACTGCCGTAAGAAAGGCGCATTCAAACCTCCAGATTCGGAACGGCGTTGAGGTTTAAATCTGCAAATTTTCCCGTCTTGTAGTCATACCAACCTGCGGCCGCTATCATAGAAGCGTTATCGGTGCAATATTTAAGAGGAGGAAAATGGAAGGAAAGATCGTTTTGCCGAGTCACTTCTTCTATTTTTCTTCTTACTGCCGAATTTGCCGCTACACCACCCGCGACTATTATATCTTTAACGTTGTATGCTTTGGCCGCTTCCACAATTTTTTCTACGAGTATTGAAGAAACCGTTTCTTGAAAAGAGGCAGCTACATCTTCATCTTTCGCTCCAGGATTATCCTTTAAAAAATATCTTATATGGGTTTTGAGGCCACTGAAACTGAAATCATATTTTCCGGCAGTTTTAGGTCTGGTGAATTTATAGATGGGATTGCCATTTTTTGAAATTTTGTCTATTTGTGAGCCTCCCGGGTATGGAAGATTCAACATGCGAGCAACTTTGTCAAATGCTTCTCCTGCAGCGTCATCTATTGATTTACCTAAAATTTCAAAATCATTCATCGATTTCATGTAAACAATCTCTGTGTGAGCCCCAGATATCATAAGCACAACGCACGGAAATCCGATATTTTTATCAAAAAGAAAAACGGCATTAAGATGACCTATCATATGATTAACGCCTATAAGAGGTACCTTTAGAGCGAAAGAAAGTGCTTTTGCGTAAGAAATTCCAACGAGTAAAGGGCCAACAAGTCCAGGACCATAGGTAACCGCTACGGCGGATATTTTTTTTGGTTCGATCTGTGCTTCTTCAAAAACCATCTTAGTCAATATGGATATTTTTTCAAGATGGTATCGTGAAGCTATTTCAGGCACAACTCCACCGTAAAGTGCATGAATGTTTATCTGCGATGCTGTTTTCTCGGAAATCACACGTTCTCCGTTTTCAACAAGTGCAACTGAAGTTTCATCGCACGAACTTTCTATGCCAAGGATCAAAGCCATTAAGCAGATTCCCTCATTTCTATCACGGGTTCTTTCCCATCTCTAACCGTTTCGGTAGTTACAATAACTCTTTTGACATTTTGCAATCTTGGCACGTTGAACATCACTTCCATCATTATCTCATCTATGACACTTTTCAGTCCTCTTGCTCCAATGCCTTTTTTTCTTGCCATTTTTGCTATTTCTTTGAGAGCATCTTGTTCGAATTCAAGATCAACTCCGTCAAGTTCAAGTAATTTTTTGTATTGCTTGACCACGGCATTTTTGGGATCAACGAGTATTCTAACAAGTTGTTCTTCACTCAACTGATCCAGAGTCGATACTATTGGAAATCTTCCAACAAATTCAGGCATCATGCCGTATTTAACAAGATCATCTGGCGTAACCTGTTTTAAAATCGAATTTATATCCTCATCACGCTTCGATTTTACATCTGCAGAAAAGCCGACAGTTGTTTGCTGGATTCTCGATCTTATTATCTCTTCAAGGCCGTCAAAAGCGCCGCCTATTATGAAAAGTATGTTTGTGGTATCAACCTTTATGAATTCTTGATACGGATGTTTTCTGCCTCCCTGTGGAGGGACATTGGCAATTGTGCCCTCGACAATTTTCAGAAGGGCCTGCTGGACTCCTTCGCCAGACACATCTCTGGTGATTGAAACGTTAGAAGATTTTCTCGCTATCTTGTCTATCTCATCTATGTATATGATGCCATGTTGTGCCTTTTCTATGTCAAAATCTGCAACTTGAAGGAGTCTTAATATCACATTTTCCACGTCTTCGCCGACATAACCTGCTTCGGTAAGCGGTGTTGCATCCGTTATGGCAAAAGGAACATCCAATATCTTGGCCAAAACTCTCGCTATCAAAGTCTTGCCGGCTCCAGTTGGCCCTATAAGCATTATGTTGGATTTTTCTATCTCCACATCGTCAAACTTTTTGTTCATGAAAACGCGCTTGTAATGATTGTAAACTGCAACTTTTCACTTTTTCGAATCTCCTTCTATATCTCTTTTTGAAGAGATGATTTTATCTATTAAACCGTAGTTCAAGGCTTCTTCAGCGTTCATAAAGAAATTTCTGTCAGTATCTTTTTCTATCTTTTCGATTGACTGCCCTGTATGTTTCATCAGAATGTTATTTAATTCATTTCTTATTCTCATGATTTCTTTCGCCTGTATTTCTATGTCTTTGGCCTGGCCTTCTACACCTCCAAGCGGCTGATGAATCATCACAGTTGCATGTGGCAGCGCGTACCTTTTTCCTTTAGTGCCTGCGGTGAGTAGAACGGCAGCCATTGACGCCGCAGAGCCTATGGCAGTTGTAACAACATCACATTTGAGAAATTGCATCGTATCGTATATTGCCATTCCAGCCGTTACCGATCCTCCAGGTGAGTTTATGTACATGTAAACATCTTTGTCCGGATCTTCTGCTTCAAGAAAAAGTAACTGTGCCACGACAAGACTTGATGTCATGTCGTCTACTACTCCTTCAAGAAAAACTATTCTATCTTTTAAAAGTCTTGAGTATATATCGTAAGCACGCTCAGTTCTTCCCGTTGTTTCTATGACTATCGGTATAGTCTGATCGCTGACTTCGTATTTCAATTTTCTCCCTCACTTTCATCGCCTTCAATTTTGTCATCTTCAAATCCATCATTTTTCTTTTTAAGAACCAAAACGGCATCCTTTAAAAGTTCATCTGCGACTTTGAAAGACAAAAGTTTACGCTTTATGCTTGAGTAAAGAGATATATCTGTTTTGAGCGTGATCTTCAATCTCTCATCGCTTATCTTTGATTCTTCGTAAACACGCTTTGCTTCTTCAAAAACTTCATCATCAGAAACATTCAGAGATTTTTCCTGAGCTATAAGCCTTACGGCCCCCTCAAATTTAAGATAATCGATGGTTTCGGACCTAATTGAATCGATGTAAGCCTTCTCATCGCCTTGAAATTTATCTTTTAATTCTTCATCGTAAACTTTTTCTTCTTTTTTGTTATCTACAATGTAATCTACGAAATAATCGATCGTTGAATCAAGTACATCAATCTTAGTTTTCTTAGCCAATTCTTCCGCAATTTCATCCCTTTTAATCGAAAGAATGATTTCATTAATTGATTTATCAACTTCAGATTTCAAAGCATTTTTAAGATCTTCAAGGGTTTCGTACTTTTCATCAACCATTTTTGCAAAATTATCATCGATATCCGGCAGTTTTCTTGAGTAAAGTTTATTCAATTTAACGTGCAAACTTGTCTCATTTCCTGTGTTTTCAGATTTTGATGTGAAATCAAATTCATCACCGATCTTTTTTCCTATAAGATGAGGGAAAATAGTTCCTTCCTCAGGATTGCCTATTCTTATTTCGAGTGTCTTCTTTTCAGGATCTTTTCCAGTTAAATCGATGTATTCTACCTCAGCAACATCGTCTATCTGGGCACTTTGATCTTCTCCTTTTGGTATGAGTATGACTTTTTCTTCTCTTAATTCGTTTATAGTTCTTTCGACATTTTCATCTAAATTTCCAACATCTGGAATGATTATTTCAATTCCTTTCATCGATTCAATCTCGACCTTTGGAAAGAAGTGCATCTCGAAAAATACATCTGCGTTTCCACCCAATTCAACAGATTTAACCCTCGGCGGTAAAAGCACGTTTTCACCCTCTTCGAGACCATCCTTAAAAAGCACGTCAAAGGCTTTGTCTGCAACCTCATCTTTCACAAGATCGTTAATTTTATCCATTCCTATTATCGTGTTTATAAGGTTTCTCGGAATCATGCCCGGCCTGAATCCTTTGAGTTTGATGTCTTTAGAAAGATCATTGTAAACTTTATCTCTGGCATCATCTATTGATTTATGATCCAAAGATACCTTAACTATTTTGACATTCTTGTTTTCTTCAACAACCTCAAACATAAAAGTTCTCTCCTTTTCTATCTCAAAGAATGTAGGAACTTAAATCCTCATCTTTGGCTATTTCTTCAACTCTGTTTATGACGTAATTCTTGTCGACAACGACAGGGCTCTCAACCTTTGGAGCATTGTACGAAACCTCTTCCATCACTTTTTCCATAACAGTGTAAAGTCTTCGAGCGCCTATGTTATCTTTTTTCTCGTTAACTTCATATGCGATTCTCGCTATTTCAGAAAGACCATCGGGTGTAAAATTTATCTCCACCCCTTCAGTTGCAAGCAGAGCCTTGTACTGATAAATCAAAGAATTTTTTGGTTCTATAAGTATTCTTTCAAAATCTTTCTGCGTTAGAGGGCTTAACTCGACTCTTATTGGAAATCTTCCCTGAATTTCAGGAATCAAATCCGAAGGTTTTGACATATGAAAAGCCCCTGCTGCTATGAAAAGTATGTAATCTGTCTTTACAGGACCATATTTTGTCGATACTGTTGTTCCTTCAACTATTGGCAAAAGATCTCTTTGAACGCCTTCTCTCGATACATCTGGCCCGGCTTTTGAATTTGAACCAACTATTTTATCAAATTCATCAAGAAAAACAACTCCCTTGTACTGAGCTCTCTCTATCGCTTGCTGGATCATTCTATCCTTGTCTATGAGTTTTTCCGATTCAATTGGCAGCAAAAGTTTTCTCGCATCTCTAACTTTAACACGTTTTTTCTTCATTTTCTTCGGGAGCATGCCACCAAACATATCCTGAATGTCTATTCCGAGATCTTCAGGACTCATACCGCCTATCATCGGCATCGTTGGAGTCGCATCTTCAACCTCTATTTCTATTTCTAAATCTTCTACCTCGTTGTTATTTAATCTTTCATGCATCTCTTCACGCCTTGACATTGCCACTCTGTGAGTTTCCGGTGGAACCTGTGGTTGTGGATTTTGAAAGAAAGACATTATGCCAGATGAAGGTTGTTTTTTGACACTCTCAGGTACAAGTGCGTCCAAGATGCGTTCTTCAACTGCTTCCTTTGCCTCTTTTTCAACCGTTGCGGTCATTTCAGACTTGACTGTATTTATGCTCTCTTCAACTAAATCTCTTATTATTGATTCCACAGATTTTCCTACGTAACCAACTTCTGTGTATCTTGTTACCTCAACTTTGATAAATGGCGCTCCGGAAAGTTGTGCAAGTCGCCTTGCTATCTCAGTTTTTCCAACACCCGTCGGTCCTGCCATGAGTATATTTTTGGGCATGACGTCTCTTTGCATGTCTTCCGACAATTTCATACGCCTGATTCTATTTCTTAAAGCTATGGCAACGGCTTTTTTGGCTTCTTCTTGTCCTATTATGTACTTATCAAGTTCATCTACTATCTCTTTCGGATTAAGTTCATCTATATTTACTATCAAGACCAATCCTCCTCACAATTCTTCTACCGTTATGTTTGAATTGGTGTAGATACATATCTCACTTGCTATTTCCATGGATTTAATGGCAATTTCATGAGCGGTCATCTGCGTATTTCTGTAAAGTGCTCGTGCGGCGGAAAGCGCATAGTTACCCCCGGAACCAATTGCCATAATTGGTTCATCAGGTTGAATAACCTCTCCACTTCCAGAAAGCAAAAAGATGTTTTGATTATCCGCAACTATAAGCAATGCTTCAAGGCGTCTTAGAGCCCTGTCCATTCTCCAATCTTTCGCGAGTTCTATTGCTGCTTTCGATAAAACACCATTTCCTTCTCTTAATTTAACTTCAAATCTTTCAAAAAGTGTGAATGCATCGGCCACCGATCCTGCAAAACCGGCTATTATTTTCCCATCTCCGAGTCTTCTTACTTTTTTAGCCGTTGATTTTAATATCGTCTCTCCAGTTGTAACCTGACCATCACCGGCCATTACCGTTTTACCATCTTTTCTTACAACAATTACAGTTGTTGAATGAAATTCCAATTCACTTACCTCCTGCGGAATTCAAAATTTCAAGCACAATCTCTTCCATGCTCAAGCCGCAAGCCTTTGCAGATGCTGGAAGATCACTTGTTGAAGTCATTCCAGGGATAGCGTTAACTTCCAGAAAACAAAAATCCCCATTTGAAATTATACCATCTATCCTCGCGAATCCTCTACAACCGATTTCTTTATAAATCTTCAGTGCTGCTTTTTCGATTCCTTCTCTTTCACTTATGTTCAGAGGTGCTGGAGCGATGAGAGTTGATCCTTGTGGTGAATATTTGGAATTGTAATCGTAAAATTTACCCTTTGGAATTATCTCAAGAATTGGGAGTACAGTTGGTTTTCTTTTTATGTCGAGCACTGATATGGTTATTTCACGTCCATCGATGTAATTCTCGTAAAAGCCGTCTTTCTCCTCACCTGTGATTTCTCTTGGAGAAAAATAAATTTTGACTCCTATGCTTGAGCCCCCAAATCTCGGTTTAAAAACACATGGAAATTCTTCTGGATGAAAAGACCATTTTGGTGTTTTGATCTTCATATTTTCAAAATATTCCTTTGTTTTAATTTTGTCTATCGTTGTCTCGCAACTTTTTGAATTAGAACCTGTATAAATTATGCCCCTTGATTCAAAAAATTTTTGAACGCTTCCATCTTCACCAGGCGAACCATGAAGCATTATAAAGCAAATTGAATTGATGGACTCAAGCGATTTGAAATCGCCATCCCAAACAAAGAGAGTAGACTCTATTTTAAGTTTTTTAAGAGATTCAAATATATTTCTTCCACTTGAAATAGAGACTTCTCTTTCAGGCGAAGTTCCACCACAGAGCACGGTTACATTTGAAATTTTTCCCTTAACTTCTTCTCTACCATTTGAGGCACCCATTGTTTTAAATCTCCTCCAAACTGTGCTATTTCTTTTACCATTGACG
>JABEBX010018933.1_pt1 | contig 11093 bp, 5 predicted proteins | sample 7245971 | NCBI WGS metagenome assembly JABEBX01 (sample SAMN14506365, study PRJNA622280) | hot springs metagenome | biome: hot spring [ENVO:00000051]|acidic hot spring [ENVO:00002120]; feature: spring [ENVO:00000027]|sediment [ENVO:00002007]; material: sediment environment [ENVO:01001048]...
CGCTCAAGGGGCAGGTCGCGGCGATCGCCCACGGCGATCTGATCGCCGCCGCGAAAGTCCTCAGGAATTTCACAGCGGAATTCACTCGTCCGAGGATGGCGGGCGGCCTGCTCGATCAGGTTCTTCTCAGCGCCCGCGACGCGGGCGCGCTGGCGGACCTTCCGGGCCGGGAGGAGCTGCTGGCAAGGCTGCTCGGGCTCCTTCAGGCGCCGGCGACGCGGTTGCTCTGCGTGCTAGCAGAACCCTCCCGAGCCTTGGCGCGAGCCCTTGCTGCTCACGAAACGCAGATGGGGGGCGAGCCGCCAGAGGGGTGAGCGGGAGGCGGTGGAATTGGGAACGGCGAGCACGCGAGAGAGCGCGCAATATCGAGCTTCGGAGAAAATGGGCCGAAAGGGGGCGATCCGGCATCGCCCGCAGTGAAGGGAGAAGCATCCTGCTAGCCCCGGAGCCCTCCGGGGAGAATCGCTGACGCGGGCGCGTGGCGCTACGGGATCGGAAAGGAAATCATGGCAGACTTGAATGCGGTAGTGGAGCAGTTGAGCAACCTCACGGTTCTCGAAGTAGCGCAATTGGTCAAGCAACTTGAGGAGAAGTGGGGGGTCAGTGCCGCGGCGCCTGTAGCTGTAGCGGCAGCCGCCCCGGCGGCCGGAGCCGAAGGCCAGAAGGTAGCGGAAGAGAAGACGGCCTTCAATGTCATCTTAAAGACGGTGGGCGCTAACAAGATTGCGGTCATCAAGGAAGTGCGGGCCGCAGTGTCGGGTCTCGGTCTGGCCGAAGCAAAGGCCTTGGTAGAGAGCGCTCCTAAGGCCGTCAAGGAGGGGGTCACCAAGGAAGAAGCGGAAGCCATCAAGAAGAAAATCGAAGCGGCCGGCGCGCAGGTCGAGATTCAGTAGGCGAGCCGGGCGGCATCGGGAAAGGGAGCATCGGAGCCCGGTGGGGGAACCGGCCGGGCTGGCCGAATCGGTCAGGACAGTGCGGACAATGGCATGAGTACAAGAGCTTGGCAGCGAGTAAACTTCGGAAAGATCGTAGAATCGGCGCCCTTGCCGAATCTGATCTCGCATCAGATTCGGTCCTATGAGGAGTTCCTCCAACTGGGCGTTCCCGCAAGCGAACGGAGGCCGGAGGGACTCCACGGCGTCTTCCTGGAAGTCTTTCCCATCGAGAGCTACGACGGCAAGGTCCGCCTGGAGTATCTCTCTTACGAAACGACTCCCCCCAAGTTCTCACCTCTCCACTGCCTGCAAAACGGCGAAACCTACGCAGCCGCCTTGTATGTGACCTTTCGTCTGCGGGACGAAAACGGAATCAAGGAGGAGCGCGTCTACATGGGCGAGCTTCCCTTGATGACCGAGCACGGGAGCTTCGTGATCAATGGCGCCGAGCGAGTCATCGTCAGTCAGCTCCACCGTTCTCCGGGGATCTGTTTCGAGTCGACCCTTCACATGAACGGAAAGGTGCTCTATTCCTTCCGCGTGATTCCGGATCGGGGGACCTGGCTCGAGGTGGCCTTCGACACCAGCGACCTTCTCCACGTCCATCTGGATCGGAGAAAGAAGCGGAGAAAGTTCCTCGTGACGACTCTGCTGCGGGCGCTGGGTCATGGGAGCGATGAGGAGATCCTGAGCCTCTTTTACCCGGTGGAAGAACTCGATCTCGAAGCGGCTCCGCCGAGCGACGAAGAGCTGCCCAACAAGGTCCTGGTGCGTGAGGCGCGTGACCCGCGCGATGCGGACAAGGTCCTGGTGAGGGGGTTGGAGCCGCTCACGAAGACGGCCGTTCGCCTCCTTCTGGAGGCTGACGTCAAGGCCGTCCGCGTTGTCGACATTCGGGAAGACGACACGATCGTCAAATGCTTGCGCCGCGATGCGGCTCGCGATCAGGCCGAGGCGCTCAAGGAGATCTATCGGCGCCTGCGGCCTGGCGATCCGCCGACCGAGGCGAATGCGAAGCTCCTGCTCAAGAGGCTCCTCTTCGATCCGAAGCGCTACGACGTGGGACGGGTTGGGAGATACAAGCTCAATCAGAAGCTGGGGATCGAAGCGAGCCCGGAAACGCGCACGCTCACGCCGGAGGACATCGTAGGGGCCACGCGCTACTTGATCTCCCTCCAACATGGAGAGGGGACGACCGACGATATCGACCATTTAGGCAACCGGCGCGTGCGGAGCGTCGGCGAGCTCGTGGCGAGTCAGTGCCGGATCGGCTTGGCTCGGACCGAGCGGCTCGTCAAGGAGCGGATGACTCTCTTCGACGTGAACGCAGAGGGAATGACACCGCAGAAGCTCATCAATCCGAAGGCGCTTTCGGCGACGATCCGCGACTTCTTTGCCCGCAGCCAACTCTCCCAATTGATGGATCAGATCAATCCGCTCTCCGAGCTTACCCACAAGCGGCGTCTTTCGGCGCTCGGGCCCGGCGGTCTTTCTCGCGAACGGGCGGGCTTCGAGGTGCGCGACGTTCATCCTTCTCACTATGGGCGCATCTGCCCGATCGAGACTCCTGAGGGGCCGAACATCGGCTTGATCGCCTCGATGGCCTGCTTCAGCCGCTTCAATGACTACGGCTTTCTGGAGACGCCCTACCGGAAGGTGGTGAACGGCAGGGTGACGAACGAGATCGTCTATCTGTCAGCCGATCAGGAAGAGAACGTCATCATCGGCATGGCCAGCACTCCCGTCGGAGAGAGCGGGCTCATCCAGACCAAGCGTGTCGCCGTCCGCTTTCGCGGGGAGTTCATGGAGGTCGAACGGGAGAAGGTCAACTACCTCGACGTCTCGTCCAAGCATATGGTTTCGGTCGCAACGGCTCTCATCCCGTTCCTGGAGCATGACGACGCCAACCGCGCGCTGATGGGCTCGAACATGCAGCGGCAGGCGGTTCCGCTCCTGAGCCCCGAAGCTCCGATTGTTGGGACCGGGATGGAGCGCCGCGTCGTGGAGGACGTGGGTGCCGTCCTCCTCAGCGATGTCGAGGGAAAGGTTGTCTCGGTCACGGGCACCGACATCGTGGTCGACCCCGCGGCGGCGGGCGAGGCCGAGAAGAGGAAGAAGGGCAAGCACGAGAGCGGGCTGCGCACCTTTACTCTCCGGAAGTTCATGCGTTCGAACGCGGGAACCTGCATCAACCAGAAGCCGATCGTTCGGGCAGGGGACATGGTGAAGCGGGGAGATCCGCTGGCCGACGGGCCGTCCACCGCGAACGGGGAGCTGGCCCTCGGTCAAAATCTGGTCGTCGCCTTCATGCCGTGGAATGGGTATAACTTCGAGGACGCGATCGTCCTTTCCGAGCGACTGGTCAAGGAGGATCTGTTCACGAGCGTCCACGTCGATGAATTCGAGATCGTCGCCCGCGACACAAAGCTGGGACCCGAGGAGATTACCCGGGACATTCCGAATGTCGGGGATGATGCTCTGAAGAATCTCGGGACCGAAGGCATTGTCCGGGTCGGTGCCGAGGTCAAGCCGGGCGACATCCTCGTCGGCAAGATCAGTCCAGTCAGCGAGACCGAGCTCGCTCCAGAGGAGCGGCTGTTGCGCGCGATCTTCGGCGACAAGGCGGCCGACGTGAAGGACTCGTCGTTGCGGGTCCCCTCCGGGACGAGCGGCATCGTCATGGATGTCCGGGTGAGCAGCCATCAGTCGAAGGCGGAGAAGGAAAAGCTGGGCCTCAGCGAAGCCAAGCAGAAGATCAAGGAGATCGAAGGCCGCTATGAGCAGAAGGAAAACGAGCTCAAGGAAGAGCTGACCCAGGCCCTCTCCAACATCCTGCTCAACGAGAAGATTCCGCTCGATGTGGTCGACGTGGAGACTGGAGAGATCCTGATTCCAGCGAACCGCAAGATCACCAAGACCCTCCTGCGGAAGATGGCGGCTTGCTGCGACCACATCGAGATCGATCCCAGCCCGATTCGAACCAAGATCTTCGAGATCATCGGCAGCTTCGAGTCGAAGTTCGAGCAGTTGCGCAACGACAAGGAAGGCGAGCTCGATCAAGTGGAAAGCCGGGAGGACATCGAGCCCGGAATCGTCAAGCAGGTCAAGGTCTACATCGCCAGCAAGAGGAAGATCTCGATTGGCGACAAGATGGCCGGGCGGCATGGGAACAAGGGGGTCGTCTCCCGCATCGTTCCCGTCGAGGATATGCCTTTCCTACCGGATGGCACGCCCGTCGACATCGTGCTCAATCCGCTGGGCGTACCGTCCCGGATGAACGTGGGACAGGTGCTCGAGACGCACTTGGGCATTGCCGCCAGAAAATTGGGCTTTGCGGTTGCGACCCCCGTCTTCGATGGCGTGAAGGAGGAAGAGATCCGCAAATTTCTCCGGGAGGCGGGACTCGACGAGGACGGAAAAACCTATCTCTACGACGGCCGCACCGGAGACCGCTTCGACCAGCGGGTGGTCGTGGGCGTTATCTACATGATGAAGCTCAACCACATGGTGGTCGATAAGATTCACGCCCGCGCGGTCGGTCCCTACGCCCTGGTGACCCAACAACCCCTCGGCGGGAAGGCGCAGTATGGCGGGCAGCGCTTCGGCGAGATGGAAGTGTGGGCCATGGAGGCCTATGGCGCGGCCTACACGCTTCAGGAAATGCTTACCGTAAAATCGGACGACGTTTCGGGAAGGACCAGGATCTACGAGACGATCGTGAAAGGGGAGAACTACCTGGAGCCCGGTCGGCCGGAGTCGTTCAACGTTCTTCTCAAGGAGCTACAGGGGCTTTGCCTGGATCCGAAGATCGGAGTTCGGAGTGCGTCCGAGCTCGATCTGGTGCATGGCGAAGCGCGAAGGGCTCCCGCCGGTCCGGAAGCGGCGTGATGGGCTCGGGTGGTTTGGTGGAAGGGGAAGGCGGCCGCAAAAAGCGGACTGCTGTGGAGGCATAGTATGGTTACTGAAAGCATGACGGCTCGAGAAATTCTGGGGCTGGAACGATCGAGCGATTTCAGCGAAGCGTGCATTACGATCGCCTCGCCCGAAACCATTGAATCGTGGAGCAAAGGCGAGGTCAAGAACCCCGAAACGATTAATTATCGCACCTTCAAGCCCGAAAAAGGAGGGCTCTTCTGCGAGCGCATCTTCGGCCCGACCAAGGACTGGGAGTGCGCTTGCGGGAAGTACAAGCGGATCAAGTACAAGGGGGTCGTTTGCGATCGATGCGGCGTCGAGGTGACCCTTTCCCGCGTCCGGCGACAGCGGATGGGACACATCCGGCTCGCCGTGCCCGTCGCCCACATCTGGTTCCTCAAATGCATGCCGAGCCGGTTCGGGCTCATGATGGACATGACCGCGCGCGACCTCGAGCGGGTGATCTACTACGAGGATTATCTCGTCATCGATCCGGGGCAGACTCAGTTGCGCCCGAAGCAGCTCCTGACCGAGCAGGAGCATCGGGATGCGGTGGCCCAGTACGGGGAGGGTACCTTCGTCGCCAAGATGGGCGCCGAGGCCCTCAGGGATTGCCTGCAGCAGCTCGACCTGGACGAGCTCGTGACCCAGCTCACCCAGAGCATGGATCAGACCCGGAGCAAGCAGCTCCGGAAGAAGGTGGCGAAGCGGCTGAAGCTGGTCCAAGGCTTCCTGGGCGTTGGCACACGTCCTGAGTGGATGATTCTGGAGATCCTTCCGGTGATCCCGCCGGACCTCCGACCGCTGGTCCCCTTGGAAGGAGGGCGCTTCGCGACTTCCGATCTCAATGATCTCTATCGCCGCGTCATCAACACATGCTCCGCGGGAAGACGGGCCGTTTCCGCATGAACCTCTTGGGGAAGCGGGTCGATTACAGCGGCCGCTCGGTGATCGTCGTCGGGCCTGAGCTGAAGCTCAACCAGTGTGGATTGCCCAAGAAGATGGCTCTGGTGCTTTTCGAGCCGTTCATGATCCGGAGGCTCCGGGAGCTGGGGCATGTCCATACGGTGCGCAGCGCCAAGAAGATGATCGAAAAGCAGGATCCCCTCGTCTGGGATATTCTCGATCAGGTTACCCAGGGGCACCCGGTGCTCTTGAACCGGGCTCCGACGCTTCACCGTCTCTCGGTGCAAGCTTTCGAGCCGGTTCTCATCGAAGGGGACGCCATCCGGATCCATCCGTTGGTCTGTACCGCCTATAATGCGGACTTCGACGGCGACCAGATGGCGGTTCACGTGCCTCTTTCGATCGAGGCGCAGATGGAGGCGCGGCTGCTCATGCTCGCCTCCCAAAACATCTTTTCCCCGTCGAGCGGACGGCCGATCATGACGCCCACGCAGGACATCACGCTCGGCTGCTACTACCTCACGCAGGCGCCTCACCGTCTCCCTCCGGGCTCCCCGCAGCCCAGGCGTCCCATCTTTTCGGACACCGACGAGGTGCTCTTCGCCCTGGCCGAGGGAGCAATCAAGACCCACGACCTCATTCTCTTCGCGAATCCTGACTTCGGCCGGGACACGCTGCTGGGAGACAAGGAGAAGAAGTTCCTCGAAACGACTCCCGGGAGAGTGATCTTTCACCAGATTTGGCCGAAAGAGCTGGGTTTCTTCAACAAGCCTGCGGGAAAGAAGCAGCTGGGCGAGCTCATTCTTCGTTGCTATCAGCTCGTGGGACGGGACGAGACCGCGGCCTGTCTCGATCGGTTGAAACGGGTAGGTTTCCAGGAGGCGACGCGGGCGGGTATTTCCATCGGGATGAACGATATGATCATTCCGGAAGAGAAGCCCCGGGTTGTGGCGAAGGCCCAAGACCGCGTGACCGTCGTGGAGCGCCAGTACCGTTCGGGTGCGATCACCGACGGAGAGAGATACAACAAGATCGTCGACATTTGGACCCAGGCCACCGACGAGATCTCCGGCCTGATCTTCCGAACGCTGGAAAGCAGCCGGGAGGGCACCGAGTTCAATCCGCTCCTCCTGATGGTTGACTCGGGGGCGCGGGGAAATCGCCAGCAGGTGCGTCAGCTGGCGGGGATCCGGGGCCTGATGGCGAAGCCGTCCGGAGAAATTATCGAGCGCCCCATCACTTCCAACTTCCGCGAAGGGCTTTCGGTCCTCGAATATTTCATCAGCACTCATGGGGCGCGGAAGGGCTTGGCGGATACCGCGCTCAAGACGGCGGACGCCGGCTACATGACGCGAAAGCTCCATGACGTGGCCCAGGACGTGGTGATCACCGAAGAGGATTGCGGAACGGCCAACGGGGTGGTCGCCCAGGCGATCTATGAGGGAGACGAGGAGATCGTCAAGTTGAGCGATCGGATCTACGGCCGAGTCTCGTGCGAGGATATCACCGATCCGCTTACTCGGAAGAACTTGATTGCGAACGGGGATCTCTTCGACGATGTAAAGGCGCGCGCCATCGAGCAGCTGGGCGTTGAGAAAGTTCGCATCCGCTCGGTCCTCACCTGCGAAAGCAAATGGGGAGTTTGTGCCAAGTGCTACGGGCTCAACCTCGCGACCAATCGGATGGCGAAGCTGGGCGAGTCGGTCGGGGTGATCGCAGCTCAGTCGATCGGCGAGCCGGGCACTCAGTTGACGATGCGGACATTCCATATCGGGGGAACCGCATCGCAGATCTTCAAACAGCCGCAGATCCGGGCCAAGAACGACGGGATCGTCCAGTACGTGGACCTGCGTGTGGTGCGCTCGCTGGATGACAACTTCGTCATCTTGAGCAAATCGGGATTCCTTTCGGTCGTCGATCAGTCTGGCCGCGAGCTCGAGCGCCATACGATCGTCATGGGCAGCCTCGTCTCGGTCGCTGACGGGGGCGAGGTGAAGAAGGGGCAGGTCTTCGTTCAGTGGGACCCGTACAACGTGCCGGTGTTGACGGAAAAGGCGGGTGTGGTGGAATTCCACGACATTATCGAAGGAGTCACGGTCAAGAGGGAGCTCGACGAGGCGACCAAGCAGATTGGAACGGTCGTGATCGAGCATAAGCACGATCTCCACCCGCAAATCGTAATTCGTGATCCGAAGAGCAGAGAGGTGCTCTCCTTCTACGGCATCCCGGCGGGAGCCCGAATCGAGGTCAAGCCGAAAGAGGAGGTCGCTGCCGGGCAGCGAATCGCCCGAACGCCGCGCAAGCTCGTCAAGACCAAGGACATCACCGGTGGTCTTCCTCGCGTGGCCGAGCTTTTCGAAGCGCGGCGCCCGAAAGATTCGGCGGAAATCGCCCGAATCGACGGAATCGTCGAGGACGGCGGCATCGTCCGCGGCAAGCGGCGCCTCCTGATTCAGGATCCGCAATCGGGGCAGGAAGAGGAGCATCTGATCCCGCTCTCCAAGCATCTGATCGTCTTCAAGGGCGATGTCGCGCGCAAAGGACAGCAGCTCACCGAGGGCCCGATCGTCCCGCAGGAGATCCTGGAGGTGGGCGGGGTGCAGGAGCTTCAGGAATATCTGCTCAACGAAGTGCAGGAGGTCTATCGTCTCCAGGGAGTCGAGATCAACGACAAGCATGTCGAGATCATCATCCGGCAGATGTTGCGCAAGGTGAAGATCCTCGACGCGGGGGATACCCCCTTCCTTTGGGGGGAACAGATCGACCGGCTGGAATTCGAGCGAGCGAATCGGGAAGTGGAGGCGAAAGGCGGTAAGCCCGCCGAGGGCCTCCCCGTACTGCTCGGCATTACCAAGGCCTCGGTGGAGACCGAGAGCTTTATCGCCGCGGCGAGCTTCCAAGACACCACCCGGGTCCTCACCGAGGCCGCGACGCTCGGGAAGATCGACAAGCTCCGAGGCTTCAAGGAAAACATCATCATGGGCCACTTGATCCCGGCGGGAACAGGATTCCGCACCTACCGCCATCTCCGGCTGGTGGAGCATGGAGAGCCGCCCGCGCAGCAGCCTTTGGGCGAGGAGGAGGCTCCCCCCGAGAAGCCGCAGTGGAGCCAGCTTCTCCAAAGGGCCTCCGCCAGCAGCTCCAGCGGCGAGTAGGGAATCACTCGTCTTGCTTCGATGCCGGGAAAACCGGAGTCGGCCGAGGAGAGGGAGTGGTTTCCCGCGCGGAATCAGGCGGCGAGCCGCTCTGCGGCCTCGACTGTGTTCGCGAGAAGCATGGCGATGGTCATGGGTCCGACTCCTCCCGGATTCGGGGTGATCCAGGCGGCAGTCTGAACCGCTTCGAGGAAGTGAACGTCACCGACGATCCGGCTTCCTCCGGGAAGAGAGGGAGCCGGCAGACGGGAGACGCCCACGTCGACGACGACCGCTACCGGCTTGATCATCGGGCCGCGCACGAATTCGCCTCTCCCGAGGGCAGCGATCAGAAAGTCTGCTCGCCGGCAATGTTCCGGAATGTGCCGACTCTGCGAGTGAAGAACCGTGACGGTTGCATCGCCTTGTGCGCCCTTGGCCAGCAGGAGAGCCGCAAGAGGCTTTCCCACGATGTTGCTCCTTCCCAGGATCACGACTTCCGCGCCGGCCGTAACGAGGCCGTAGTGCCGGAAGATCGCGCAGATCCCTGCGGGGGTGCAGGGAACGAAGCCGGAAGGGTCGCCCAAGAGCAACTTGCCGGCATTGACGGGATGAAAGCCGTCGATGTCCTTCGAAGGATCGATCGCTTGGCAAACGACCTCCGCCCGAATCTGTCGGGGAAGAGGCATCTGCACCAAGATGCCGTGGGTCCCGGGGTCGCGATTCTTCTCCTCGAGCCGGCCGAGCAGCTCCCGCTCCGTGGTCGCGCTCGGCAGGACCACCGCTTCGGAACGGATGCCGAGCTCCCTTGCCCGTCTCTCCTTCATGCGAACGTAGAGCTCCGAGGCGGGATCATCGCCGACTCGAAAGAAGGCGACGGCCGGTTCGATCCCCTGCTGGCGCACCTTCTCCACTCGAGCCCTGGTCCGTTCATGGACGGCGGCGGCTACCACCCGGCCGTCCAGCAATTTTGCCTGATGCATCGTTTTTCTCCTCAGGACACAGCCGACGGCACCCGCTCCGGCAAGAGGGGAAGAAGACCCTCCCGAAATGAGGGATAGAAAGGCTTCCACCCTAAGGTCCGGGCCTTCGCGTTGGAGACCCGCTTGTGTGTCCGTTTCCTCTTTCGATCCGGAAGGCTGGCTTCTCCCCCTTGTGGCGGGAGGGGCATTTCGAGCCTTTTCGCCAGCCAACCGTAAAATCGGCTTTCGCTCACCGGCTCATCATCCATGACGTTGACCGTTTCTCGATGGAGACGCAAGGCGAGGAAGTGAAGGATCGCGGAGGCGACATCGTCTCGATGGATCTGGTTGATCCATAGGTCCCTGTTCGAAGTCCTCGCTTCGCCGCGCAAGAACCGGTCAAGGCGATGCGTCCGACCGGGACCGTAGATCCCGGCGATTCTGAGAACGCCTCCACCCGCGTCGAGGGCCATCCGCTCGGCTTCCCGAAGGATGCGGCCAGTTTCCGAGTCGGGTTCTGCAGGGGAGTCCTCGTCGACGGGCTCGCCGGTCGACTGGCCGTATACCGAGGTCGAGGAGAGAAAGAGGAACGGCAGCCCCGGGAAGCGACGAAGAGCGTGGGAGAGTCCGGTAACGAAGACGTTTTGATACTCTTTGGCACCGCCGCGAGAAGAAGAGGGGCCGTAGATCAGGAAATCGAAACAAGTCGTCAGGCTCTCCCAGGACTCCCAGGAGCCGACGTCCCCGGTCAGGGCCGGAATGTCGAGAGCGGCTAGCCGGGCTCGGCTCGCTTCGCCTCGGACCCATGCCCGAAATCCGATCCGTCGATCCTGGAGAGCCCGGGCGACCCGGGTGCCCACATAGCCGCAGCCGACCAACAGGATTCGTGCCGGAAAGCCTGCAGCATGCTCCATGGAGCCAATCTGCGTTCATTCCGCCGGGAAGGAAAGGTGCTTTTTTCATTGCCCCCCTTGGATCTTGAGTGTCGACCCATCCGTCCTCACCCTTGCGCCGGGAAGGCGCGGAAGGAAAAAGCCGTTGCGGGAAGGCGGGCGAGCCTCCATATAAGTAGCCGGGCCTATCGACTTGACGCATGCCGCCACAATCCCTAGATTCTGATCATGATCGGCACCGCCCTCACGCTCCGCGCCTTCCCCGATCTCTTCCCGGACGAGGACGCCGCGCGGGCGTGGTTTGAGCGCGCCCGCTGGCCGGACGGCCCGATGTGCCCGGTGTGCGGA
>JABEBX010020585.1_pt1 | contig 11084 bp, 21 predicted proteins | sample 7245971 | NCBI WGS metagenome assembly JABEBX01 (sample SAMN14506365, study PRJNA622280) | hot springs metagenome | biome: hot spring [ENVO:00000051]|acidic hot spring [ENVO:00002120]; feature: spring [ENVO:00000027]|sediment [ENVO:00002007]; material: sediment environment [ENVO:01001048]...
ATTCTAGTGCATTTGACCAAGCTGCGTATACGGAACTTCAGGAACATATCAGACGCCACGATGGACTTAGGATCATCCAAGTTCGTAATCTGCCGTGGATCGAATCGCCAAGGGAAAACAAGCATAGCTGAGTCTATCTCGCTTGCTCTAACTCCTACCACCTGGGGCCTTACCCCTAAAGGGGATGGATTTGCACGCAAGATAAAGTCAGGAGAGACCAAAGCAGTTATTGAAGCTGACATACAGGGAACAAACCATGCGGTTCGCCGCACGCTTGTTCTAGGTTTTACAGGCCGATCACAGAAGGCTGAATGTATTGATGACCCATCTCTGAATGTGGTGGGGTTTGAAAAGACATTAGAGAAGAAACGGGTCGCATTGGAGATAGCACTGAACACAAGGATGTTTCAGTCTTTGGTTTACAGCAATGATGACAAGGCACAGAAGAACATCTTAGCGTCTCTCGTTCTTCCTGCCCGCTACGAGTTTCCGAGGGATACGATTGGAGAGGTTGAGAGCGTTCTTGGAGAAGGAACCATCAACTTTGAGGGAGAGCCATTCTCTGTCATCGAGGCGGCTTACAAGAAACTTTTTTCCGAAAGACAAGACGCGAACAGGAGAGTAAAAGAGTTTGTCATTCCTGACGCGATACCGTGTCCTAAAGGAGTGGACTCAGCCTCGCTACAGTCGAGTCTTGCGGACCTTCGCGCTGAGCGCCAGAAGCGGCTAGGAGAGCGCGATAACGCTGTAAAGAGTGCTAATGAAGGAGAGATAAAGGCAGCGCGTCTAAAGGCCAGGATAGAGACGCTGGATGTATCTGTACGATCCACCAAGGAGGCGATGGCATCTCTTCAGGGAGGAATCCTATCAAGCGCGGATCTGATGGTCGCGCAGGAGATCGTAAAGAACAAGATCAAGCGCGATGAATTAGTAGACAAGATTGCTTCTGTAAAAGCGTTGTTAGCGCCTAAAAAGGTTACGCGAGACAAGTTGGCTAAACTTGAGGGAGGAACAACTTGTCCTACATGCGAACAGGAAATAGACGCTAACAAGGTAGTCGCCTTGTATCAGGCTTCTCTAAGCGAATATGAGGAGCTATACGCACAACTAACTTCCATGTCGTTAGAACTGAGCGAACTAGGAGACATAGACACTGCGACATCTAAGGTAGAAAGACATAACAGCGCGGTCGCACAAAAGCAGTCTTATGAAGTGCTTCTGGAAGAAAAGACCAAGGAACTTAAGAGCGCGAAGGATGAACTCAATAAAGACAAAACTCCAGCCTTTGACTTTGCTCCTTACGACAATTCACTTTCAGATATTGAGATTAAAATCAATAACATTATGGAGCAGTTGCGCCCTGTCATCGCGGCGGAGGAACGAACTAAGGAAATAGCAACAAAGAAAGAACAGTTGACTCGTTTGGAGTCGAAGGCTGCTCTACTGGACAAGTTGACAAAATATTTCGACAAAGACGGCGTGAAGGCGAAACTCATATCCTACCATATCGGAGGATTCGAGCATAAAATCAACGACGTTTTGGGTAGTTGGAACTATTCCTGTTCGCTATCCATAGAGCCGTTTAGGTTTGACGTGACAGATCACAGAAAGGTGTCCACTCCGCTTATTGAACTGTCTGGCGCGGAAGAACTAATGTTTTACGCGGCGTTTCAGTGTGCGGTAAGCAGGACGGCGGGGATAGGATTTGTAGTGATTGACAGGATCGACACGCTCCTTCCAGACTTGAGGCCAGTCCTTTACCGTAGGATGCATCAGATGGTGAGTGACGAAACACTGGAGCAGTGTATCCTGCTGGTGGCGGACACTTCTGAGCAGGTTCCTAAACTGCCAAGTTCGATCTTTTTCTGTGTAGAGGAAGGAAATGTGAGGAGACTAGGATGAGAATAATTCATGATGTAGAAACCCCAATGCAGACGAGCGGAGTTTTAAAGCCTTATCTAAATAAACTAGGACATCAAGGTTATAATGGTGCTCGATGTGATCTCTTCCCGCAAAGGGTAGCAAAGCGACTACTTGGGATTCCTGCCCGAACCATGGGATTGCCTATTGAGGCTGGAAAATGAGCACACTTTCCTTCGTCGCCTACGTGCATCCGGAGCCGCAGGGGAGCGCAAAAGCATTCGTTATCGCAGGCAAAGCCCATATAACATCTTCCAATGCCAAGCTGAAACCGTTCCGATCTGAAGTGACGCGCTGTGCTATGATAGCCGCTAGAGATATGGGGATAGTCCTGCCGATGGCAGGAAAACACATTCCTGTCTCGGTTCATTTTGACGCTTACCTAGAAAAGCCAGATAGTGTTCCCAAAAAAAGAAAACGCCCTTCTGTAAAACCAGATTGCGACAAAATTTGTAGATCGATTCTTGACTCCCTTAGCGGCGTGGCTTTCAAAGACGACGGACAGGTAGTAGAGATAGTTGCAAAACTTTATTACGGCTCTCCTGAGCGCGTAGAAGTGATAGTTTCGATTATAGATGACTAAAGTGAGACAACACGATATGCGCTCCCCCAAGTCATGGGACGAATGGCATTGGTTCGACGATGCCGCTCCGTTCAAAATCGATGGGAACTACTGCAAATTAATTCCACTGACGAAAGGACAGTACGCTGTAGTGTGGAAGCAGGACTATGCATCTCTGATGCAGTGGAGATGGTGTGCAAGGTGGGATAAAGAGGCTAATAAGTTTTACGCCGTGCGTAGAACTTCGATAAACGGAAAGGCTTTCACTATTCCCATGCATCGGCAAATTTGTGGACTTTCTCCAGAAGATAAACTTCAAGTTGATCATATAGAACCATCTCTAACTCTGGTTAATACGCGAACAAATCTTAGAATAGCAACAGGTTCCCAAAATTCAATGAACACGAGAGCGCACAGAGATTCAAGCACTGGGTTAAAAGGGATATTTGAAGATCGTCGCGATGGAACATTTACGGCAATGATTATGGTAAATGGTAAGCGGTATTATCTCGGAAGAAGGAGGACCGCAGAAGAAGCTTACAAACTACGTTGCGACATGGCTCCACTGTTTCACGGCAAGTTCACGAGGAATAAATGAGAATGATCCACGTCAACGCAAATACGGCAGAGGAGATAGGGATGATGCTTCGTGGCGAAGGCGAGGAATATAATCGTCACTTCAAGGCTCATCAGATGGCGTGGGCGCTACTTGGGAAAGATGTTGACAAGAGTATCCTAATCACGGCTCCGCGCAGGAGCGGCAAGACAACTGAGTTGTTGAAATTTGCAAAAGAAAGACATCCACACGGTGAATTCATTATTATCTGCCCGAATATGCAGATGAAACAAATGATTATCCAAATGTATCATGAGATGTTCGATAAAGTTGGGTCACGGTTTATCTATAGGAATTTACCTGTGATTGTATATCTAAGCGTAATCAATGAAGTGCGAGGATATAACTACCCAATTTATATTGATGATTGGAACTCTATAGGAGAACTAGAGGACATATCCAGAGCAGGCTTGTGGAATAATTTCGTAGCAGCCGTGACATCTTGATAGTACCAGCAACACCCGAAGGAGATAACAATGGCACCAAAGAAAATCAAGACAGGGAAAAAGGTAAACTTCTTACTCATACCCGAACAGGACGGAAAAGGAAACACTCCTGAACCTTACAAGATATTGAATGATGTACGATCCCTTCATCACGGGGATACGCGAGCCGCCAGGATCGCAATGGCATGGAGGCTGAAGACTTCAGCGGACAAGGACGGTAAAATTATTCTTGGAAAGTGTGTCAAAGTATCAGACCTATACAGGGAATTTGCCGACTACGATTTCATCATTGTACTGAACAGGGAATTTTGGGAGGAGCCTACCGTCACTAGGGAACAGCGCATAGCTCTTCTGGACCACGAGATGACACATGTAGCACCATCGTACAATGGCGAGACTGGCGAGCATGAAGTGGACGAGCGAGGGCGGTATCTATTCCGTGTTAGGGATCATGATTTTGCTGACTTCAATGACATTATCCAAAGGCACGGAATATGGAAGAGGGATCTCACGAGACTTGCAGAACTTCTGCGCGAGAAGAGGAAGGCCCCTCTGTTTACCGTCGATTCTACTCCAGCGCAGGAAGCGTCTGCCATCCAGTAATTTAGACCTCTGGATTAGGATGACCGGCATCTTCCTTCCTCGTCAAAATACGATGTATTGTGCATGCTCTCCACTTGCCACTGGACATCTTTCCTCGAATAGTTTTACCCGCCATACGAGTAGGAATATGCTGAGCATTTAACTCGTCTGCAATTGCTTCGCATGTTAGTCCTTCCCCGCGCAGGGAAAGGATGACAGTCAAGTGTTCTGCTTCCCAAGGCTTCGATGGATCAAGTCCAAATGGCTTACGGCCCTCACACACTCCATTGGCCTTCTTTTTCCGATCTCGTGCTTTTCGCAGCTTGGCGATTAGTAAATTTTTATCCAACTCCGAGAACACACCTTGAATCTGGACGAGTGCTCTCCGCATAGGATCGCCCATAAGAGCGGCTGTTATATCCTCTCCAGTGTTGGCTGAGATAAGTGTGAGGCCCTTGCTGGCAAGGTAGGTTGCGAGCTGCTGCTGTATGTCATACTGCCGAGCGAGTCTATCTAAGCCCTCTATCACAATTGTCCTGCACCCGTTGCCTAAGAGGTCGGAGACCATCTTCTGAAAAGCTGGACGAGACTCTTCTCCTAGTTTCCCTGGAATTCCCTCTTCGCGATACTCACGGATCAATTCCAATCCTTGCAACTTACAGCATGATTGGATGGCAGCGATCTGTCGATTCCACGTATCTCCTTCTGTCTGGCCAACGCTGCTGCAACGCATGTAGCCAACCGCTGAATTGTCGCTCATATAAAATCCTCCCGCTTGCGGGTTCCTTGATTCTCAGAATTCTTCGTCTTCTTCTGCTCGTGTCCTTACGAGTTTAGGCATCACTACAGCAGGCTTAGGTGGAATTTTTCTTTTCTTCTTGCCGTTCCATTCTCTCGAACGGCATTGGCGATTAGGACAACACTCAGGGAGTCCATCAGCTATTGAGATCCACTCGTAGCCACACTTTGATCCATCCTCCAGTAACGCTTCGCAGGTACAGAGCCGCGCTGGAACTGTTATGTTCTGAATCATGGCTTGCGCTCCTCTTTGAATCTCCAGTCCTCGCGGGACATGACCTGTTCCATGGGCCACCCTTGCTTGATGCGCCACGGGATTACCGTCTTTGAAAGCCCAAGTTGTTTTGACCATGCGTAGACGCTCTGGGTTATACCATCGAAGGTTATGGGCTTCCGTCGCTCTATCTTGAGCGGTCGATTCCACGCCCGACTACCGCACTTGGGGCATCTTAGCGGGATGACTTCGCTATCCCAATCGTGACCGCAATTAGGGCGCTCACATTTGCAGTGGTATAACTCTTTTGTGATTTTAGTAAAACTCATTTTCACATCCTTTGTCCTACAGGTAAAGCCTGGTAATGACTATAATGATGATCGCCAGTATCCACGCGTAGGTGTGAATAGGGCGATGCTTAGGGCTGCTTTCCACCCATCCGATCAGGACGGATACAAGGATCACGTTTGCTAATCCAACGATACAGCGTATGAGAATCATGGCTATCCTCCCGTAGTGAGTGAATCGGTCTCCATCGACCCTTGCATATAGGCGTCCAGCAATTTATGAACGCACTGGTGCCCACACACGAACTCAATTCCTCCTTTGTCGAGCTGATGCTTCTCCTCGGCCCACTTCCATGTATTTAATTGGAATCCAGGCTTTGAAGTGAGGTGGACAAACCAGTGATTGCTTTCGCCCTTCGTAGTTCCGCAAACGGAACAGGAATATGTGATTATTCTAGGCATTATTTCTCCTTCCCGATGTAAGCCTCCGATGATTTATACTTGTGCGCGTGCCAATAAAAATTGTTATCTTAGAAAATACTTTTGCTACGCAGAGAAGGAACTTTGCCAACTTTATATAACGCTTGTCGGCGTATTCAACCTTATACATCGGCGCGACCTCTTCCCATCTGAGTTGATCGGCAAAGTCTATAAATGCCTTCTGTATATTGGAAAAGAACATAACTACAGGATTGTAGGATATATATTCTGGATGATATTTAATCATTGTCTTCCTCCCATTTGCATCTAGACTTCAATACAGCGATCTTGTGGTTATCGTGTTCATCGCGCCGGAATTGCGTAGGGTTGTAGTCTCGCTTATCGTCGATAGCGATGCCCCATGCTCCGCAGGAGCAGACCCATTTCAATGGATTGGACGGATCTTTTGGTTTGAGCGCATGACCGTGGACTTTGATATTCCTACCTTTCATATATTTTTCTCCTTTCCGAGAGCAGTCTCCGCGTAACGGAGAATGTTCCTTTCCGCGCCGCTCAGTAGGTTCGCGTCGATTCCCCGTAGCTCTCCTCTGATTCGTTGGACCGTCTTCTGAAGAGCTTGGTGTTTCTCCCGTATTTTCTTGTTGGTTCGGGGAGCATCCTCTAGACGAACTTGGTAGGGATGCTCGCGTGGCGTATCATCCTTAAACCCACAGCGGATAAGGATACTGCAAAACTGTTTTGGAGTGATGGACTGACCATCTACGAGGGCCATCTCCACCAGCAAGTCGGAGAAGGATGTGAGTGCGCTCCATCCATCATCAAAGCATTGGAGTTGAGGAACGCTCTTACCGCCTAACGGCTTCCACCTTATATCCATTTCTCCACTTGTTCCACCTCCAGAGTCGTACAAGCCAAACGTAATGCGGTCTGTGTAGTTGTCTGGAAGAGGAGCTGCCGCCGCATACCATGCTTCCTTTTCTACGATAAATCCTCGATAAGTTCCAAGATGGTCCTTCATTGTTGATCTCCTTTCATAGATGAGTCCTGACCGCCATAGGCGGCGCAGGAATTGGTTACTACACTTCTGTTTTGAACCGCACCAAATAGTGTGCTTCTGGGTGCCTGAGCAGCGATCCCCGCAGTTGCAGGTAGCGGACAGACTCTCGCACTTTCTCGATCCCGTCTGATTCGGCTGTGTTGAGATCCCACCATAATTCATTGTCGGGAGTCTCTGCGGTCGCTGGAACCATAATGTCGTTGGAAATGGTTCGAGTAGAGCAGGCGCACTGAATCACGGTACGAGCCCACTTGTCTGCGATAGAGACGGCCAGGGTTTGCATCTGCTTCTTGATATGAGAATTGTCTGGTATCTCTCCGAGTGCCAGAGCGTCCTGGCACGCGTCGGTATCGTCCTCGATACGGTCGTGTGTTGAGCAGTAGTGATAGCCATCCACGATCTGCTGGCCGTCCGATTCTTCGTAAATTCCCTGGGATGCTGCGAGTAGGTCTTCCTTTGTAAATATCATTTTCCGTGTCCTTTCTGAGTGCAACTAAGGATAGTTAGTCGTTGAGATCCTTTGGCTGATGCTCCTCGGCCTGTACGCCAAGCCCTCGCGGTTGGCTACTACGCCTCGGAAAGTACACCGATAGCCGCGAGGGCCTTAGCCTCTCCATCATCCAGACGCCATCCGTCGATCAATTCAGCAATGTCCTCTTTGCGGATGGCCTCGATGGAGCTGCGACGATATAGGTCTTGTCCGTTGCTGGTGACGACGTAGGCATAGTTGCCGTTATGGGTTACGCGGATGGACTCATCGCCGGTGTAGTTTCCGTTGTGGTAAGCACTGCGCTCGCAAATGACTGTCATGTTGGCGGTATCGTAGATTTTGCCGTTAATGGACTGACGCATTGGATTACTCCTGTTGCCCGCAAGGGCTCTTGCAGCGGCTCCGCTGCTGGTTAGTGAAACGGGACGGCTTGGTAGTCAATCTGCCGTTAGCGCGGCAGGATGAATAGGTACGTTCTTCACAATGACTGTGGACTTCCTTCCCTCTTCATCAACGAGCGTGACGCGCTGAATGGGGATGAGCTTAGGGTTGGGGGAAGGTTGAAGGTTACTCCTGTCGAACGGCATGGTAAAACTCCTTTTCGGGTTAGGATATTTGAGTTATTGCGCGGTCACAATCCAGGTAGTTACGTGGACGATGAGCCAGATGGCAGGGACGGCGAGAAGGAAAGCATAGATTGCGGATCTCACCAGCGCCTGCTGGTAGGTAATCTGGCGGCGCATCAGCCGCCTGTTTTCGGTATAGTTCACGGGTGCTGCCTCTTTTTCTTTGGTAAAACTTCTTTACGAGGGTTGAATAGGCTTCCTGGTCGGCACAAGGAGCAGCGTCTTGCTACCTGATCTTTTCCTACCCGCCGAACGGTGAACCCAACGCCGCCGCACTGTGGACACGGACTCTTCATCTCGTAATCCTCTTGTACAGGAACGATGCTACTCCCCCTTTGGCGCAGGAATCAGCTTCCGATAAGCCTTGTGCGCCTTCACCAGACGATCCTCAGCTTCGCTCGTAGCGTCCTCTATCCAGAGGTCAACGGCTTTTGCCAGTTCCTCTGCCGCGTACAGGACAGTGCTTGACGTGCTCTTCGACGATTCCTTTTCCTGACGCGTCTTTTTCTCCCGCTTGGCAATGGGTTGACCGTTTGCCTTCGCTTCTTCCACGCGCTGCTTGAGGACGGCGGGAGCCTCAGAGCCTTTGGCGCGTAGCGTAGCCAGGGCGAGTGAGGGTGTGATAGCCTGTTCGGACAGGAGGTTCTTGATCTCCTGCGGCGCATCGGCCAACTCGATGGCTTCGCCTATAAAACGTTCAGTGTATCCGGTCCTTGCCGCGATCTTGTCTGGGGAAAGACCGAAGTTAAAGAGGCGCTGAAACGCTCCTCCAAGTTCACACTTGGAAAGTGGTTTCCCAGTGTTGGCTGTGATGGCGGTCAGGAGCCTGGATCCTTCATCTGTGGACCCTTGCGGGGCAGGAAAGCAAGGAACATCGGCATCGGACAGGACTGGATGCCCTTCCTCGATCAACTCCATGATAGAGCGGAGCCTGCACTCTCCGTCTACGATAGTCGCTCTCCCTGTCTCGCGGTTGAACCGGACGACCAGGGGCTGGATCAGTCCGATCTCCGAGATGCTCTTTTTGATGGAGTCAATGTGCTCTCGATTTTCAGGGAGCGTGTAGTCCCTGGGATTAAACTGAGGTTCAACGTCGATCAGGCGCGGGTTAATCATGTGGTAGTCGCGCCGGACGCCAAGCTGCTTGAGGGACGTAGGAAGTTTTGGTATTCCAGATTCAGATGTGACTGCGAGTGTTGCCATGGTGTTCCTCCCAGAACTGCTAAGATTTTGTTGCTCGGTTGATGGTCAATCTAATTCGATTAAGTTTCCGGCGCCTTGGATCTCGTTTTCTAGGCCGTCCACAAAATCAGCAAGGATTTCGATGGCTTCCTGAAACGCTTCTCCCTTTTCGCCTTCCTGCGCCCTTTCACTCAATCTCTCAAAGGAGTCTTCGAGATGGCTTTTGATCTCATCCACATCGGCGCGGGCGAGGTCAATCGCGTTGAGTGCTTTCTGTAGTTGCTTTTGCTGTGTTTTCGTGAGTGCTGTCATTTTTGTTTCCTCCCAGTGGTACGTTGATTATTACTATTTCACAAATGGATGGTAACTGTCAAGTTAGTATTCAAGATGGCCGTGATCTCAGTCGCACCACCGCTTCGAGATAAATCCCACTACGGAAAAAATCGCAGACAACATTTTTAGTCCAATCTTGGACCGGCATTCGGTTCCAAGGTGTACTAGGAGCGATTCAATCAATTCGCCAGTGCTAATGGAACAGGACTGCCACAACTTGAACCTATCACAGCAGTGCCGGTAGCTAACCTCATTACGGTATTCCATCTTTCTTCCTCCCTCAGTCGATGCTTGAGAAAATTGTTGTCATGTACTTCTCGACCGTCTCTGGCTTCATGCTCAGCAAAATTGGAAGCCGCTCCCTCGCCTTGCTCAATGCGGAGGTTAGGCCGTCAGGTCTCTGGCGGCAACGGAGCCATTCCTCTGCAACTTCTGGGTCGGGAATTGGAGCGTACTCTGGCATATTCACTTCCTGGCTACGGTGTAATGTTTCACAAATGGACAAACACTGTCAAGTAAAAAGTGATCTGAAGGTGAAATCTAGTAGTCCGCTGTGTGGCAGAGCGATAAACCATCGTGGATAAAGGAGTTTACAGAAAAATGCGCAGGTAGAGGATTTTATTCTGCCGGTTTCTGTAAATTACCTTCCAGCGACGGCGCGAAGGAAATCCTCCTGTTTTTCCGAACGATCCTGGATGGATGCGCGTAGCGTGGCGAGGTCTTCTTCATGTCCAGAAAGGACGGTAAAGTAGCCCTCCTGCATCGCTGTCTCAGCGAGGTTAGCGACGGTTGCGGTGGCATGGTTCCATGCGTCCATGGCATCGTTGACGCGTTTGTTGCCCTCTGGCGTCTTGCATCCTTCCGGCGTTAGGTCGATGATCGTTGGCTCAGCAGGATGCGCGTCTGGAAACTGTTCCTTGTGCGCGGCCAGGATGATCTTGTCCATCTTGCTTTCTGTGCGATTGATGAGTTTCTGGGTGAGGTCTACAGAACCGTTGTAGTGGCTGTCGCCACAAGTCCAGCGTGGATCTCCCACTTCGAAAGCGTCGAACCCGAAGGTGGTGTGAAATTCCTTGCCGCCTCGGTTCCCTAGACCGTTATTGTAGAGGTCGTAATAACAGTTTCTTGCGATCCTGTACGTTTCCAGAGCGGGGTTATCCTTGGCGTTGGGAACACTTCCAGACGGAGGAACTAAAGGGTCCAGTTGGGCTACCAAGTCCTGATACTTTCCTTTGCCGTTCCAGTATGTATTTTCATGATTCGTTTTCATTTCAGTCCTCCCTGAAATCAGTTTATACATCATTGATGTTTACCCTTGGATGGTTCCACGGGGAACGTCTGCGCCTGGCGTGCGCGATCAGTCGCGGAACGGATTCTTGAGAGCCACTCTCGTTTTGGGATGGCATGCGAAAATCTGTGCTTCAAATTCTGGATCCGAGTAGGACTCAATGTTGCGTGTGTTTAGCTCCGACTCGGTGGCAAATGGGAGTAGGATTTCGAGCTGCCGTGCTGCTCGGATCGCGTCTCTCC
>JABEBX010018237.1_pt1 | contig 11081 bp, 6 predicted proteins | sample 7245971 | NCBI WGS metagenome assembly JABEBX01 (sample SAMN14506365, study PRJNA622280) | hot springs metagenome | biome: hot spring [ENVO:00000051]|acidic hot spring [ENVO:00002120]; feature: spring [ENVO:00000027]|sediment [ENVO:00002007]; material: sediment environment [ENVO:01001048]...
ATAGCGTTGGGCGAAAGCCAGATAATCGATAATCCCTTCGGCGTCTGTCCATTGCCGGAAAAAGGCATTGTTTTTGAAAAAGGCGTTATGTCCAAAAGCAGCATGGGCAATGACCAGGGTCTGCATGGTCATGGTGTTTTCTTCCATGAGATAACTGATGCAGGGATCACTGTTGATGACCAGCTCATAGGCCAGACCCATTTCACCGCGCCGATACTGCCCCGACTCAATGGCGCGCTGTTTGCCAAAAGACCAGTGCGCGTAATAGACCGGCAAGCCGATGGACGCGTAGGCATCGAGCATCTGCTCGGCGCTGATGACTTCCAGCTGATTGGGATAGGTGTCCAGATGGAGTTCTTCTGCGGCTATGACGGCAATGGCTTCCGTGACCGCATCCAGGCGAGGAAAAGTCCAATCGTTATCCGTAAATAGGAACTTAGACATGGCTGGGGATCTCCTCGCTGGAAAACAGGGTGCGGAAGAGCGGGTAAATGTCTTCCCGGGCACTGGCTCTGGCGGTGATCAGTTCGGGATAATCTTCCGCAATGCCATCATAAAGTTGCAGAAGATCACTTTCGTTTTCGCGGTTGACCTCCAGGTAAAAGAGATTGCGCAGGCGCGGTAAAAGCTGATGCAGGTGTTCAGCCACGACCGTATTATCGGCAAAATAGTTGTCACCATCGGAAACCTGCGCGACGTAGACATTCCAGCGGTCAGGCGGAAAACGTTTGGTCATGATGTCTTCAGTGAGCATAATGGCCGGAGAAACCAGGGTGCCACCACCCTCACGGGCACCAAAAAAGGCCTGTTCAGTACATTCTGTTGCCGTACTGTGATGTTTGATGAAAACAATTTGTACGGCCTGATAATGGCGATGCAGAAAAAGGTAGAGCAGCAGGAAAAAACGCTTGGCCAGATCTTTTTCCTTTTCTCCCATACTGCCCGAAACATCCATGACACAAAACATGACCGCATTGGTGATGGGATGGGGTTGCTGGTCAATATGGGCAAAGCGCAGGTCGGCTTCATCGATAAAAGGAATCGCCTTGATTTTGCGCGCCAGGATGGAAATCTGCTCGTCCAGAATTTTCAGACGTTCCTGCTCCAGGGAAACATCTTCCTTGCGGGCAATGCGTGTGCTGATTTCCTCCTGCAGTTTGCTGCGGGCTTCTTCAAGCTCCTGAAGCTCGCGGCGTTTGCCAGCCCGCAGAGCCAGACGGCGTGCCCGGGCAGCGCGCATGGTGCGGCCGACATGCATGCGTGAGGGGCTGCCGTCCTTGATAAATCCGGCACGACGCCATTGTTCCGCCTGGACATCGCCCTGCGCGGTTTTGCGTAAATTGGGTAAAGCCAGCCCATCAAAAAGCAAATCCAGAAACTCATCGGCGGACAGGACGATGGCGACTTCGTCATCGCCCAGACCATCGGGAGAACCTTCACGGCCCTGACCGGCACCACCGCCTTCGGGTTTGTTGATTTCGTCGCCACGCTGATATTCCTTGTTACCAGGCAAGACTCTTTCCCAGGAGGAATCGCTGAAATCCCGGCGGAAGTTGGGTTCGTGCAAATCGCGGGTAGGGATGGAAATGGGTTGATCGGCATTTGCCAGATCTTCAATGGAGCCGGAGCGCGCCATTTTTTCCACAGCGCTCTTCAGGCGGGCGCGCACTCTTCTCTGGAGGCGCTCCTGATTACTGGTGGATCGGGTTCCGGAACTACGCCGGTCGATAATCGTACTCATGGCAGGCTCCTCGGAAAACCAGGTCTTTTCCGGATGATGACGCAAGAGAATGATTGCGGGATGCTCCCGTTACAGGTTGAGCAGAGCACGCTCGATGTTTCCAGTTTACGCGCGTAGGTCGTTCTGGAAAACAGGCAGCAGCCTGCAAATCGTGTTCTGATCAGCCCGCCCGGGGACCTGCTCCGGGCCTTGCAGCGGCCCGACACAGGTCCATTTTCGGGTTACTCGTAAACCTGTTCACCATGCTGGGTGATGTCCAGCCCTTCCCTTTCCTGCTCTTCTTTCACGCGCAAGCCGAGGGTCCAGTCGATGGCTTTCAGAATGATGAAGCTGACGATGGCGTCATAGACAATTGTGACGCCCACTCCGGTAGCCTGGATCAGCAACTGTCCGGTATTGCCTTCCAGCACGCCCGCAGTGCCGCCGATAGCTTTGACGGCAAACACCCCGGTGAGCAGCGCGCCGACAATACCACCCATAGCGTGGACCCCGAAGGCATCCAGGGAGTCATCGTAACCCATCCAGTTTTTCAGGTAGACAGAGGCCCAGAAACAAATGACGCCCGCCGCAATACCTATCCACAATGCGCCCATGGGACCCACAAAACCCGAAGCCGGGGTAATGGCTACCAGCCCTGCGACAGCTCCCGAAGTCATGCCCAATACCGTAGGTTTACCCCGTGCCACCCACTCTGCAAACATCCAGGCCAGAGCTGCGACCGCAGTAGCAATCTGTGTAACCGCCAGCGCCATGCCTGCCCGATCACTGGCCGCGACCGCAGACCCGGCATTGAATCCAAACCAGCCTACCCAAAGCAATGAAGCACCTATCAGGGTGTACATGAGATTATTGGGGTGCATAGCATCATGCTTGTAGCCGACCCGCTTGCCCATGACCAGCGCCGCTACGAGGCCCGCTACCCCGGCATTGATGTGCACCACGGTACCGCCCGCGTAGTCGAGGACGCCATCGGCGCCCAGCCAGCCGCCGGGTCCCCAGACCATGTGGGCGATGGGTGCATAGACCAGCAGGGACCACAGACCGGTAAACCAGAGCAGAGCCGAAAATTTCATGCGCTCTGCGAAAGCTCCCACAATCAGTGCCGGGGTGATGATGGCAAAAGTCATCTGGAAGGTCATGTACACCGATTCCGGAATGGTGGGCGCCAGACTGCTTACCGAATCCAGCCCCAGGCCATTGAGGAACAAGCGACTCATGCCCCCCATAAAGGCATTACCGGTGGTGAAAGACAGGCTGTATCCCAGCATCATCCACAATACCGAAATTAGCGCCGTGACCGCGAAACTCTGGGCAGCTGTGGCCAGCACATTTTTTTTGCGGACCATGCCTGCATAAAACAACGCCAGACCCGGCACGGTCATGAGCAGCACCAGTGCCGTAGAGGTCAGCATCCAGGCAGTATCCCCACTATTGAAACTGGGCGTGCTGGTGCCTGCCTCTGCCAGCGGACTCCCCAGGAGGGTGAGGGCACCCATCCATGCCGTTCCTCGAAATACGTATTGCCTTGCTCCCTTCTTCATCATATCGCTCCTTGTTTTCCATCGTTTCTGAGGCTGAATGCCCCGTGTGTGCAATTTGGTTTAGCAAAAACCATGCAAGCCGACCAGGAAAGGAGAGGAAACCATGAAATTCTGCACTAATATGGTGCAAAGCAAGGGGGTGGGTACTTTTTGATAATGACTATATGCAAATCTGGATGGACACCCGTGGTCAGATTGTTCCCGACCCTACACTGGACTTGCTATAGAGATAACGCTATGGAGATAACGTATTGGAGAGGATCAGGAATGTAAGCTATAACCCGGACTTAGATGCGCTAGCCATGAAACTGAGTTAATATCACTTATGAAAAGGCATCTGTTCTTCCATCACCATGACGGGAGAATTGCTTTTTTCTGCGGATTCGCCTAATTTTCAACAACCCCATTTTTATGGGAGTTCGTCATTTACGGAGCGATCTCCCGGCAAAAAACAATTGCAGAAAAAGGAAAGTACCATAATGTCGCGCAAAGCAGTCGTTGCATCACTCAGCTTGGTAACATTCCTTTCCGGTTGTGCCGTCAGCAACGTGAGTACCTATCCTAGACCGTCCTCGGCCCAAGCAGTACAGAATACCTCTGTTGTTACGCCACAGAATCGTATCCTGCATTCCTATATGATGCAGGTGAACCAGATCGTCGCTTGTCAGGTCGGCAGGATCCGTGCGGAACATCCCGTAATTTTGCCTACCGGGGCATGTCGGGCTGTGGCGGTGATTTTGGCCAATGGTACGGTAGTCCGGGCAGATCTCGCTGGATGTTCTTCAGAAGCCCTTGGCAAGATTGAATTGGCAGCCATTCATGCCGCTTCCCCGTTACCACCCACGCCCTTCGGACATAACGCCAGCATCATCGTCGAAACCATCGCCCCAGACGCCACTTCAGGGGTTGATGGGCAATAATCTGGGGAAGCAGATAGCAACATGCTTTCTATCTGTAAATTCACTACGATAAAGGCCGCTTAGTTTAACTAAGCGGCCAAAGTTGCAACCAAAAATCAGTTTAGCATGTCACCATAGATAACGTGCTGAAGCCATGATGGTGTTGTAACCATAGCCTTGGCCACCGCCATAGGTGTATTTCCATGAGAGTACGCCAAAGAGATCTTTGCTTTCATCTACATCAACTCTTGCCTCGGCTGTCCCTTGGGTATGTGGCAGACCAAACGTGGTTGTATGTCCCATATTTTCGTTAAGGCCAACTCGGAGTTGAGGGTCAATATTCACATCACCAAGAGCAATCTTATCGCCAACTAACATAACTGGCGATACGGTGAATGCTGAGTATTTGGCACTTCCAATTGAGTAATTAGTTGGGCCAAAGGTCTGCGCGAATGCAGAAGTTCTGGCACTTCCATAGTTAAAAGTTACTCGTGGGGACAATACCAGACCGTTGTCCATGTGCAGCCAATAACTTGGCCGTACAGCTATATCCCAGAAAGAACCAGAGTAATTCGATGGTGAGCTGTTAATATTATCAAAGTCTGTACGCTCGTTATTTTGCGTGAAGCCACCCCCGCCAACTGCCGCTACTTTCCAGGAGTTTTGCTGCCAGCCACCATAAAGCCAAAATCCGTAGCTATCGGTGGTCGTGTTGCTATAACTAGATCCTATCGAGTTGTGGCCATAGGAAAATGCGGGACCAAATACCCAATGACCAGAAGGGGTATCTGTGTGGAAACCATATCCTGCAACAGCACCGGCACCTGAAGTGTTGTATCCATCAAGGTGTCCGAAGTTACCCAATGCCTTAATCCATGCACCGGCAGGAGCGCCGCCAATAATGTTGCTGACGATTGCGCCACCCGTAAATTCGACCTGGGCAAGTGTTGTATGGGGTACTGAATCCGCACTTACAAGCTTGGGATCAACTACTTTTAAGGCAGTACCACAATAACCCGCACCAGCTTTGCAGAGCCATAGCTGAACCTTTTGGTTGCCATAGGCAATGTAAGGGGTCAGGCCGTTGATGGTATTGCTCTCAGCTTTAGTGTTGCTGTTGTCCACATAAACAGCCTTTGAAAAGCTGCCAGACACATATTTTGCAGTTAAGAGTGTGTAGTAGCTGCCGGAGGTGAATTGAGGACCAGTACTCGAACTCTGGCTGGTGTTTGGTGTTCCAACTACGGTCCGATCCTGACCAACTCCAAATGGAATCGTGCTTACAGCCTTGCCGCTTTCGAGGGTGAGTTCTTCACTGGGTTCCGCCGTCACGGCAAGTGTGCCAGCTAATGTTGCATAGCCGTTGACATTTAACCGGGTATTGTTGTTGTTTCCTGGCCAGATATAAGCAACATAGGTGCTGGCACTATTTTGTACGTAATTTCCATTTAAAGTCATCTGGTTCGGTAGTTCTGTTGGAAGATATTCCACACCATCTTTTGACTCAATAAAAGTGAGATTATTGCCTGGGAAAAATGAGCCGCCATCATTGGTAATATTACCATTAAATGTGCCATATCCAGATACTAGGCCTCCGGATTCATTGATATTACCAGAGACATTATTCATGTTATTCATGAACAAAGTGCCGCCATTCACATTCACGTTTCCGACATTTCCAGTGATTGTCTCGGGTAATCCACTGAGCACATAACCCAAATAGAGGCTACCTCCCTTGTTGACATCTACGTTACCAGTATTGTTTATGCTGGTTGTTATAAACAAATCACCTCCGTCATTATTGATGGAAGTCGTAGCAGGATTTTTAGAGGAAATGCTCAGTGTGCCAGTATTGATGAGGTGGTTACCTGCAAAACTGCCAGAAAATCCATCAACAATCTGGGTAAGGCTTGTGTTACCATTTGTGACAAATGTATTGGCACGTATACCAGACCAGTTGGTAAGTGCCACATTGTTGAGTGTGAGTGTTCCGTTGAGGAGTGGCAAATAGTCATCTGGACTACCATACTGAGGTGCAGTCCCTGAAGTCACCCAAAGCCAATTTTCACTATATCCATCAGGGTTCACTTTGGCTGTAGCGTTGTTAATGGTGAGATTTGGTAAAACTCCTCCGTTTTCCACGGAAATGGTTCCTGGACCGTTTACTGTTAGATTATCACCAGATGCACCTTGAAAGCTGCTGCTGGAATAACTGTAACCGTGCAGGTTGAGGACAGATGGTCCACTTAGCTGAGATATTCCATTGGTGGTATCAGAGCTCACGTTATACGTGGCTGCATTGGCCTCGACGCCAGCACTAACCATACAGGCTGATAGAGCTGTGTAGATAGACATGACGACTGCTTTTCTTACGACGTTTTTCGGCATATTGAATCCTTTATTTTGATTAAGTATAAATTTTTACATTCATGAAATTAAGCGTGAGTCAACCTTGTCAGCTCATTCACCTTTCATAATATGCTTATATAGACGAAGATAAGTTCTTGTCAATGTAATGTCTATACCGTCACTTTTGAGAATCCATTTGCTCCTGTTGCTGTCATATGCACACTCATGGCGTTACGGTCTCAAAATAGACTCTTGATGCAGATTCTCGATTTCATGCACCTGCTCATGGGTCGTGATATTCCGCATATTGCGAATGTCTCCAGTTAACCCTCTATTTGAAATAGGGCTTTTAAAATAATGCCCGCAGGCGCGGGCATAGGGTTCAGAAGTATCAGATGTCCGAATTTTAGTGGTGTTTACGATAACGCATATACCAGTCCACCAGCAGGCGTACCTGTTTTTCCGTGTAGCCTTTTCGGGTCATGCGCGCGACAAAATCCTGATGTTTCCGCTCGTCGTCAGAAGAACTTTTTTTACCGAAGGAAATCACCGGCAAGAGGTCTTCGGTATTGGCAAACATTTTCTTTTCGATAACCGCGCGCAGTTTTTCATAGCTGGTCCAGGAAGGGCTGATCCCATCATTGGAAGCTTTTACCCGCAGGACAAAATTGACCACTTCATTGCGGAAGTCCTTGGGATTGGCAATACCCGCCGGTTTCTCGATTTTTTCCAGTTCTTCGTTCAGAAGGCCGCGATCCATGAGCTGGCCGGTGTCGGGGTCACGGAATTCTGTATCCTGGAGCCAGAAGTCCGCATATTGAATGTAACGATCAAAAAGATTCTGACCGTAATCCCCATAACTTTCGAGATAGGCTTTCTGGATTTCCAGACCCAGAAATTCGGCATAGCGGGGCGCCAGTTCGGTTTTCAGAAAAGCCAGATAATGGGATTCGGTGTCCGCCGGGAACTGTTCGGCACGAATCTGTGTTTCCAGCACGTGCAGCAGATGTACAGGATTGGCAGCCACTTCATCACTGTCAAAATTGAAGGTGCGCGACATGATTTTGTAGGCAAAACGGGTAGAAATGCCATCCATGCCTTCATCCACGCCGGCAGCATCCCGGTATTCCTGCAGGCTTTTGGCCTTGGGATCCTTGTCTTTCAAGGATTTGCCGTCGTAGATTTCCATTTTGGACCAGAGACTGCTGTTGCCCGGCTCCTTGAGACGGCTGAGCACTGAAAAACGCGCCAGCATGTCCATGGTGTCGGGTGCGCAAGGCGCGTCACTGAGGGCGCTGCTTTCCAGCAGTTTATGGTAGATGCGGGTTTCTTCCGTGACTCGCAGACAGTAGGGCACCTTGACAATATATACCCGGTCGAGAAAGGCCTCATTCCGCTTGTTGTTGCGGAAAGCGGACCATTCCGATTCGTTGCTGTGGGCCAGGATGATACCCTGAAAAGGCATGGCACCAAATCCCTCGGTACCATTATAGGTGCCCTCCTGGGTGGCCGTCAGCAGCGGATGCAGCATCTTGATCGGTGCCTTGAACATTTCCACGAATTCGAGAACACCCTGGGTGGCGACATTCAGGCCACCCGCGTAGGAGTAGGCATCGGGATCATCCTGGGAAAAATCTTCCAGTTTGCGAATGTCCACTTTGCCCACCAGGCTGGATATATCCTGATTATTCTCGTCACCGGGCTCCACCTTGGTAATGCCGATTTGATGCAACTGCGATGGCATCAGGCGCTGCACCAAAGAAGATTTGGCAGCCCCAACCGGACCCAGCAGGTAGAGAATCTGCTTGCGTTCTTCCAGTCCCTGCGCGGCATGACGGAAATAGGCCACCAGATTTTCGACGACATCTTCAATGCCGTAAAAATCCTTGAAAGCCGGGTAGGTGAGCAACTTTCGATTCATGAATATCCGCGACAGTCGGGGATCAGCCTGAGTATCAATCATCTGCGGCTCGCCGATGGCGGCCAGCATCCGTTCTGCAGCGCTGGCATAGGCTATGGGTTCACGGGCACAAAGATCCAGATAAGCATCCAAGGAAAGGGTGACTTCCTGCTGTTGCAGAAAACGCTCCTGATAACGGTCGAATAACGCCATTTGCCACTCCTTGCGGCAAAGCCGCGATTGTTTACAGCCTGAATCTTTTGGACATGGACGCAGCCCTGGGGTTCAGGTGTTGAAGAATGTTTTTTATTAAGCATTTCCTGTGCCAACATGCGGATAGTTCTGGTCTTTCCCCCCGATGAGGCCTGCTGTGTATTCCTGCACTGTGTACTAACAAATTGTTCGTAGGTGGTGCGCTCTGTGCACGATTATGGTGCATGGCGGCGGGTTGCGCCAGTCCGCATCCCGACCAGAAAATTTCTGTCCAGAAATGCTTCACAAAATATTAACTAGCTGTTTATCAGTGGATTATATGGATATTTGGCGATGAACCTAGGCTTTGAATAAAAAAAAGGGCGGGAGGACCGCCCTAGAAGCCACTTGAGGAGGAGTGATCAGATGACCATGATCAGGATATGTTAAGCAGGAAGCGTGCCATCTTTTTTGCGAAATGCCGATCCCCGCTTTTAGGTGAGTAGATTCTTTGAACAATAAAAGGTGTTGAGGCTATGGCACGCCCCTTGCTGCACTATCCATAGGTCATGATCTAATCAATTTGCACACAAACGCCACGAGCGACCTGTTGGGGGTGAGTCATGAATCGCTTCGAGCATTTTCGCGAGGTACGCAAGGATCTTGCCGCACTGCTTGGGGGCGTCGTTGACGCTCTCGCCAGTCCGGCATTGTTGCAGCAGCATGCGGATGAACAACGAAAAAAGCTGACTTGCCTCATTAACCGCCACCCTTTTCTGGATTTGTGCTATCTCCTGGATGCGGAGGGTCGGCAAATTGGGGATAATGTGGCTGCTTCCCGGCGCCGTACCGCTGGTAAAGAAGATGGAGATGGCGTGGATCGCAGCCATTGTGACGGCTGCAGCACCTATTCGTGATGAAAAGGGGCGACTGCTGGGCATGCTGGTGGCGGATAGCGAGCTGGATAGAGCCCTCGCCCTGCTTGAAGAAGATGATATCCGGCGGGGCTTCGAACCCTATTTCAAGGCCATTTATACCCTGTTTTCGACTGGCCTGCTGGCGGTCAGCGCCGCTCTGGGTTTTCATGCAGTTGTCACCCTGAAACAGGTCTGGTCTGCGGTGGCCGCGCCAGAAGATTTTGCGGCCCCTTTTCAGGCAACTATTTTGTTCACCCTGGCGCTGGCCGTATTTGATCTGTCCAAAACCATTTTTGAAGAGGAAGTCCTGCTGCGCAAAGACATTCGTCGTCATAGTACTACGCGACGCACTTTGACCCGATTTATTGCGGCCATCCTGATTGCGGTGTCCATCGAAGGCCTGATGCTGGTGTTCAAATTTGCTCTGGATGCCCCCCAGAATCTCTGGTTGGCCGTACTGCTGCTGGTGGCCGCTGCATTGCTGCTGGTGGCCCTGGGCGTATATGTATATTTGGGCGGCCAGGCAGAAGTGCTCCTGTCACAGCATCGTGACCAGCGCCACGATGCAGGTTAGGACCTTGGTTTTGGGGATCTGGCCATGCGCAGATCCAGGGTATGTGGATAATCCGGTTGTTCTTCATCATAAGGTGCTTGCCAGGGGTATTCACCGCTGCCTCTGGCAACGAAACGCCCCTCACCCGGAGCTACCGGAACCCCGATGATGGAGGGGGGTGTAGGAGGGGTTGATTCGGGTTGGCTGTGACCGGTCGTGGTAAAGCGGGATTGGCGCCGCGCCTCGGCTTCCCAGGCGTTGACGGGGAATACTTCCGAATTGCGTCCACCCGGATGCATGACATGGTAGGTACAGCCGCCGATGCTACGTCCATTCCAGGTGTCGATCAGATCAAATGTCAGTGGGGAATGCACCGGAATGGTCGGGTGCAGGGCAGATGGCGGCTGCCAGGCACGATAACGCACCCCTGCCACCTGGGTATCCGGGGCTCGGGTTGTCTGCAGCGGGACACGCCGCCCATTACAGGCCAGTATATGTCGTCCGGGAGTCATGCCCGTGACCTTGACCTGCAGGCGTTCAATGGACGAATCCACGTAGCGGGCGGTGCCACTTCCGGTGACTTCCTCACCGAGAACATGCCAGGGCTCAATGGCGGCACGCAGTTCTATTTGTACATCACCAATCTGCACATGACCATGCTCTGGAAAGCGAAATTCTGAAAAGGGTGTCAGCCATTCCAGTTGAAAGAGGATCCCGTGGTTTTGCAGGTCCGTACAGACCTCGCGCAAATCTTCCCAAACATAGTGGGGCAGCATGAAGCGATCATGAAGCGTCGTTCCCCAGCGAATCAGAGCATGACGATAAGGATCTTCCCAAAAGCGTAAAATCAGACTGCGGACCAGCAACTGCTGGACCAGACTCATGCGCGCATGAGGCGGCATTTCAAAGGCACGCAGTTCTACCAGTCCTTGGCGTCCGGCGGAACCGGTCGGTGAGTAGAGTTTGTCAATGCAGATTTCTGCGCGATG
>JABEBX010001983.1_pt1 | contig 11076 bp, 9 predicted proteins | sample 7245971 | NCBI WGS metagenome assembly JABEBX01 (sample SAMN14506365, study PRJNA622280) | hot springs metagenome | biome: hot spring [ENVO:00000051]|acidic hot spring [ENVO:00002120]; feature: spring [ENVO:00000027]|sediment [ENVO:00002007]; material: sediment environment [ENVO:01001048]...
GGAGTGCTGGCGATAGTTTGGTTGTTTCTGGGCTACTTTGGGGTTTTTGATCTTGGGTTGGGCATGGCATCAGCTAACCAGTTTTCAAAACTCTCTAATCACAAAGAGATGGCCAGCGTTTTCTGGACAGGGGTATGGACTAACCTGGTATTGGGGATAATAGGTGCGGGAGTCCTTTTTTTTCTGGGAGACTATTTATTCGAACACCTGTTTAAAATGTCCAACGAGATGCACGCATCGGTAGTGGGTGCCTTACCTTGGCTGGCGCTGGCGGTTCCTGTAATAACAGTAAGCGGAATTTTTTCCGGAGTAATAGATGGCCGCCAAAAATTTTTGATGCTCAATGCACTGGGTGTAGCAAGTACCTTTTTTTTGCAAGTCCTGCCGTTATTGACAGCCTATCTCCACGGCCCCAATTTGACATGGATTATTGCTGTGACGGTACTATCCAGGTTGTTGTTTGGTGCGTTGCCGATGGGCGTTGTAGCTATCCGGATTCTTGGGGCGGTCAAGCCTGAGTTACCTCAGTGGCACTGGGTAAAAAAGTTGTTGGGATATGGAGGTTGGACCACTATTTCAAGTATGGTGGTGCCGATAACTGGTGCCATGGACAAATTCATGCTTGGGAGTATGGTGGGTCCAGCTGCTGTTACTTTTTTTGCCCTTCCAGAGCGTCTGGCGCGTCAAGGTGCCATAGTTCCTGGCGCAGTTACCCGTGCATTGTTTCCTAAGTTGTCGGCTGGGAATGAATATGATGCACGAGAAATTACCTTACATTCCTTGGACCTCTTGCTCCTTATTCAGACGCCGTTGATTTGTGCCCTCATTCTTGTTTTGCAGCCTTTTCTCGGCATTTGGGTGGGCTGGTCGGTAGCAGAAAAAGCCGGGCCGGTTGGATTGATCATCGCTGCAACAATCTGGATAGTCGGCTTGAATTACTTCCCCTCCATGTTGTTGCAAGCACGTGGACGCCCGGATATAGCAGCAAAATTACGTATTTTGGAGTTGCTTCCATATTTTTTGGTGCTGTGGACAGCTATTCATTATTTAGGCTTGATTGGAGGAGGTATTGGGTTATTATTTGTATCTGTTCTGGATATGATTTTTTTGTTTTTTGGGGCTGGACTTCCTGTGTTCATGAACAAAATATTTTGGCAATCAGTGGCATGGATTTTTATTGCTGAATTTTTGGCTTGGAGTTTTTATAAAGCAGAGATGGCTTGGTACTTTTTTTCAACCTTGCTGATTATTCTTTCTATAATTTGGGTAGGATATGTTTCCCCTGAATTGAGAAATACGGTATTTATATGGGTTGGAAAAGTTGCTGGAAATAAATTCAAAGAGGTACAAAAATGATATTTTAAGATTTCTTTATATGGTGGCGCGATTGCATTTTTGTGCAGAGGTAAAGAGGCTTGTAAAATGTTAGAGAGAAGTGAAAAGGAAAATTGTAATCAGACTGTTGCTGGTAACCTTGGTGTATGCATATGCACCAGAAACAGGCCGGATGAGTTGGAACGATGTCTGTTATCGGTCCTTGCATGTGGTAAAGAAGTCAATGAAATAATTGTTTCTGATGACAGCACAGACACCAGAACTGCGGAAATGATTCGATTGAAGTTTCCTGTTGCAAAATATGTCACTGGTCCAAAAAAAGGGCTTGGTGCTAACCGGAATTGTGCCATTGATAGTGCTAGCAGTATGTATTTAATTTTTCTAGATGATGATTCAGAAATTGATCCTGGATTTGTTGCTGCTGTTGACGAATTGGTAGCCAAAGATAAATTAAATTTACAAAACACAATGGTTACGGGAAATCAGATAGAAGATGGGGTGAGTATAAAGCCGCATGATCAAAGTTTTCTGGGCTTTCAGAATGTATTTTACCAACCTGGAGAAGAGCTTAATACAGTAAATATTATGGCTACCGTTTTCCCTCGTTCCATGTTGAGTAAAGTCCGTTTTGATGACCTGTTGGTGTATGGGTATGACGAGGTAGATATTTGCGCCAGATGCCGCCATTACGGAGCTGTTGTTAAATATTGCGATAAAGCTAACGTTTACCATTATCCTTCTGTAGTAAATAGAGATTATTATAGTCCATATACTGAATCATCAAGGATTTATGTGACGTTTAAACGCTATTATATGGTGGATAATAAGCGTTTAAAATCGTGGATTTTTCTGTTTATTGCCATGGCGCATTTATTACTATCAAGGATCAAGCATGAAGGATTTTGTGGTATAAAAAAATCATTTTTAATTGGCGTTAAAGCATTGGGCTATATTAGAGAGAATGCCAAATCATCTCAATGCTACAGAGAATATAAATCTTTTTTTAAAAATCTTTAAGAAGGCTAATATGAGAATCAATGTTTTGATAAATGGTGGAAACAGGCCTCGGGATATGGAAAGGATGCTGTCGGCATTGATGGCGCAAACTCGCAAGCTTGATGCGTTGTTCATCTTGATTCATCCCCGTGAAACCGAAACTGCTGATTTGCTGAAAAACATACTTGGTTCAGCTATCCCTTATACCCTGATCTACAAAGATCAATCTGGCCCTATTGCGGCCATGCTGAAAACTTTACATTTGATGTCTTGTGATGTGGTCGCCTTCACGCACGATGATGCTGCGCCTCGGCCGGATTGGTTGGCGAGGATAGAGAGTCTTTTTGCTTGTATGCCCGAGATGGCGGGTGTGGGAGGAAGAGATTTGCCGGTGTCTTCTAACTTTGAAAATACGCCTTACTGCGATGTGATGGGCAGGGTTACCTGGTATGGAAAAATTTACGCAAATCATCATTTACCCTGTTCGAGTGCCCGTAAAGTTGATTTTCTTTCCGGGGTTAATGCGGCTTATCGTCATGATATTCTGATGGCTACAGGTCTAAATCAGCGTTTGCAATGGCAACAGGATACAGTATGGTTTTGGGAGCTGGCGCTGGGCATGGCACTCAAAAAACAAGGTTTTAAGCAATGGTATGATCCCGACATGGTGGTCGAACATTTCCCCGGCAAACTGTTTTCTGATCAGAAGGATGGTTACTGGTCTGCCTCGACTCGCAAACGGGCGCAAAAAGAAACATACATTCTTCTGAAATACCTGAGCGTGTTCGGACGCTTCGCTTGTATGGTGTACATTCTTATGGTTGGCAGCCGGGACAGCTATGGTTTGCTGCAAGTAATGCGCTATTTGCCCAGAGAAGGGAGCTTGGCCTTCCGTAAGATTCTGGATGCCTTGCGTGGACGCTATAATGGTATGCAGACATGGATGTTCCCTGACAACCCAATTCCGCACCAAATGATAAAGGAATAATAATGCATGTGTCTGTGATGATTCCTACCTATCGTCGCCCAAAGGATTTGGAGCGATGCCTGCGTGCCTTGGGTGATCAGTATCGTGCCGCCGATGAAATCATCGTTGTGGCGCGACGTGATGACTTGGAAACCCATGACGTGCTTAATGGTGATGCAGCAACATCCCTGCCACTGCATGTGGTCATCGTGGATCTTCCTGGGCTTGTTACGGCGATGAACCTGGGTCTGAATGCAGCAGGTGGGGATATACTGGCGATTACTGACGACGATTCGGCACCTTTTCCGGATTGGTTACAGCGTATCGAGAAAACTTTTCAAAAAGATCAAACGCTTGCTGGTGTTGGCGGACGGGACTTTATTCGTCAAAATGGTACGCTGCTAGATGACCCGGTTCGTCGCGTTGGGAAAGTATTGTGGTATGGAAAGATTATTGCCAATCATCATTTACGTATAGACAAGGCACAATTTGTCGATTTGCTGAAAGGAGTCAATGGTGCTTATCGTTTGTCTGTATTGAAAGAGATTGGTTTTGACCGACGCTTGCGTGGAAGGGGTGCGCAATGGCACTGGGAACTTTCTCTGGGTCTGAGTTTGCACCAAAGAGGCTGGCGCCTGCTGTATGATCCGGAAATACGAGTAAACCACTATCCGGGAAAACTTTTTGAGGATCGTTCAAGAGATGTTTATAATTTCGAAGAAGTGCGTAATCGTTCTCATAATGAAACCCTGGTGTTGCTAGGTTATTTGCCAAGCATTAACCGAATGGTGTTTCTGACTTGGGCCATCCTGGTCGGGACCAGTGAAAGTTACGGAATGATACAAATGCTGCGCTATGTTTCGAGAGAAAAAAAACAGGCACTTGCCAAGTTTCGGGATAACCTGTATGGCCGTTACATGGGGGTACGTTCTTGGCTACGATATTGAAAGACCTCAGCTCGAGTGTTCACTATCGTCGAGGCGTAAATGGGATATGGCTTTATATTGTGCTTTATTGGACATTTCCATTTGCTTTTTATTTTGCCCACCTAAGCTCATTAACCAATTACTTGTTTCCACTTTTTGGATTTGTTTTAGGGGTAAAGCTGTATCGGAATTTCCCAACATTATATGTCAGTAATATGTGGTGGCTCTGGTTCGTTACGCCGGAAATAAGGCGCCTGGTGGATTATCAAATTGGATTTCAGCCCGTTGATCCAATTATGCTTACTCCTTATTTGGTGACGGGGCTTGCATTTTTTACTGTAATAAATTATCTCCCGGAATTGCGTCGAAAGACCCTGTTTCCCATGGCGCTGGTGGTCGTAGGCATTTTTTATGCCTATGTAGTCGGAATGTTGACTGCAGGTTTTATGCCTGCCACCTATGGTTTGCTGAACTGGCTACTTCCGGTTTTATTTGGCTTGCACATGGCTATTCGCTGGCGGGATTATCCGCAAGTTCGTCGCACCCTGTATCACACTTTCGTTTGGGGAACCCTGGTTATGGGGGGGTATGGCCTGATTCAATATGCCCATCCTCTACCCTGGGATACCTACTGGATGACTGCCTCAAAATTGTTGAGTATCGGTCGTCCAGAACCCTTTCAGGTTCGTATTTTCAGCACAATGAATTCTCCAGGGCCTTTCGCCTTTGAATTGATGGGAACCTTGCTTATGTTGTTTGCTGGAGGCGGTTTTTGGCGAATTCCTGCAGCACTTTTTGGTTATTTGGCTTTTTTGTTGTCTATTGTTCGAGCAGCCTGGGGTGGTTGGTTTATTGGTTTGCTTTATATCTTGTCCCGGCTGAAACCAGCACACATGGTGCGTTATCTCGCAGGGATTATTGTAATTTTTATACTTGCAACACCTATGCTGCTTTACAAACCAGTTTATGATCGATTGGAAGCGCGTTTCAATTCCATTGAAAATGTAAAGCAAAATGCCAGTTACCAAGCGCGAACGAAGTTTTATGAAGAGTTCTTTTTAGAGGCCTTTGAAACACCATTGGGAGCAGGTATTGGCAGTACCGGTACTGCAGCCCGGCTTGGTCAAAAAGGGCATGTGATCAATTTTGACAGTGGTATCATGGAGATTCCTTATGTCCTCGGATGGGCAGGAGGAACTTTATTTTTTCTGGGTACTATCTGGACATTAATATCCATATTAAATAATAAGTGGTCAAAAAAAGATCCATTTATAGCCATTTCTTCCGGGATCAGCCTGGCGGTGTTTTCCACTTTAATATTTGTGGATACTTTAATTGGTAGTACCGGGATGCTGTTTTGGGCATTTGCAGGAACTGCTATTGCCGGCATTCACTATCGTCAGGCGGAAGGTATGAAAAATGACTGAGGATAAACTCGGTAGCGATCTGCACGGGAGTAAAAAAATGCGGATCTTGCATATCACTAATCACGTCCTCGAGGTCGGTAATGGTATCGTAAATGTTGCTGTTGACTTGGCCTGCTCACAAAGTGCGCTTGGGCACGATGTTTTTTATGCCTCCGGCGGTGGAGAATATGAAAGGCTTCTGGATTGCCATGGGGTGAAGCACCATTCTATGAGTTTTAGCAAGTCATTGATTGGTTTTCCTAAAATGCTCGTTAATCTAGAATGGGTTATACAGCAAACCCGTCCCGATATCATCCATGCCCATATGATGACAGGAGCCCTGCTTGCAAAATTACTGCGAATACGTAGGCGCTACCGGTTGATTACCCATGTGCATAATGAATTTCAAAAAAGTGCGCGAATTATGTCTGTCGGTGATGCGGTAATTGCAGTCAGTGATGCAGTCTGTCGTTCCATGATAGGGCGCGGAATACCAGCCAGAAAATTGCATGTGGTCCGTAATGGCACAATCAATAGCCCCCGTATGCAAGGAGTCGAAGCCAAGCCGTTGGTTCATCCGGCCATTGTTACGGTTGCCGGGATGTATGAAAGGAAAGGTATTCGCGATCTGATAGCCGCTTTTGCAAACTTGCCTGCGGACCTCCCCAGCTATTTGTATATTGTTGGAGAGGGGCCAGATCGTGCGGTTTTTGAGGAGATGGCAAGAAACAGTTCACGTAAGGACCACATTTTTTTTGAAGGCTTCCAGCCTCAGCCGCACTCTTATTTGAAAAGTGCGGATATTTTTGTTCTCGCTTCCCGCAAAGATCCTTTTCCGCTGGTTGTTCTGGAGGCGAGAGAAAATGCCTGTGCCATTATTGCCAGTGATGTGGATGGTATTCCTGAGGCTTTGGAAGGTGGAAAAGCGGGACAGTTGTTTACTGCCGGAGATGTCACTGATTTGAGTAATCACTTGTATCGATTTTTGTGCGATCAGAATTTGCGCGAACAATTTGCCAAACGTGCATGCACTGGTATTGAATGGCTCACCGTTCAACGCATGACCCAAGAAACTCTGACTTTGTATCAACGAGTTCTGCAGTCATGAAAAATGTGTGCATCATTACCCATAAGTTGAAAAAAGGGGACGGTCAGGGGCGAGTTAATTATGAAATTTTGCTGGCGGCCCACTCCGCAGGGTATGCCATTACTCTTCTGGCCAGTGAATGTGCTCCGGAGATAGCTAGTCTGGAGGGTGTGACGTGGATCCCTGTACCTGTCTCGGGCTGGCCTACCCAGTTGTTGCGTAACCAGTTGTTTGCCTTGCGTAGCTGGTGGTGGTTGAAGAGAACATCGCTAGTTTTCGATTTGGTGCATGCGAATGGCTTCATTACCTGGTATCCGGCTGAAATCAATTCAGCGCACTTCGTCCATGGAGCATGGCAAGATTCTCCATACAATGAAACCCGTACTGAAAAGGGGCTCAAGAAGGCATATCATCAGGTATTTACTTGGATAAATGCAGTGTTGGAGCGCCGATCGTATCGACAGGCGCGATGGGTGACTGCAGTGTCTCCGAATGTTGCTGAAGAGTTGATTGGTATTGGTGTTGATCCAAAAAAAATTATTATTTTGCCTAACGGCGTAGATGTTTTGGAATATTGTCCCAGGACTGCTGGACGAGAACTGCCTGAATTTAGGAAGATGAATGATGTGGCCTTATTTGCAGGAGATTTGCGTTCCTCACGAAAAAATCTAGAAACGGTATTGCGTGCTTTAATTGTCGCCAGATCCTGGCACCTGATTGTTCTTGGATATCTCGAGCATAGTCCCTACCCCGATATGGTTCGAGACATGGATCTTGCTGATCGCGTACATTTTATGGGCTATCGCGAAGATGTGACGGCTTTTTTGCATTCCGTCGATCTGCTGGTTTTCCCTTCACGTTATGATCCTTGGGCCATGATTGTTTCTGAATCTCTGGCTTGTGCTGTGCCGGTGATTACCGCCAGAACGGTTGGTCTAATGAGTCCGATAATTGCTGTCATTATTTTAATATGAACTCTTTTTTGGGCCATTAAAGTGAATGAAAATAATTGTACAATAACTAGTATGGAAGTGTTGGCTACAATCATCATTCCTGCTTTTAGGCGCACACGTTATGTTGGTGATGCTATCCGATCGGCGCTCGCGCAAACTTTAAAAAATATTGAGATTATTGTTGTTGATGATTCTGATTCAGAAGATATTAAAAATATTTGCGATAGTTTCGAGGACGCAAGGTTGACTTATCGATCTAATAAAATCCGTCTGGGTGTCCTTGTAAGTTGCAATAATGCCGTATCTGAATCTAATGGGCAGTATATCACTGTCTTGAATGATGATGATTTGATCGCTCCTGAATTTCTGGAGCGTTCTGTAAATATTATGGAAAATAAACCACATTTGGCTTTGATTTTTTGTGATCACTGGATTATTGACGAGCATGGAATTATACAAAATTATTTAAGTGACAGTAATACAACATATTGGCATCGAAATTCCCTGATGGAGGGAGAGTTAAAAAATCCGGTTGAAGACTTGTTTAACGGATCTATATCTGTTGGTTCGACAAGCGTATTCAGAAAATCCCTTATTGATACTTCAATGGCCTATAAAGACGTTGGCGTGTGTGCTGATTTATGGATGGCATGCGTATATGTGCATTCGCAATTACCTATCTACTATATTCCTGATCGTTTAGCAAGTTACCGTGTTCATGGAGATTCTGAAACTAACGGTGGTACACCCAGGCTCCCTGATTCAGAAAGATATATTTATGGTTTTTTACTTCATGAACAGTGGTTTCCGGATAAGAATGAACTGATTAATAAAAGGATTGCCAATGCTACATTCAGAAGTGCAAAAGCTCGTTTAGTTTCTGGTAATAAGAAGGAGGCGCGTAAACTATTTGCGCCTTGTGTCAAGAAATACAGATCGCTTCGATGTGTTATAGGTTTCATTTTGTGTATGCTTCCACATTCTTTGTCGACGCGATTTATTTCTCTTAAAAGAAAAAATTTTTACTCTAATATTCGTTAATTATTGAATTTATTTATATTTTTAATTTTTATCATTAAAGCTTATCCATTCTTTTTCTGTAACCTCTTTAAATTCTTCACAAAAGCGTTCAGAGCCGAAACGCAAAGCGTTTTCCCGGCAGTTGATGGGTTTGATCAGCGCAATATTTTTTTCGAAGTATTCTACGGCTGCCATGATAGCTGACTGGGTTTGTTCGTAAAAAAAGACGCCGGTAGCTTTCTGCATTTCTGGTCCATTGTGTTGGGCATTACCTTCAAGCAGCGGAACGATGGTTTCACGCGCCCCCCCCTTGCCAAAGGCTATCACTGGCGTACCGCAAGCCTGGGCTTCCAACGGTGCGATGCCAAAATCTTCTTCTGCTGCAAATACAAAGGCTTTCGCATTCTGCAAATGCTCCAGCAACACCTGGCTTTCGGCAAAGCCCAGTAACTGCACATTAGGACCTGCAGCGGCCCTGACTTTTTCATAGTCTGGTCCATCACCGATGACGATCAGTTTTTTGTCGGGCATGGCCGTGAAGGCCGCGACAATCAGGTCTACTTTTTTGTAAGGGACCATGCGCGAGGCGGTTACATAATAGTTTTGTTTTTCTTGCTGCAGAGTAAAGCTGGAAATGTCTACCGGTGGCGCAATAATTTGTGCCTGACGCCGGTACACCTTGAAAATTCTCCGCGCAACAAAGGCAGAGTTGGCGATGAAGCTGTCCACACCATTGGCTGTGCGGGTATCCCAAAGACGTACATAGTGCAGGATAATGCGCGCTATCCATCCCTTGATACCATGATCCAGTCGGGACTCCTTTAAGTATTGATGCTGGAGATCCCAGGCATAACGAATGGGCGAATGCACATAACTGATGTGTAGTTGATCCGGCCCGGTCAGTACACCTTTGGCAACGGCATGACTACTACTGAGGATGAGGTCATAACTGGAGAGATCAAATTGTTCGATGGCTAGAGCCATGAGGGGTAAATAGCTACGGTACTTGGTCCTGGCTTTGGGCAGTTTTTGAATAAATGAGGTGTGGACGGGCTTGTTGGCGATGAAGCCACGTTTGTTGTCGGGAAGAAAATCTACCAGACTAAACAGATCTGCTTCGGGATAGCACTGGATCATCTGTTCCAGTACGCGTTCGGCACCAGCATAAGTTACCAGCCAGTCATGAACGATGGCCACGCGTGGCTTTTGGAGCGTCATTGGGGGTGTCCGGTGGTTTGCATGTGGGCTGATTATAAAGGGTTTGGATGGCAAGACAAATATCGCTTTCTGATGATGCACTGGAATGCCTCTGCTTCCGGTATGAAATTCTGCTAAAATCCTCCAGTCAAGATTTTTCGGATACATCCAATGGAAACCAGCAATCCCCCCAAGCGGCGGCTTGAGCCGCTCTGTGACAAAATATCCCTGCCGGTGATTCGCGCGGTGGTAGATGACTTTTACAATCGTATTCAGGTGCATCCGACCCTGGCCGAGCCATTTTCCATTGTTCAGGACTGGGACTTGCACAAGGATCGTCTGGTGCATTACTGGTGGACGGTATCGGGTGGACTGCCCTACAAGGACTACCGCTATGCGCTGGGGGACAAGCACGCCCCGGTGGGGGTCACCAATCCTTTGGTGGATGACTGGCTGGCTTTGTTTCACGAGACCATGCTGGACCACATGGACGCGGATTTGGCCAAACGCTGGCACGGTATGGCTGCGGGTATTGGTGAATCCCTGCGCTTGATGTTCGCGCCTCGCGAGAATTAGGCCGGGCCGTCACCCTGGTCCAGGAAAAAGCGATAGGCGGGATTGCTGCTTTCGGGATAATTGGGATAGTTTATTCTGGTCAGCATGTCTTCAAAGCGCTGCAAATCCGTATCAGGGACTTCAAAACCGGCCAGGACGCGCCCCAGGTCCACCCCGTTATTCCGGTAATGAAACAGGCTGATATTCCACTGGCCGCCCAGCTTTTCCAGAAATTCCATGAGCGCCCCCGGCCTTTCCGGGAACTCAAAGCGGTAGATGCGCTCATTTTGCGCTTCGCTGGCATGCCCGCCGACCATGTGGCGGATATGCAGCTTGGCCATTTCGTCATCGCTGAGGTCCAGCGCCTGATGTCCGCTTTCGCGTAATTGCCGGAGGAGGGCAGCGGCATCTTCCCGATTACGAATGGCGACGCCGACAAAAATATGGGCGCAATCCCGTCGGTGCAGCCGATAGTTGAATTCGGTGACGACGCGCTGGCCGATTGCCGTACAAAAGTCCTGGAAGGCACCGGGCATTTCCGGAATGGTGACAGCAAACAGGGCTTCCCGGGCTTCGCCCAGTTCGGCGCGTTCGGCAATGAAGCCCAGCCGGTCAAAATTCATGTTGGCGCCGG
>JABEBX010000665.1_pt1 | contig 11074 bp, 4 predicted proteins | sample 7245971 | NCBI WGS metagenome assembly JABEBX01 (sample SAMN14506365, study PRJNA622280) | hot springs metagenome | biome: hot spring [ENVO:00000051]|acidic hot spring [ENVO:00002120]; feature: spring [ENVO:00000027]|sediment [ENVO:00002007]; material: sediment environment [ENVO:01001048]...
TGGTCTGGCCTGCTGTGGACACACGGACATAGGCAAAGGTACGGGGCATGGGGCGGAATCGTCCTGAAAGGATGTCCGAAACATCACCTATGTCCACAATCCTGTCAAGCTAGATTGCGAACAGTAGCAGCGGCCCTGTCCGAAACCGGACGGTTGTGGACAGTGCCCAAACATTGGGCACCCCAGCCTGAGCCTTGCAGGATCGGAACTTGCGCATTGGATGATCTGGGTTACCCACGGATGCCGTGGATAAGTCGTGGTGGATGCGCGGCCGCGCCATGGCGTTTCAGCTCTGATCAGCGCCGCCTTCATCGTCAGCGTCTTGCAGGACGGTTTCGTAGTCCTGGCCGCCGTAGAACACCCCCAGGATGGCAACCTGCTGCTCCTGCACGACAAAAGCGATCACCACGCGCTTTCTATAGTTGGTGATGCGCAGCCCAGGGCGCACGTCATCGCGTTGGGTGCCGCGATGCGGAAAGAACTGCAGGCTTTCGCAGTAACGCACGATCGCCTCCGTGTACTGCGCCGCAATGTCCGGCGAGGCTGCCTCAGCGATATAGCGGTACAGCGCGGCCAGCTGCTCTTGGGCTTGCAGGCTGAACACGACGCGATAACTCATCGCGTCTTCGCATGCTCTTCTGCCAGTCGCACACGGATCTGATCGGCCGTCACGGCGCGCGACGGATCGGCCTTCAGCGCGTCATAGGCTGGGACAACCTGGTTGAGCAGCCAACTTTCCACGGCGCGATCGCGCGCCATGAGCGCACGCAATCCCTCCCGGATGACCTCACTTTCACTGGCGTACTGCCCGCTGCGCACCTTGGTCTTGACGAGATCGGCCATGCCATTGGGCAGCGTGATACTCATTTGCTGGGTCGTTCGCATCGCTGGGCTCCGGTCTTCAAAGTAGGATTCAATCCTATTGCAATCTGCCCCGTCTTGCAGCTTGCGCGGTGGACAGACAACAAGCTGTACCGTCCGCATTGGATTGGACACAGATTTGCAGCTCATGCGGCCAACTGAGTAGCACGAGCCTGTGGGGCTTCGATGGGGCTTGGGCGTCGGTGCTGACGCGGGCATAGCCCAAGTGCATGGTCGTGTCTCCGGTTGTCGCAAGAATCGGGAGGTTCTGGGACAAAGAGACGCAACATGACTTGCAGAGGAGAGCGGCAGCGACCGGCCGTTGTTGCAAGTCTTAGAACTTGCGCAACAAGGTCTGACCACTGTTGAACGTGGCCGGATTGCCGGATGGAGCAGCATGCCCAAAATGCTTGCAAGGAATGGATTGCATCATCCAAGAAAGGCCTGGTGTCTACACTGATCTTGGCTATGCCGATGCCATGCCGGTCCAGACCCAGCTCGTGACCAAGATCAGGGACATCATCAAGGACGCAGAAAGAGGCCGCCGAGGTGCTTGGCATGACACAGCAGAAGCTCTCGCGCGTGTTGCGCGGGCAGTCTCAGGGAATTAGTGAGGCCAAGCTGCTGGAGTGTCTGACACGGCTGAACGGCCGCGTCCAGATCGTCATTGGCCCTGCGAGCCAGACCAACGACACGAACCATATCGAAGTGGTGTTCGCGGCCTGAAGCTGCCCAAACTGGTACGCCCTATGCGGCCATCGGTGCCAGTGCGGCGCAGAAATTTCTTGTGACTGTGAAGGATAGCCTTCAATTACCATCCAATCATTCCAACATTTCTCAGAACGGTAACGCAAGATGTGCTTTTGGGGAGGGGGAGGCACACGCAAATGGATCCGTCTCAGCGCAGCTCTTGGTGGCCTGATGGCCCTGACCAGCCATGCCGGTCTGGCGCAAGCGCAGCCTGACGTTCCACCGGATGCCGCCGCCCAAGGCCTGCAGCAACAGGAACAACGCCAGCAGCAGACCCAATCCCTCCTGCCGCGCGGGCCCGATCAACTGCGGTCGTCGGCTTCCGCCTCGCCCGCACTTGGGGCGCTTCCTGCCGAGTCGCCCTGTTTCGTCATCTCCGACTTCCGCTTCACCGGAGCACGGGCCCAGCGACTGTCGTGGCTCATGCACGATCTGCATCCGGTGCTTGGCCAATGCGTGGGCGTCAAGGGTCTTGACCGCATCGCCTCGGCGCTGGACGCCCACCTCATCGCCCTGGGCTATGCCACCAGTCGGGTGAGCTTTCCCCCCCAGGATCTGCGCAACGGCGTGCTCACCATCCACCTGGACGTCGGCACGGTGGCTGCCGTGCGGTTGGAGAACGCGCAGGGCAAACCCGACACCGCCTGGGGCACCTGGCGCAACGCCTTTCCCACCGCAGCAGGCGACATCCTCAACATCCGCGACCTGGAGCAGGGCATTGAGCAGATGGACCGGCTGCAAAGCCAGGCCGTGCATACCCAGATCCTGCCAGGCGACGCGCCCAACTCCAGTGTCATCGTCATCCAGCGGCAAGAGGCGCCCCTGGTTGATCGCATTCACGGCGGCGTCACGCTCGACAACTCCGGCAACCGTCTGCTCGGCCGGCCCGAACTGTCTGCCGCCCTTTCGCTGGACAACCCCCTCGGGCTCAACGACATCCTTTCCATCAGCGCGAACTCCAACGTGGAGAACCCCTCCTCGCAGCATCGCTCCCAGAGCGCGGCCATCAACTACAGCATTCCCTGGGGGTACAGTCTGCTGAGCCTGAGCGCGCAGTCGCTGCGCTATGCCCAGCTGGTGCAAGGCACCACAGCACAGTTTCTCTCCAGCGGGCGGGCGCGCACCCAGCAGATCCGGGTGGATGCCATCGTCTGGCGGACCGCCTCCACCAAAATCGGTCTCTTCTCTGCCCTGATGGCACGGCAGAGCAACAGCGACCTCGACGATGTCGAGCTCGTCGTGCAGCGGCGTAACACCATCAATCTCGACGCGGGCCTGAGCGTGTCCATGGCCTTGCCATCCGGGGGACGCGTTGCAGGCGACATCGACTACCGCCGGGGGCTGGCCAGCTTTGGCGCCCAGCAGGATCTGCCCACGGCGGCAGGCGACGGACTGACGGTGCGCCCGCGCATCACCTCGGCCACCTTGTCGTGGGTGCAGCCCTTTCGCGCCGCAGGCGGGCAGTGGCAGTATGCCCTGCGCCTGCGCGGCCAGACTACGCCCGACACACTGGTGACCGAGGACATGTTCTCCATCGGCGATCGCAGCACCGTGCGCGGGTTCGACGGCAACACCGTACTGCTGGCCGAGAACGGCTACACGGTACGCAACGATCTATCGCGCCAGATCGACCTGGCACCCGGGTGGACCACGGCGGCCTATGTCGGCGTCGATCTGGGGCGGGTTTGGGGGCCGAGTGCTGCGGGTCTCATCGGCACCCGGCTCGCCGGTGCCGCCGTGGGTCTGAAGGGACAGCGCGGTCATCTGCAGTTCGATGTAGCCCTGGCCACTCCGCTGCTGCACCCCACTGGCTTCCAGACCCAGCACCTCAACCTCTACGCCGCAGCCACCGTGGCGTTCTGACCGCACGCGACCCATGCACCAGCCCAGCCTCTTCAAGCGCCGTGTTCTTGCGCTCACACTGTCCTTGTTCCTTGGCCAGCAGTGGCTTGGCACCGCAGCGGCCGTTGCTGCCGGGATCGTGCCCGCAGCAGGCGCGCCCTCCAGCCAGCATCCTCTGGTGGATGCTGCCGGCAATGGCGTGCCCATCGCCGACATCGCCCCACCCAGTGCGGCCGGCGTATCCAACAATCTCTACAGCCAGTTCAACGTCGGCACCCAAGGCGCCATTCTCAACAACAGCCCGGCGAACGTGAAGACCCAGCTTGGCGGGTGGATCGCCGGCAACCCCCTGCTGGGCACCACGCCGGCCAGAGTCATCATCAACCAGGTCATCTCCGGCAACCCGTCGCAGTTGCTCGGAGCGCTGGAGGTCGCGGGGGCGCGCGCTGATCTCGTGGTCGCCAACCCCAACGGCATCGCCTGCAACGGCTGCAGCTTCATCAACACCGGCCATGCAACGCTGACCACCGGGACGCCACAGTTCGATGGCGCGGGCAACCTCACCGGGTTCAACGTCACCCAGGGCACCATCAATGTGGGCGCGAACGGCCTGGACGCACAGCAGGCCGAGCGTCTGGATCTGGATGCGCGCAACCTGACCATTGGGGGCGGCATCTGGGCGCAGCAGCTCGGCGTGGTTGCCGGCGCGGCCATCGTGCCCTACGGCAGCACCCAGGCTGCGGCACAGTCCGGTGTCGGCAATGCGCCCCTGTTCGCCGTGGACGTGTCCGCCTTGGGCGGCATGTACGCCAACACCATCGATCTGATCGCCACCGACGCCGGTCTGGGGGTCAACAGCAGCGGGCGCATGGCGGCGTTGCAGGGCAATCTGCGGCTGTCCGCTGGTGGCGACCTGACCTTGGCCAACACGTCGGCCAGCGGCGCCGTGCAACTCTCCGGCGGCAACGCCACGCTCACCGGCATCACCCAGAGCACGGGCGGATCCGTCCAGGTGAACGCCGCAGGCGCGCTGACGAACACCGGCCAGATCGACGCCGCCAGCGGCCTGACCCTGCAGGCTGCCAGCATCACCAATGGCGGCACCTTGCTCCAGCGCAGCAGCGGGCAGAACCTGACTGTCACCACACCGGGGCTTCTGACCAACACCGGCACCGTGGCCAGCGCCAGCGGCTTGAATGCCCAGGCTGGCACCCTCACGGATACCCAGGGCACTTGGACATCACAGGGCGATCTCACCGTCCAGGCGGATGGCCAGACCCTCTCCGGCACCATGCTGCAATCGGGCGGCAACGCCACGCTGACCGCCATCACGGGCAATCTGCAGAGCACGGGGGCGCAGATCACCACCACAGGCAACCTGGCCGCCAGCGCCGCAGGCGCGCTGTCCAACCTCGGCGGGCAGTGGCAATCGGGTGGCAGCACCACGCTGCAGGGTGCTTCGATCGCCAACAGCGGTCGCGTGCAGGCCAGCGGTGCGCTCACCGCCACGGCGGGTGCCGCCCTGAACAACGCGGCTGGTCAGCTCCTGGCCGGGGGGAACCTCACGGTTCATGCTGCCACCCTGACCAACGATGGCGGCGCCATCCAGAGCAATCAGGTGGTCACTGCCAGCGCCGCAGGCGCGCTGAGCAATCGCGGCGGTACCGTCTCTGCCGGGCAGACCCTGGCCATCAGCACGGGAGGTCTGGACAACACCGGGGGGCTGATCGTCTCCAAAGGCGATGCCGCTCTCGCAACAGGCGCCACGACCAATACCGGCGGCGCCATGGCCTCCACCACCGGCACGCTGACCCTGAACACCCAGGGACAGGCGCTGGAGAATGCCTCAGGGGTCATCAGCGCAGACACGCTGCAGCTGCGCACAGGCAACCTGGACAACACCGCAGGCGCCCTGGCCGCAACGCAGGGCCTAACCCTGAACGCGCAGGCCCTGACCAACGCCAACAGCGGCAGCGCCGCAGGCATCCAGGCCGGTGGCCCCCTGACGATCACCGCCGCGAGTCTGTCCAACGATACCGGCTTCATCGGCAGCAACGGCAACCTTGATCTGAGCGTTGGCGGGCTTCTGGCAGGCGGCTCGGGCACGCTGCAATCGGGTGCGGCGCTCACCGCCACAGCCGGCCAGATCAGCAGCGGTGGCGCCATGCTGGCCACCGGGCCGCTGGCCTTGCAGGCACAGACCATCGCCCTGAACGGCGCCGCGCTGCAATCGGGCACAACCACCACCTTGAACGCCACCACGGGCGATGTGCAGACGGTCGCAACCCATATCTCCAGCGTGGGCGACCTGAGCACCACCGCCGCAGGCGCACTGATCAACACCGGCGGGGTCTGGGTTACCGGCGGCAACGCCACGCTCAACGGCACCTCCCTGGTCAACAGTGGTAGCGTGCAGGCCAGCGGCAATCTCAACGCCTCGGCCGCGACCCTCACCAACGACGGCGGGACCCTGGCCAGCGGCGCAGCTGCCACCGTCACCGCCCGACAAGGCGTGAGCAACCGTGGCGGCACCCTCTCCGGCGCATCGGCGCTGACAGTCGACGCCGGCCCCGCCGCACTGAACAACGCCTCGGGCACGCTGGTCTCTGGCGGCGCAGCCACCGTCACGACCGGCGCGCTGTCCAACACCCATGGCATCCTCGCTGCAAGCAGCGATCTGCACATCTCCAGCGCCGCACTGGACAACACCCAGGGCCGCATCCAGACCACTGGCAACCTGGCCCTCTCCACGCAGGGTCAGGCCCTGACCAACGTCAGCGGCAAGATCGAAACGGCTGACACGGCGACCCTCAACACAGGCGCGCTGAACAACGCGGGCGGCACGGTCAGCGCAAACGCCATGGCCCTGAACACCGGTGCACTCAGCAACGATGGCGGCAACATCGTGTCCGCCACCACGATCCAAGCCGTCACCGGCGCCGTGAGCAACGCCGCCGGACTGATGCAGGCGGGCACGGATCTGGCGCTCAACACTCAGGGCGCCACGCTGAGCAACACGGCCAGCAGCACCTCTGGCGGCATCCTGGCGGGCGGCGCACTGGCGGTGCAATCGGGCACGCTCACCAACACCGGCGGTGTGATCGCCAGCAACGGCAACCAGAGCCTGACGGTGCAAGGCGACTTGAACAGCGCAGGCGGCAGCCTCGTCGCCCTGGGCAATCTGACGGCCAGCACAACCGGCACCCTGGGCAACGCCGCAGGTCAGATCGCCGCAGGCGGCAACGCCACCTTGAACGCCGCCGCGCTGGACAACACCGCCGGGACGATTGGGGCTGGACGCAGCCTGACCGTCAACGCGTCGGGGTTGACCAACGCCGGCGGCACCCTGGAGGGCAACGCCGCCGCCAGCGTCACCACGGGCAGCTCCAGCTTTGGCGGCACGATCAACTCAGCGGGCGCCGTGAACCTCACTGTGCTCGGCGCCTACAGCAACACCGGCACCGTCTCCACGCAGGGCAATCTGGCCATTCAGGCGCAGAGCATCAGCAACGCCGCAGGCGCCACCCTGGCTTCGGGCGGCAATCTGAGCGCCACCACGTCGGCAGGCCTGACAAACGCCGGCACCATCACCGCCGCCGGATCGACCACGCTGCATGTGGGCGGCACACTCGCCAACGCCGGACTGATCGACAGCGGTGCCACCACCAGTCTGACCGCAGGCGGCCTGAACAACACGGGGCGCATCTACGGCAACGCCATCGGCGTCAATGCAGGCAGTGTGACCAACACCGGCGGCGCGGTGATCGCCTCGCGCGGCGACATGTCCATCGCCGCGGGCACGCTGGCCAACACCGGCGACTCCACCATCCTGGCCTTGGGCAATCTGGCCCTGGCCGGCAGCTTCGATGCAACCACGGGTGTGGCGCTCACGCCCATGAGCAGCCTGCTCAACGCCTCCTCCACAATCCAGGCCGGTGCCAACATGGGCATCGCCGCTGCGGCCATCACCAACCGCAACGACCATTTGGTGGTGGGCACGCAGACCACCACCCAGGCGATCAACGACGTGCAGGTGCAGGTAGTCAACAACAATCTCCAGGCGGCCTCGTCCGTCTATGACGCCTCGCAGCTTGGGCAAGCGCCCAGCCACTGGAACGGCCATCAGACATGGGTGTTGCCCAGCGCCGCCTATCCCTTCGCCACCTTCGGCGCCGTGCCGATCCCTCTGGCCATCGTCACCACGGGCAATTTGGACTCGGGCTTCACCAGCAGTTACGCCTACGCCCCCACGGATCCGGTGTGGCAGAAGTTCGGCGTCACCCCGCCGCCGCAGGCGCCGACTCCGCCGGCCAACGCTCCCGTCTACAACGGCTACGACAACCAGGGAAACCCCATCACCCTCACTTGCGCCAACGTCTCCGGCCAGCCGATCACCACAGGGGCCTGCGGCAGCTACTTGCAGCAAGAAAGCGCCTACAACTCCGCGGCTACCCAGCAGCAGATCACCCAGGCCGAGCAGGCGCTCGACAACGCCATCGCGGCCTTCAACACCGACGTCACCAACCGTCAGATGTACGCCTACGAGCAGTTCAATCTGACCAGCCAGACCACCACGTCCCCCACCGTCCTCGCCACCGACCCGGGCAAGATCCTCGCCGGCGGCAATCTCACGGTGACTGGGAGCGGCGCGGGCTCTCTGTTGAATGCCGATAGCGCCATCGTCGCCGGCGGCGCACTCAACATCGCCTCGGGCGCGCTGGACAACCAGTCCACCACTGGCACCAAGACGGTCACGCAAACCGGCAACTACGCCATCTACAAATTCCAGTATCACGGCGGCCTCCACGATAACTACAGCTTTGACTACAAAGACGGCGGCGCGTACAACCCGCCCCCCACCTCAAACCCTGTCAATCTGAACACCGTCACAGTCGTCCAGGGCGCCGCGCCCGCTGCAGGCAACGTACCTGCTGCCGTTACGGTGGCGCCCAGCACGGCCACGGCCGCTGCGCTGGCAGCACCACAGCCGATCACCACCCACGCCCCGGGCGTATCGGGCGTCCTGCCCGCCCAGCCGGTCGGCGTCACCCGCGCCAATGCGCCTCCCGCGTTGCAGCAGGTGACCGTGCCTGCGCCGGGCGGCGCGGCCATCGTGGTCAGCACCTCACCGCCCATCCTGAACCTGCCGGGCAGTCAACTGTTCCAGGTCGACAACGCGCCCAACGCCCCCTATCTGGTGGAGACCGACCCGGCCTTCACCAATCAGCAAAGCTTCCTGAGCTCCAGCGACTACCTGCAACAGCTGGGTCTGGATCCGTCGCAGTGGCAAAAGCGCTATGGCGACGGCTTCGCCGAGCAACAACTGGTGCAAAACCAGATCCTGGCGCTGACCGGGCGCAATCTCCTGGCCAGCTACAGCGCAACCCAGCAGGAATACCAGGCGCTGATGAACGCCGGCGTGGCCTACGCCAAGGCCTACGGCATCGCCCCTGGCGTGACACTGTCGGCGCAACAGATGGCCCTGGTCACCACCGACATGGTGTTGCTGACCACCCAGACCGTCACCCTGCCGGGCGGTGGCACCCAGCAGGTGCTCGTGCCCCAGGTGTACCTGGCGCACCCGCAGGGGCAGGACCTCACCCAGGGTGGCGCCCTCATCGCCGGGGGAACGGTGACGCTGACCACAGCGCAGGACTTGGTCAACAGCGGCACCGTCGGCGGCAGCACGGTGCAGGCCAACGCCGGCAATGATCTCGTCAACAGCGGCACCATCGCCGGACAGCAAGTGCTGTTGTCGGCCAGCAATGACCTGCAAAATCTCTCCGGGCTGATTGCCGGCACCACCAACACCAGCGATCTGAGCCTGCTGGCCGGGCGCGATCTGGTGCTGCAGACCCAGGCCACGGCGGCCACCAGCGCCACGGGAACCACCACCAACCTGGGCCATGTGGCCACCGTGCAGGGCGGCAGCATCACTCTGCAAGCCGCACGCGACCTGCTGGCCCAGGGCGCACAGATCACCTCTGGCGGCGACCTCAGCGCCGTGGCCGGACGCAACCTCACCGTGGGCGCGGCCACCAGCACCTACCAGTTCGCCACCGGCAGCCCCCACACATTCGGCGCAGGCAACGTGCTTCAAGCGTCCAGCAGCACCCAGCACGGCAGCACCGTGACCGCCGGGGGCAACGCCACCCTTGTCGCCCAGGGCGGCGATTTCTCGGTGAACGCCAGCAGCGTAACGGCGGGCAAGGACGCCGTGCTCAGCGGCCAGAACGTGACCATCGCCTCCGGCATCAACACCGCCAGCCGCGACCTGCAGGCCGCCTGGGGACAAAGCACCACGCACGTCACGAGCAGTACTGAAACCGCGGCTGGGGCCAGCGTCACCGCGGGCAACAACCTCACGGTGCAGGCCGCAGGTAACGGCCAACCCGCAAGCGGCAATCTGACGGTGACAGGCGCCAGGCTCACCGCACAGAACGGCCAAGCCACCCTGCAGGCCGCCAACACCCTTGCCGTGGGCGGTCTGGCGCTCAGCAGCAGCGCCACCTTGCACAGCCAGAGCGAGAGCAGCGGCACCTTCGGCAGCAGCTCCAGCACCACCCAGTCCAGTAGCACCACCACCAGCAACCTCGCCAGCTCGGTGTCGGGCAACACGGTGGCCATGGCGGCGGGCCAGGATCTGACGGTCACCGGCTCGAACGTGTCGGGCACGGGCCAGGTCAACCTGACGGCGGGCAACGCCCTGAACATCGTGGCCGCCGCCAACACCCAGACCGCCCATAGCCAAGGTCAGAGCTCCGGTGGCTTGTTCGGACGCAAGTCCGACAGCACCACCGACCTGTCGCAGACCACCGCGCAGACCTCCAGCATCACCGGGGGCGCCATCACGCTGCAGTCCGGCGCAGACCTGACGCTGCAGGCCGCGCAGATTCAGGGCAACAGCCTCACCGCCCAGGCGGGCACCGTGGGCACCCAGGTCGTCAACCCCAACGCCCAGTTGCACATCGACGCGGCCATCAACAGCCTGAGCCAGAGCAGCCACAGCAGCGGCCACGACCTGCTCACCCAGAGCACGGCAAGCCAGGGCCAGATCCAGCAGACCCTGCAGTACACCACCATCGCCGTGCCGGGCGCCGCACAGGCCAACGGGCCGGTCAAGCTGCAGGCCACCGGCGCAGTGACCGTGGGCGCCAGCAGCCTGACGGCCGCCAGCGGCAGCACCGCCGCCAGCGGCACGACGCCCACCATCACCGTCGATCTCAAGCAGCAGGCCCAGCAACTCGCCACCCAGCCGGGGCTGGCCTACCTGAACCAGCTCGCTCAGCGCAACGATGTCAACTGGCAGCAGGTGCAACTCGCCAGCCAGCACTGGGACTACCAGGCCTCCGGGCTGACCGGCGCGGCCGCAGCCATCATCGCCGTGGCCGTGGCCGTGTGCACCGCCGGCGCGGGCGCCGCCCTGGTGGGGCTCGCAGCCACCTCAGTCGGCGGCGCCATGGCCAGCGCCGCCTTCACCACCCTGGTCACCCAGGCCAGCATCAGCCTGGCCGGCAACGGCGGCAACATCGGCCAGACCCTGCATGACCTGGGCAGCAGTGCCAGCGTGCATGCCCTGCTGGCCTCCATCGCCACGGCCGGACTGGTCAACGCCCCCATC
>JABEBX010016899.1_pt1 | contig 11074 bp, 7 predicted proteins | sample 7245971 | NCBI WGS metagenome assembly JABEBX01 (sample SAMN14506365, study PRJNA622280) | hot springs metagenome | biome: hot spring [ENVO:00000051]|acidic hot spring [ENVO:00002120]; feature: spring [ENVO:00000027]|sediment [ENVO:00002007]; material: sediment environment [ENVO:01001048]...
CTGCAGTTTCAGGAGGATCTGATACGGACCCTTGCGGCGTACAAGGGGAACATCTACTCGCCCTACTTTGAGAACACGCAGCAGTATGCGTCGAACCCGTTGCCGGCGCCGCCGGGTGGGAGCATCTCCGCCGACGATGCGCGCCAACTGGTGGCGTATGCGCGGAAGTATCACATCACGGTCATACCGGAGCAGGAGGCGATCGGGCACCTGCACGAGATGCTGATCTGGGAGAAGTATGCGGATCTTGCCGAGACGCCGCATGGAGCAGTGCTCGCCCCAGGGCAGCCGGGATCGATTCCGCTGATTGACCAGATGTTCAAGGAGCTGGACGAGCTGTATCCTGGCCCGTTTCTGCACATTGGAGGCGATGAGACAATCGACCTCGGGATTGGCCGCACGCGGGCGCAGGTGGACTCGCAGGGGTTGGGGGCGGTCTACATCGATGATCTGAAGCGAATTGTGATCAGTCTGGAACCGCTGCATCGGAAGATCCTCTTCTGGGGCGATGTGGCACAGCGCGACCCCGAGCTGCTGAAGGCGCTGCCACGGGAGGTGAAGGATCAACTGATTGCGGTGGCCTGGGGCTACACACCCAAGCCGCAAGGGTTTCTACCCAAGATTAAGCCCTATACGGAGGCTGGGATTCCGGTCTGGGTATCGCCTTCAATCAACAACTATCGCCAGCTATGGCCAAACCAGGAGCTGGCGCTGGAGGACATCCAGGAGTTTACCCGCGACGGGCAGCGCTATGGAGCCACGGGTCAGCTCAACACGCTATGGAACGATGACGGCGAATCGCTGGCCAACATGAACTGGTACGGGATTCTGTTTGGCGCGGCGGCGGCCTGGCAGCATGGCGAGTCGTCGATCCCGGCGTTTCAGGAGAGCTTTGCGCAGGTCTTCCATGGCGATTCGCTGGGACTGCTGAACCATGCGCAGGATGCTCTGACCTCGGCAATGACGCTGCTGCACGACAGCAAGGTGATTGCGGCTACGGAGGGCACGGACGGACTATTCTGGGTGGATCCGTGGTCGAAGGATGGGCAGGCGATCGCTGCGAAGATGCGGCCGATTAACTCCGCGCTGCGCCTCGATGCCGAGCAGGCGTTGACCTTGATGGCGCAGGCCAGGGCTCGGGAGCCGTATCTGCGCGAGCCGGATGCAATTTCAGCCATGGAGTTTGGCGCGCGGCGGATCGATTTTCTGGGACTGAAGTTTCAACTGGCCGATGAGATGGCAGAGGAGTATGCGCAGGCGCAGGCTACGGTGCAGCCCGAACTCAGCGGGGATGCGCCCAGACCCTCCGTGCCGGCGCTGCTCTCCGACATCAATGGCGTAGACGGGCGGCTGCAAGACATCATCGACGGCTACTCGCAGTTGCGCGATATGTTTGCACAGCAGTGGAAGATGACCTATCGGCCCTCGGGCTTGCGTCCGGTACTGGAGCACTACGACTATACAATTGCGCAGTGGTATGCGCGGGTAGACAAGGTGCGCGTCGCGCAGCGTCAGTGGCAACAGAGGAGGACGCTGCCAGCGGCGAGTGACGTTGGGATTCCGGCGGCGCCGTTGGTGCCCGCAATCGCTCCGGCGCCCAATCCATAAGCCCCAGCGACGACTCCGGAACCGCCGGCGGCGAGTTCATCGCCCATCCCTTTGGAGCATCCTTAGCAGGAGATCAGCTTGCAATACATTCCTTTCGCTGCACACGCTTTGGCGGTTTTGCAACTGACGGGACCGCATCGGCTAAGACCGTTCGATCTCGCTCTGATCGCGGTGTACCTGGTGGGGATTACGCTCTTCGGTCTGAGCTTCCGGAAGCGCAGGAGCACGGGTGAGGCGGCCGACCGCTCGCTGCGCAGCTACTTCTTGGCGAACAATACGATTCCGTGGTGGGCGATCTCGCTCTCGATTGTGTCGGCGGAGACCTCCACGCTGACGATTATCTCGATACCGGGCGTGGCGTTCGCAGGAGATCTTGGATTCTTGCAGGTGGTGCTGGGCTACATGCTGGGACGCGTCGTGGTGGCGCTGCTGTTTCTGCCGCGCTACTTTGCGGGCGAGATGCTGACGGCCTACCAGCTGATTGACAGGCGATTTGGCCGGGTGTTGCACAAGGTGACCGCGGGGCTGTTCCTTTTGACCAGGGCGGCAGCGGAGGGCGTGCGGGTGTTCGCGGTGTCGATTGTGGTGGGGATTGCGATTGGCACGCGCGATGTGCTGTCGATCGGCATTATCTCCGCGCTGACGTTGCTGTACACCTTTGAGGGCGGGATGGCGGCGGTGATCTGGACCGATGTGGTGCAGATGGCGATCTATACCGGCGGAACGCTGGTCGCGATTGCGACGCTGGGAACGCATGTGAGTGGCGGCTGGAGCACGATTCATACGGTTGCGTCCGCGGCGGGCAAGTTCCACATGCTCAACTTCACGCTCAACCTGACGACAACGTACACGTTCTGGGCGGGCTTGCTGGGCGGAATGTTTTTGACGATGGCCTCGCACGGAACCGATCAACTGATGGTGCAGAGGATGCTGGCGGCGCGCAATCTGCGCGAGTCGCAGGTTGCGCTGCTGTGCTCGGGCGTGGTCATCTTTGTGCAGTTTGCGCTGTTCCTGGTGATCGGCGCGGGGCTTTATGTGTTCTACGGACAACACCCCACGGTGTTCGCCAGTCCGGACCGGATCTTCCCTGCGTTCATTGTGCGGGAGATGCCGGTGGGAGTGGCGGGGTTGCTGGTGGCGGCGATTCTGGCGGCGGCCATGTCGAACCTCTCCGCGGCGCTGAATAGCTTATCGTCCACCTCGGTGGTGGATTTTTACATGCATCTGCGTCCCAGGGCGGATGATCGGGAGCGGGCGATGGTGAGCAAGTCCTCTACCGTGATGTGGGCGCTGGTGCTGTTTGGAATTGCGATCTACGTATCGGCGGTGGGCGGAAAGGGACACGTGGTGGAGATTGGACTGTCCATTGCCTCGGTTGCGTATGGGTGCCTGCTGGGCGTATTCCTGCTGGGAACGTTGACGCGGTTTGCGACCCAGACGGGCGCGGCGATCGGCATGATCGTTGGATTTGTTCTGAACGTTTGGCTTTGGCAAGGAGTCTTCCCGATGCATCTTGGAGCGGTCACGGTACCGCATATCGCCTGGACCTGGTATGTGCTGATTGGCGCCGCCGTAACGTTTGCAGTGGGGTCCATGGCCAGCCTGATCTTTGCCAGGCAGTCCAACAAGTCGATGCGACGGGCGTGAGCGTGTTGCTGGTGCTGGAAGTGCTGAGCCATCAAACAGGGCTCGATCGCACTGGGAGACAGACGGTCGATCTGCTGGCGACGAACCTACCCAAGGTAGCTCCGGGAGTGAGTTTTGAGGCGACGACCACGACGGTCGCCCAGACGCCCAACCATGATCCGTTCCAACGGCCAGATGATCGAAGCGGTGCGGATTACGGGTGCGGATTGACGAGTTCTGAACTCGCCAGAGATGGGGTGGAGATTTTGAAAACGCTCCATCGGATGTATCCGGAGCCGTTTTACGCGTAGAAGTCGCCGCGGCTGCGCGGAAGCCAAAGTACGCTGGATGAGAGGAAGCATCAGGACGATCCGCTCGCCATTGCCAGGGGATGGTCACTGAAGCTGGCACAGTATATAAAGGTTCGGAGGCAGTTTCTGCTTTATGCATACCAGACTGTGCTGAAAATCTGGTTTTGAAAGGGCGCGGCCTTAGCTTGAAGGGTACGGCCTTAGCTTGAAGGGCGCGGCCTTAGCTTGAAGGGTACGGGCTTAGCTTGAAGGGTACGGGCTTAGCTTGAAGGGTACGGGCTTTAGCCCGTACGTAAAGGCAACAAAATCAGTGGGCTTTAGCCCCTGAGGGAATGCATTTGGGGGATTTCGGTCAAACCAAGGCCTTTTCCCGCAACATCTTTAGCCTCCGGGGGATGGTTCTCCCACAATTCAGACCTTTGCCACGGGCTGATAGGGTACCCTCTGATGTTGCGGCGCGTGGGGATTACCGGCGAACTGCCGGCGCAGGATCATCCAACAGGAGGCAAGCATGAAGATCGTATCAAAACCTGGTAGGAAGATCGCCTCGATCGCAGTCTTCTGTCTGGTGATCGCACTGCCTGGCATCTGTCTGGCCCACGCTCCGGAGAGCATTCGCGGTGGCGGCGTCGTGGTCAGCTTTGACCGAACCGGCGTCTACACCGTCGGATACGGGCGAATGGGGTTGACCTTAGCCGGCAAGCTGCAGGGAGTTGCGAGCGCTGTTCGCTCCACTGCTGGAAGCGATGCGCTGGGCTCCTATCGCCAGCTTGCGGCCGACTACGGACAGAACGGCCGGATTGCCGCGATTCGTCTCTACCCAGTCCGTGGCGCGGTTTTATTTCTGGATATCCATCACGGGAGTGATTCCAACCGAGATCCGTTCCCCAGCGTCCAGATGCACCCAAACTCGCTGATGCGTTTCAGCTACCGCGTCGTCAACTTCTCCCCGATTGAATTTGGCAAGCTGCACTCGCAAGGACCGTGGGTGTTCTTCGATCGCGGCCGCAATACAATGGTGCTTTCGCCAGCAGACAACTTCCTGGTATCGGAGCTAGTCTCGGAACCTGCGTCAGGGCTGTCATCGGAGCCAGATAAGACTTCCAGCATGGAGATGCGCAGCGGCATCTCTGCTGCGATCGCTTCCCTTCCCTCAGGTTTCATCCATCGCACCCTGATCGTGTTCGGCAGAGGGATTACGCAGACCCTGAATCACTGGGGCGGAGCACTCGAAAGCATGGGCGGCAAGACGCCTGTTGCCAACGATGCCGACGTGGTCTTGAATCGCTTCGGCTACTGGACGGACAACGGAGCGGATTACTACTACAAATTCGATCCGGCGCTCGGCTATGAGGGGACGCTGCTTGCCATGCGTGACCAGTTCAACCAACTGGGCGTTCCGCTGGGCTACCTGCAGTTGGACAGTTGGTGGTATCCGAAGCAAAAGGGCAACAATCCGGGGGAGAACAACGGAGCGCTTGCGTATCGCGCCGATCCTTCGATCTTTCCGGATGGGCTCGATGGCTTCCAACAGCGTCTGAAGCTGCCGCTGGTGACGCACGCACGCTGGATCTCAAGATCCAGCCCCTACCGCAAAGAGTACAAGATGTCGAACAACGTCATCGTCGATCCCCGCTTCTGGAACTCGACGGCCAGATATCTGCACGATGGCGGGGTAGTGGTGTATGAACAGGATTGGCTGGACAAAAACGCTCGGCCCGCCATGAACATCGACCAGGCCCATGCGTTTCTTGCGGACATGGCGGACAGCATGGCGAAGGAGGACATCGGGATTCAATACTGTATGCCGCTGCCCGGATACTTCATGGCCAGCACCCAGTTTGAAGATCTGCGCACGATTCGGACCAGCGACGACCGCTTCAAGCCAGCGCGTTACGACTCGTTTTTATATACGTCGGAGCTGGCGCACGCTGTCGGTCTCTGGCCCTGGGCGGATGTATTCATGAGCTCCGAACTCTCCAACCTGGTGGTTGCGACGCTCTCCGCCGGTCCAGTGGGCACGGGAGACGCACTGGGCACGATCGATGCCGGCAATCTGAAACGTTCGCTACGCGCGGATTCCGTGATCCTGAAGCCAGACACGCCGTTGACTCCGATCGACGCCATGTACGTGGAAGATGCGTCACGAGACGCGGTCGCGACGGCACCGATGATCGCGGCGACGCAAACGAACTTCGGGAGCGCTACGGAGACCTATGTGTTCTCATATCCACGGCCGGCGGCTATACGCCCGGCAGATCCCCGTTCGGCGGATCAGCCTGCGGCGGATGAAACAGCAACAGAGGTTTCGCTCAGCGAGCTTGGCGCCTCAGGGCCTGTGTATGCGTGGAACTGGAGATTGCGGAAGGGCATTCTGATTCCAGCGCATGGCAACCTGACACTTCACTACGACAGCGGTTGGGACTATGAGGTGCTGGCGCCGCTCAATCACGAGGGGATCGCGCTACTGGGGGACGTAAGCAAGATTGTGCCGCTGGCCCGCAAGCGATTCTCCTCTGTCAGGAACGCCGGTACGTTGGAAGCTACCGTTTCCTTTGCGGACGGCGAGAGATCCATCACCCTCACGGGATATGCGGAGCACCGGCCGCGGATCGCCGCCATCGTGGGCAAGGCCGACGGGCAGCACTACGATCATGCAACGCATCTGTTTTCGTTCGAGCTTTCACCGGGCAACGAGCAAACCGCAAAGGTGAACATTCGCTAAGATGAGCCTATCTCCCGCTGAGCGAACCCTCATCGTCTTCGCACTCACTGGCATCGTAGGTCACGCCTTGCAGCTACCGCCTCGCTAACGTAGTCCACTGACAGTTGTCACTGAGGGACCCACAACAAAAACCATTCCTTAGGAGCTACGGGACCTCTGCACCAGGCCGCGTTTTGAAAGGGCGGGACTTTAGTCCCGCCGCAAGCCCAATGCTCGCCACGCGGCTTTAGCCGCTGAGGCAATGCGAGTGCTTCATCAGAGCTTCCCTAAAGCCCGATGAATTCTGCTGCGCTTACGGCGCGGCTAAAACCGTGCCGTAAATCAATCTGAGCATAGCGCGTGCTTTAGGCACTGAAGGATGCTTCTCGACCGAAACAAGGCCGCTTTCCGCAGCCTTGGCCGTCTGGCCTACTGCTTCTGGCGAAACGTATGGATGCCACACTCCAGCTTCTTGCCGCCCCACCGGCCGCTGCGTGGATCAGCCCCCGCTGCCGGTATCGCCGTGCAAGGCTCACAGCCAATGCTGGTATAGCCCCGGTCGTAGAGCGCAAGCCGCGGAATCCCATGCTCCTGCGCGTACTCCTCTACGCTTGCCCAATCCCAGTCCGCCAGCACACTCACCTTCTTCATCCTCTTCCCCGTTGGCAGACGATGGTCCTCGATCTTCCTCAACCCCGCACGCGTCGGAGACTGCTCCCGCCGCAGCCCCGTAAACCACCACGAGTACGGCTCCAGGGAACGCATCAGCGGCTCAACCTTCCGGATCGCGCAGCACATGGTCGGCTCGACGATGTGCAACAGCGGAAACGGGATCTTGCCCGGATAAAACGCCTTCTGGGCAAGCCGCAGCATGACGCTCGAATCCTTGCCAATCGAGTACAGCATCACTGGCCGCGCAAACTCCGCCACCGCCTCGCGCAGGATGTAGAGGCTCTCGGCCTCCAGCGCCTGCAGATGATTCAACCGTTTCCGGTGAACTTTCGCAATACCTTCGCCGGCAGATCTGTCGGTAATCAACAAACCCTCCCTTGCGGACTGGAACAGTCAGGCCTGTCACGGATGCAGACCGATACCGGTCCGTTTTGTCACAGATGCAGTGCCCCGCAAAGGCTTATAGGGTTAGTATGAATTGACCAGAAGTTTTTTAGAGGAAAGCCGTTCACGGGATACGATCGAGCGCGTGCGTTCAACACACTCCAAGGTGCCTTGGACATCACGCAATTCGTAAACGAAACGCTTCCATGTCTTTAGCTTATTTGCTTTGGTGCCGCGCAGCAACTCTCCGCGCGGAGAGTTTGATCCGGGTTTTCCTCCAATCTCTCGAAGCTTTCGACGTATATTAGGGATTTCTAAGGGATACTACAGAAGTGAACCTCTCACACCTGACTGATTCCAAGGAGCTTCTGGAAACGTCTGCTCGAAGCCGCAAAACCTCAGTCAGTACTGCATATCTGGAGGAATGGCCGCAATGCAACGCCTGAGCCAAGTGCAACGCCCGAGCCAAGTGCAACGCCTGAGCCAATGGACTCGTTCCCTTTTGGTTCTCCTCACGCTCGGCGCCGCGGCGTTCTGCTCCGCGCAAGCCACCAAGGAAGGCGAGCAGTATATCGACTCACGCGTCGATATCTATGGCGGCTACGGCTACTTCCATCCCGACAACAGCGGCATCGACGGCTACCAGTTCCAGAGCGTCTACAATCCCAATGCAACCATCGGCTTTTCGATCTTCTTCAACCGCTACTTCGGCGTGGAGCTGGAGGGAGGCTACTTCTCCGGCTCCAACGAACATGTCAAGTACGTTCCATCGTGCACCGGAGAGACCTGCAGCCAGTTGGTCTACACCGCGGAAGGCGGCCCCATCTTCCGTCTTCCCCTGGGCCGCTGGGTTCCCTTCGTCCACGCCCTCGGAGGCGGTGAGCGCACCAACGGTCCCGCGGCGCAATCGCTCATGTGGGGCTGGGGTGTGACCGGCGGCGTTGGCCTCGACTACGTGCTTCCCTTCTTCCATCAGCATCTTGCGGTTCGCCCCATCCAAGCGGACTATCAGTACTCCCAGGTGGTCTACGGTCCTCTGCTCCTTCCGTCCGGAACCGAGGGTGGCTTCAGTTCGCTCACCAACATGAAGCTCTCTGCCGGTCTGGTGCTCCGTCTCGGGAACGTTCAGCCCTCCTACCCCGTCATGCTGGGCTGCGGAGCGCAGCCCTCCAGCGTCTATCCGGGCGAACCCGTCAAGGTCGATGCCAACGCCCTCTATCTGAATCCGAAGAAGACCGCCGTCTACACCTGGGCCAGCAACGGGGGCGTCATCACCTCGTCCGGCCCCGAGGCCACCATCGACACCACCGGTCTAAAACCCGGCGACTACACCGTCACCGGCCACGTGCAAGAGGGCTTCCGGGCTCGCGAACAGGCAACTTGCGCCGCGCCCTTCACCGTCAAGGCGTTTGAGCCGCCTTCCATTACCTGCAGCGCCAACCCCAGCACCGCGATCGCCGGCACAGACATCGCCATCAGCACGGTGGCTGTCAGCCCGCAGAATCGCTCCCTGACGTACTCCTACTCGGCTACGTCCGGCGTCATTGCCAGCTCCGGCCCCACGGCCACGCTCTCCACCGCCGGTCTCAGTCCCGGCCCCATCACCGTGACCTGTAACGTCGTGGACGACGCCGGTCACACGGCCACATCCACCACGGACGTCCTTCTCACAGCTCCGGTCGCTCCCGTGGCGCCGCAGACCCAGCCACTCTGCAGTCTGAGCTTCTCTCGCGATCACCGTCGCCCGGTGCGCGTGGACAACGAAGCCAAGGGCTGCCTCGACGACATCGCTCTCACCCTCAACCAGCAGACTGGCGCGCACCTCATCATCGTGGGCAACACGGCGCCGAGCGAGCGGCCGGAAGCCGCTGCGGAACGCGCGATGAATGCTCGCCAATACCTCGTCCAGGAGAAGGGCATCGATCCATCGCGCATCGAACTTCGGATTGGCCAGCCCACCGGCAAGACCGTTACCGACACACTCGTTCCCCCTGGCGCAACCTTCAAGGATCAGGACACCCACACCTTCGATGAGAAGTCCATCGTCCGCCACGGCCAGGCCTACGGACTCCCCCGTGCGGAGAGGCTGAAGCTGGCGGCGAAGAACAAGCCGGCGGCAAAGACAAACCCGGCCACGAAGAACAAGCCGGCGACAAAGACAAAGCCGGCTGCGAAGACAAAGCTGGCGGCGAAGTCAAAGCCAGCAACGAAGACAAAGTCAGCCACGAAGAAGAAGCCGGCGACGAAGAGGAAGACCACCCCGGCGCCCCAACCCGCACCCTCCAGCAGTCCTTCGGGCGCGGGCGTTTAGCATCATGCAACCATAGCCCCATGAAACAAGGCGCTCCCGATGCTGCGCCAGAAGCCATCGTTGCAGCGCCGAACTTCTGCTAAAATCGAACAGTTGGTCAAAAGTTGGTCAATGGATAAGGCAGATCGATGCCGTTTCCCGGAGTATGCGCCTGTCCTCAACAGACCGGCCACTCACCTCATCCATTGTTCGGGGCGTAGCGCAGTCTGGTAGCGCACCTGGTTCGGGACCAGGGGGTCGGAGGTTCGAATCCTCTCGCCCCGACCATCTTCTTGGGGAAAACGCCCATGGAGGTCGAGGCGTTTGTTACCACTTACACTGAAAATGCTCTAACCGCCGCTGCGAGCGGTGAAGTTGGCGTTCCATCTTGGGAGCGGGTCTTAAGGCTACAGTTCTTGCCAGTGTTGAGGATTCCGTCTGCCGTGGAAGCAGGCTATGATCAAAATCTGATGTTCTTGAACCTCGAAGAAGATTCCATAGGGAAAGCGCCAGACGCCCGCACGCCGTCTCCCGCGATAGACGACAGGAAACTGCAAGGGGTGTTCGGCAATCGCCTCAACCGCAGCCTCTACAGCCCACGCAAAGCGTTCCCCAAGCTCCGGGCGTATATCTCCATACCAAGCGTGTGCCTGTTGTAGTTCAACCTCCGCCTCTGGCAACCAGACGATAGGAAGAGTCACGGCTTCTTGAATAGCTTCACCCTGACGTGCGCCCATGGGACGACATCGGAAGGGTTTTTCTTATGCCGTTCGATGCGGTAATCCAGCTCGTCCCGTTGCGCATCCGTGAGCGATGCCGCGTCCGCTTCCAGGCTCTCCCACACCACATCCAGCAACTCTGCTTTTTCGGTAGCGGAGAGACTTGCAATCTGATTTCGTAAGTCGCTCATTGTTTATTACCCTAGCGCGGGTTGTTGGCGCTGACAAGCCCCGTTTTTGCCGGACGGCGTGGATGATGTTCCATAAGCTGTGCCGTGCGATGATTCGGCCTGGCCATGAGCGTCTGTCGGGCCTCGTGGAGGTCGCTGAGACCCATTGGGGTGCCGAAGAGACCGGTCTGACCGGGCGTTTGACGGAGAATCAAGTGCTGGTTGCCGTCGCCGTCGAGGAAGATGGCGCCCGGATCGGCTGGGGCAGGCCAGTGAAGAGGCCAGAGCAATTTTCCTGTAGGTGGTTTGCGACACCTTGGTGCCCATGGGCGTTTTCCCCAACGAAAACGCCACTGAACGCCTCTTCCGGGATACCCATCAACAGGGATCATGCTCTACTTCATCCCTTCCTCCCTTTGCTCCATTCAAGATTGGCAGGGCCAATCCGATTTCTCTCGATCAAGGACTCCAGAAGCAGGGACGTGGAGGTCGTTCCAAAGGGTGTGAGGCGGTCAATCACGTCCTTCAAATGCTCCACCGAAACCACTGATACCTTCAGGATGAAGGAGTCCTCACCTGTGCCTCGATGA
>JABEBX010017442.1_pt1 | contig 11073 bp, 14 predicted proteins | sample 7245971 | NCBI WGS metagenome assembly JABEBX01 (sample SAMN14506365, study PRJNA622280) | hot springs metagenome | biome: hot spring [ENVO:00000051]|acidic hot spring [ENVO:00002120]; feature: spring [ENVO:00000027]|sediment [ENVO:00002007]; material: sediment environment [ENVO:01001048]...
GTAACCCAGCGAGCCGATGCCGCGCGGAATGATGGACACCTTGTGCACCGCATCGCTGCCCGGCAGGCTCATGGCCACCAGCGTATGCCCCATTTCGTGATGCGCCACGATGTCGCGCTCTTTCGGGTTGAGCAGTCGGTTGCGCTTTTCCAGCCCGGCGACGATGCGCTCGACCGCGCGGGTGAAGTGCGACAGGGTGACGGTGCGCGCGTTTTCCCGCGTGGCCAGCAAGGCCGCCTCGTTCACCAGGTTGGCCAGATCGGCGCCGGAGAACCCCGGCGTGAGCGCTGCCACCTGCTCCAGATCCACACTCGGATCGAGTCGGATCTTGACCGCATGCACCTTGAGAATCTGCACCCGCCCTACCTTGTCGGGCCGCTCCACCAGCACCTGTCGGTCAAATCGCCCGGCGCGCAGCAGGGCGGGATCGAGAATCTCCGGCCGGTTGGTGGCCGCGAGAATCACAATGGACGAAGTGGAGTCGAAGCCGTCGAGTTCGACCAGCAACTGATTGAGCGTCTGCTCTTTTTCATCGTGTCCGCCGCCAAACGGCGCGGCGCTGCGGGCGCGGCCCAGCGCGTCGAGCTCGTCGATGAAAATGATGGCGGGCGATTTTTCCCGCGCCTGCTCGAACAGGTCGCGCACTCGCGCCGCGCCCACGCCGACGAACATTTCCACAAATTCTGAGCCGCTGATGGAGAAAAACGGCACCCCGGCCTCCCCGGCCACGGCGCGCGCCAGCAGCGTCTTGCCCACACCGGGCGGCCCCACCAGCAGCACGCCCTTGGGCGCACGGGCGCCGAGGCGGCTGTGCTCGCCGGGGTTCTTCAGAAAATCGACCACTTCTTCCAGCTCGGCCTTGGCTTCGTCCACCCCGGCGACGTCGGCAAAAGTCACCCCGGTGCGGTTTTCCATGTAGACCTTCGCCCGGCTCTTGCCGATAGACATGAAGCCCCCCATGCCCATGCCCCCGGCCTTGTCGGCAAACTTGCGCACCAGAAAAAACCATAGCCCGACGAAGATCAGCGCGGGCAACACCCACGACAGAATGTCGGACAGCCAGGTGTCGGTGTATTGCTGCGAATACGTCACCCCGTACTTCTGCAACTCACTGGCGAGCTGCGGCTCCACGCGCACCGCGACCACCAGGCTCTTGCCATTGGCATCGGGCGATTTCAGTGTGCCGGTGATGGTCTGGCCGCCGATCACCACATCCTTGATCCGGCCTTCTTTGAGATAAGTCTGGAACTCGCTGTACGGCACCGTCTGCACATTGCTGTAAGACGACCACAGACTTTGCACCATGAACATCAAGGCAATGGCCAGCAGCCAATAGCCCAGATGCACCTGCGTCTTGGGATTGATCTTGGGCCGGTTTTTCCCGCCACCGGACGGCGGCGGGTTCTGTTCGTCTGTCATGGAGCTCTCCTCGCGCATGTTGCGACAAGCATAGCCTGTTGATAGGGGCGCGCACGCTGGCGGTCTCGATCTTCAGGTTCTATTTTTATGAAAGACAAAATGTAATAAAAACGACAAAGTGCGACTCTCTTTTGCGCTGGAACGCAACGCTATATAAAAATCTATTTTATTTCATTCGAATATTGCAAAATACTCTCCACGTCTGTGAAATTTCCCCTGGATATTCAATATGTTAGAAATTTAATATGTTCGAAAGAATATATCGGTGCTTCGCTGATTGTTCATCAAAATAATTCCTTTGATCAACAGGTTTAATTCATTATTCAGGCCTTGCTCGCTTGGTTATAAATCACAACATGGCGCGACGAAATGCGACGCGTCTGTCCATAACACCGAGGAGGAATGGCATGAAACAGACCGACTACAACCCTGACACGCAGGCGCGGCGGCATTTTTTGCAAACTGCCGCTGCCGGGCTGGGCGCTTTGACGCTCGCCCGCACCAGCCTGGCCGCGGAGATGACCAGACTGCCGCTTCCGGGCGGCCCCGATGAGCGCCAGCTCACGACGGCATTCCCTGGCAAAGGCGAGATGATTCTGCAGCGCACCCGCCCGCCGCTGCTGGAAACGCCCTGGTCAGTGTTCGACAAGGGGGTCTTCACGCCGGTCGATCAGTTCTATGTGCGCTGGCATTGGGCGGACATTCCCACGACCATGAATCCGCACACCCACAAGGTGCGGATCAGCGGCCATGTGGACAAGGTGCTGGAGTTCACCGTGTTCGACCTGATGAAGCATTTCAAGCATGTCGAACTGGCGGCCGTCAATCAGTGCTCGGGCAATTCCCGTGGCTATTTCCAGCCCCGCGTGCCCGGTGGCGAATGGAGCAATGGCGCGATGGGCAATGCGCGCTGGGTCGGCGTGCGGCTCAAGGACGTGCTCGATGCCGCGGGCGTCAAGGCCGGTGCGGTGCAGGTGCAGTTCGAGGGTTCCGAGCGTCCGGTCGTGGCGACGGCGCCGAATCTGAAAAAGTCGCTGTCTGTGGATCACGCGCGGGATGGCGACGTGATGATCGCCTGGGAGATGAACGGCCAGGCGCTGCCGCTGCTCAACGGCTTCCCCTTCCGTCTCGTGGTGCCGGGCTGGTATGCGACCTACTGGACCAAGATGCTGCAGCACGTGCGCGTGCTCAACGAGGAAGACACCAATTTCTGGATGAAGCCGGCCTACACCATTCCCGACAACTGGCCGCAGGCCAATATGACTCCGGGGGAGCAGGGTGTGAAGTTCGTGCCCATCAACCGCATGGTGCCGCGATCCTTCATCACCAATCTGAAGGACGGCGCGTCAATCGGTGCCGGTCGTCCGGAACTGGTGCGCGGCATCGCTTTCGGGGGCGATACCGGCGTCAAGGCGGTCGACGTCTCGATCGACGGCGGCAAGACCTGGACGGCGACCGAACTCGGACGTGACTACGGCAAGTTCAGCTTCCGCCAATGGAACGCGCATCTCAAGTTTGCCAAGGGCGACCAGACCGTGATGGTTCGCTGCACCAATACGGACGGCCTGCAGCAGCCCATGACACCCAACTGGAACCCCGGTGGCTTCATGCGCAACGTCGTCGAGTCCACCCGGCTGATGGCCGTTTGAAAGGGAGAACACACATGACTAAGAGCACGACCGGCGCCACGCTGCGCGCCCTGGGCGCCGCACTGATTTTCGGCGCATGCGCCGCAGCACCCGCGCACGCACTCACCCTCAAGACCCAGACCATTGCGCTGCCCAGCAGCACCCGCGTATTTCCGGGTGATGGTCCTGGTGCCAAGGCCGCCAATACCTATTGCCTGATGTGCCACTCGGTGGGCATGGTGATGAATCAACCCGATCTGCCCAAAGCCGCCTGGCTGGTCGAGGTCAACAAAATGAAAAATGCGTTCAAGGCACCGATTCCCGAGGATCAGGTGCCGGTGATCGCCGATTATCTCGATAGCATCAAAGGCAAGAAATAGAGCATGTGCGCGGCGGGCTCAGGTCAACGGGCCCACCGCACGCAGATCACTGAATTTCAATGCATTTCGTCGCGGATGTAGAGATCGCCCTTCAGGCTGGCGATATAGGCCGCGATGTCTTCTAGGTCTTGCGTGTTGTACTGCGCCACCATGCCGCTCATGATGGCGTTGTTGCGGCCATACAGCGGGGTCTGGTGCTTGGCCTGGTATTGCTGCAGGGCGTGGAACAGATAGCTTTGGTATTGCCCGGCCAGCTTGGGGTAGTTGGGGGCGATGGGCTTGTCGAGACCGGCGCCGTGGCAGGCAATGCAGCCGCCTTTGTTCACCAGTTCTTCCCCCTTTTTGAGGTCGGCGGCATGGGCCGCGCCAGCAAAAACCAGGGCTGTGGCTGCCGCAGCCAGCGATGCAGTCAGTCGTTTCATGTGTGTGCTCCTCACTTGACGCTTTGATTTTTGGGAACGGCGTAATACGCCGACAGGTTGGCGATCTGCTGCGGAGTCAGGATGTCGGCCACGGCTTTCATCGTCGGGTTGCGGCGCGCGCCGCTGCGGTAATCCTCCAGGCACTGCGCGATGTAGGCGGCGCTTTGCCCGTTGAGTTTGGGCGCGCGGTACACCTCGGGGAAATCGGTTTTGAAGCCGCCGTGAGCGGCGTTATGGCAGCCTTCGCACATGGAGGATTCATACTTGCCTGCGGCGGCGTTGCCCGCAGGCGTTTGCGCCTGCGCGCTGGCGGCGAGAAAAAAAGTCATCAAAATCAGACCAATTGAATGATGTTTCATGAGTAGTCCTGAATGGGTGTGCATGAGGGACAGTGTGGAGTTGCGCTGCGGCAACTCCTGTGACAAAGATGGGGGCATGAACGGCGCGCGGAACACCGCTCCCGCGCGACTGCGGGCAGTGCGTGCAGGGTGGGTGCGGCGCGAGGATCGGGTTGCAGCCAGCGAAAGGGCTGCGTTACTCTGGGCTGCGTTACTCTGCCGTGAGCTTTGCCATGACGGCCAATGGCTCGGGCGACTGGATTCTGGCTTTGAGATCCTGGGGCCAGCTCTGAGTCCAGAGTTCGGGCGGGCAGAGTCTGAAAAATCCGTCGATCTCTGCAGTGAGGAACCCCCTGCCACTGCGCAAAACCGCGATGCGGTAGCGATCCGCCGCGGGATTGACCCGGCAGACGGCGTAGACCACGCGGCAGATCTTGCTGTCGTCGCACAAGCGCAGGCTTTGGTAGATCGTCAGCGAGCGATACAACGCGTAGGCGGCGCCCAGGAGCAGCGCGATGATCCCAAGATCTTTGACAATCGCCAGCAGGCTGCCGACGCCCAGCGCAGCGGGCGTGCTGCGCATGTGCGACTGACCCAGCGCAATCAGGCTGCGGGCGATGAAATAGGCAAGAACCGCGTAGGACGCGGCGATGCAAAGTTTCATCTTGCGGCAGGCGCTGCGTACAGACGCAAGGGACGGCGGCTGGCCTGAGGCAATATTGATGGTCGGAATCGCGAGCATGTGCGGGTCTCCACGGGGAATACCGGGGAGAGCATAGACAGCTCGGCCGCATGTGCCGATCGGGAATTGCCCGATGGCGGCGATGGGCTGCAGCACAGGGGCGCATCAGCTTGACTCCTCCTCGCCCGGCATGATGAGCAGCCATGCCGCGCGCAGTTGCAGCGGCAATCCGGCAATGAACATCACCAGCCCGGCGTAGTGTTGGTCGTCCAGCGGACTGAGATTCCACAGGCACAGCACGTCGAGGTAAGGGGTGTAGAGCACATGGCCGCTCCACACCCAGACTGCGGCGATGATCATCATCGGCAGACTGCCCAGCCAGCCGTAGATGCCGGCAATCCAGCGATGGGCAATGCTGGTGCAACCCGGCAGCAACTGCGCCCAGAACATCACCCCGGAGAGCAGCAGAAACAGGCCGATCGGGCCGGAAAAGAAGGCGTTGGCGAGCGCGGTGTTGAACACGCCGGGCAGATTCACTCCCAGGGTCAGAATGATGAACACGGCCGCTGCGACCCAGGCGTCGAGCACCCAGAGGCTCCACCAACTCTGCCTTGGCGCGCGCCACTGCGCGCGTACCTGCGGAGGAAATCCGATCAGGAGCAGCGGCGACACGATCTGGCCCAGGGTCATCAAGGCGATGGTGTAGCCCGTCATCGAGGCCAGCGGGTTGTTCAATCCCCAGGTGCAAAGCAGCGTCAGCGCGCAGCCGACCGTAAAGACCATCACCCGCCACCATGGCCAGCGCCCGCGCCAAGCGGCCAGGCTGTAGCCCGCCAGCGCCAGTCCGGCCAATACGAACCATCCCGCCCATGCCGCGAGCGGCCAAGTGCTTGTCATCCGCGCTCCAGGACGGTGCGCAAGTCGTCTGCAAGCCAGGAGGGATCCGTGAGTTGTCCGTAGCCATATCGCGCGACCAATCGCCCGTCTGGCCCAACCAGGGTGACCGCGGCGGTGTGATCGATCCAGTAGGCGCCGTCCGCCGTATCGACGCGCCGCCAGGTAATGCCCCATTGCCGCGCAGAGACGCGCACCGCGGGCATAGCAGCCCGCAAGCCGATGGTGTCCGGCAGGAAGGCATCGAGATAGGCGCGCAGCACCGGCGCCGTGTCGCGCGCTGGATCGAGGGTGACGAACACCACGCGCACCTGTTTGCGCAGCGGCCCGAGTCGTTCCAGGCTTTGCGCCAATGCAGCCAGGGTAAGCGGGCAGACATCGGGACAGTGCGTGTAGCCGAAAAACACCAGCACCGCCCGGCCGCGTTCACGCGTCCAGGAGAACGCCCTGCCCTGGGTGTCCGTGAATCCAGACAGCGAAGGCGCTGGCACGGGTTTGAGCGGAGATCCATGGAGAGCCGCGGAGTGTTGTTGGAAATGTGACCAGGCCCAGACCGCAGCCAACAGCAGGGTGGAGACCAGCACCGCCCGCCGCGCCGAATCCTTCCAGCCGCCTCGCTGCGGTTGCAGCGGGGTGGCTGGGGATGCAATGCCGACTCCCTTCATCCGATCACCAGAGCACGAAGCCCGGCGCGTGGATCGGATGGGTGAGCATGGGCCAGAACACGGGGATATAGACCGCCAGAGTGATGACAAAGGTGATCAGCGTCCAAAGGCCCAGCGGTTCGGCCACGCGCGCCAGTAAGGAACCCTCGCTGCTGGTGATGTACTCGGTGAACGGGATCTCGACCATCGCCTTGGAATCTTTCTGGCCGAACAAGGTGCCGAAGAACACGATGTAGTAGAGAACCGCACCGAGGGCTGCAATGACGCCGCCTATGCCCACGATGATGAGCGCCGGATGCACTGCGCCATAAAGTTGCATGTATTGATCATGCGGCAAGGACGAGACCCAGGCGCGACGCGGCACGCCGTCCATGCCGGCCCAGTGTCCGGCGAAGCCCCAGGTCATCAGGCCGAGGAACCACAGCCAGACGCTCCAGAGGGCAAGTTTCGAGCTGTAGAGTTTGCGGCCGGTCAGGTGCGGCAGCAGCCAGAAACTCACGCCCATGAAGACAAGGGTGGTCATGGTGCCCACGGTAAGGTGAAAGTGCGCCGGAATCCAAAGGGTGTTGTGCACCACGTTGTCGAGCTGCCAACTGGCGTTGACGATGCCCCCTGCTCCGCCGAAGATGAAACTCACCAGCGCCAGAACCTGCGCGGCCACCGAGGGGTCTTTCCAGGGCAAGGCCGTCCACCAGCCCATCAGCCCTTTGCCGCCGCGACGACGTCCGCCGTATTCCAGGCTGAGCGCGATGGTGAAGGCGGTGATCAGGCTGGGAATCGCAACCGACAGCGTCAGCGCCGTCACGATCCCTTTGATCACCGGGGAGATGCCCGGATCGGTGTACTGATGGTGGGTGCCCACCGGCAAGGAGAACACGAACAGCAGCAAAAAAGCCAGACGGGCCAGCGGGTCCGAAATCAGTTTCCCTCCTGCCTGCCGTGGCAGCAACGCATAGATGGAGACGTAGCCCGGCATCAGCCAGAAATACACGATGGGGTGGCCGGTCCACCAGAACAAGGTGCGGGCCAGCAACGGATCGATGGTCTGCGTCATCCCGAGCGCCCAGGGATCGAGCAGGAACACGGCCTCGGTGCCCGCGCCGAGCGCGGCGAGCAGCCACATCAGCAGCGTGGTGGCGCTCATATAGGTGACCAGCGGCGTGAGCTGACCGGGATTGGCGCGCTTCCAGCGGGCCCGCATCTCCAGCACGACGAACAGCGGGAGAATGCTCGCCACCACGACTAGCGTGATGCCCAGGTAAAACCAAGCACTGCCCTTGAGTGGCGCGTACATGGTGTAGAGCACGCTCGACGAGTTGTCGAACATGCCGTAAGCCGCCATCAACGTGCCGATGAGCATCAGCGCGTAAGTAAACCAGGCCAGCCCCATATTGGGCTTGAGTTTGAGTTCACGCGCCGGCAGGTACATCAGCCAGCCGGAAATGGTGAAGAAGGTGAACACATAGGCGTTGAGCACGCCGTGCATGGTCAGCCCTTGGTAGTACGACTTGAGGAACGGCTGGAGATAAGGATAGAGATTGATTCCGGCATAGTTGCTGCTCTGGAGCACGCCAATGGCGATGCCCACGGCGAGTGCCAGAAAACCCGTGACCCAGAAGGCCAGCAGCATGGTTTTTTCACCGGCAATCTCACCGGCAGTCGGCGTCGCCAGAATGCGCGGGGCGTTGTTGCTCAGGGTTGCGCTCATGATTGTTTTGCTCCGGTGATGATGATCCTGCCGATCATGGCCTGATGGCCGGCACCGCAATACTCGTTGCAGATGATGTAGAACGTGCCAGGTTTGTTGAAGGTGTAGCTGACATGCCCCACCACGCCGGGAATGGCGGTGAGGTTGATGCTCGTGCCCTGAACTTCGAAACCATGGATCACATCGCCGCTGGTGACGTTGAACGTGACGTGAGCGCCCACCGGGAGGGTCAGCGGCGTGGCGGTGCCCGGCGTCCAGCTCCAGGCGCGGCCGACTTCATAGACCTCATAGCTGTTCGGCCCGGTTTGCTTCACGCCGGAACCCTGGTAGTTGGCCGTTTCGGCCGGTGTGTTGGGGTTGGAGTAGAACTGCGAGGTCTTGGCCACCAGGCCGTAGTCGTGCACCACGAACCAAACCGCCACGATGAACAGCACGGCGATCAGGGACAGGGCGATGAAAATCCAGATGCGCTCATGCCGCAGCGCGACATGATGGAACCGATCTTCAAAGGCGTCGGGAGTTGAAGTTGACATGACGTGCCTCAGGCATGGATGGAGAAATAGGCCGCAACCGTCGCCCACAAGCCGACAACGACGATGAAGAGCGCGGCTACGATGACCCATGCCCCCATTGGCCGGGCGTATTGCATGTCAGGCAGCGGCATGTCCGATTGCGCATGCGTTCGACCCGCAGGGTCTGTAACCGGCATCGGCAGGTAAGGCATCTCGTCAGGCATTGGTTTTTCTCCTCAGAGTGATGCGACAGAATGTCGCACATGTATGGTTGGCAGAATAAGCAGGAACTTATGCAGCCGCTTGCGATGGATCAAGCTGTGCAGATAGGTCGTGTATCTTTTGTCACGGCATGTAAAAATCGCACGGGTAAACCCTGATATTGCCGTCAACGCGAACACAGGCGGCTGTTCAGAGTTGCCGCTATGCGCTGCGCAATGGTCATCAGGTGCGCGCGTGCCGCAGGTGAGACCTCTTCCTGCAGCGTCTGGTCGAACAGATCCAGCCAGCGGGCGAAGTGCGCGGGGTGCAGAGGCAAGGGGCGATGCGCCTGCAAGGCATTGCGGTGATAGCGTCCAGCAAGCAGGCCGACCGAGGCCCAGAAATCCACCATCCGGGCGTAATGCGCCTCCCAGTCGGTCACATGCGCCTCAAACATCGGACCGAGATCTGGATCAAGCCGGGCATGTGCATAAAACCGACGCACCAAGCGATCGAGGGCGCGCTCGTCGAGCCCCGTCTGTGTGCGGAGCTGTTCGGCCAGAGCGCTGCGGCGATCCTCAGGCGCAATCTCGGCTGGCGTTGCATCCAGCACTTGCCTGAACAAGCTTTGCTGGCTTTCTGGCATTGTGATTCGACTCGCGGTAGGATGCGTCATGACAACCCTTTATGTGGACTATTTAATTCCACTATAGCTTCACACAACAAGACAGGCAAGCCACGAATTGAAACTGACCCAGTTCACTGATTTTGGACTGCGCGCCTTGATGGTGCTGGCAGAAAACCCAGATCAATCATTAAATAGCAAAGAATTAGCGAGGATTCTTGATATCTCGCGTGAGCATCTTGTCAAGGTACTCCAGCGTCTTGCTGCCGGTGGCTACGTGCAGAATCAACGCGGCGCCAATGGTGGCGTTCGTCTTGATAAAGACGCTTCCGAAATACTTCTTGGGAATGTCGTGCGCTGGCTGGAAGACGGCCAGGGCCTGGTGGAATGCCTTCGCCCCGACGGCGGCCATTGCAATCTCACTCCGTTGTGCCTGCTGCGCCCCTTGCTTAGCGACGCCGCAGAGGCGTTTTACGCGCGACTCAATACCTCGACTCTGGCGGATTGCCTGCACCCGCCGCTGCAGCACTTCATCACCCTGCAGACCAGAAAAACCGAGATGATCCATCTCAAACCGGACTGACCCGCCATGTTGACCGATGCCCTGCTGCTTTACCTTCATCTCTCCGCCATGCTGGGGCTGGCCGTTTTTCTCACCGCCAAAACCAGCCTGACCCGGGTGGGCGCCGTCGATGCCGAGGTGCTGGCTCGCCTTCGCAGGCTAGATGTGTGGGTCTGGGGCAGTTTTGCCGCGGTGCTGGCCAGCGGGCTGGCGCTGGTGTTCTGGGGCATCAAAGGCCCGCAGTGGCTGCTGCACAACCCCTTGTTGTGGGCCAAGGTGGTGTTGCTGGCGCTGATGGCGGTGATGTCCTGGCCATCCACGCAGCGGCTGGGGCGCTGGGGCCTTCAGGCTCGGGCAATGGCAGTTTGGCAGCCCGCCGTAGAAGAAGTGAAAAAAGAGCGCCGCTGGCTGATGGCGCAATCGCATGTGATGGTCATCATCCCCTTGCTGGCGACGCTGATGAGCCACGGTTTCGGCTGAATCGCTGCGCGGGCGCCTCAAAGCCCCTCTTCTGCTTCTCGGCGTGCGCGAATGTCCCGTCGCAGACGCTCGACTCGGCGCTCGATGGCGTCGCGATCCTGCAGATATTGCTGCAGCGGCACGAGCAGGCAGAACTCGCGCTGCAGGGTGCCGAACTGGCGGCTCTGGCCGTAGCCTTCAATGCAGAAAAAGTAGCGCAGCGCGTCTTCTTCATCCTTCGCCTGCGGAATGAAAAACCAGTGATCGCTGTCGCCGTAATGCAGCAGATAGTCGATGGAGGCGTCGACAAGTTCTTCCACGAATCACCCCCGCAGATGTGCAGCCAGCCAGACCAGGCCGACGAAAACGGGTTGATGCAGCAGGTAAATGGTCAGGGGCCAGCGCCCGAGGAAAGACAGCGGACGAATTTCGGGCAGATGGCGCAAGGGCCGGAATTGCACCCGCGCCAGCAGCCAGCCTGTGCCGGCGCCGATCCACAGCACACCGATCCACGGCAGCAGTGGCGCGTAGTCTTCGGTGATGGGTTTTTGCGTGATCAGCCCGGTCCAGTTCCACCA
>JABEBX010023191.1_pt1 | contig 11073 bp, 25 predicted proteins | sample 7245971 | NCBI WGS metagenome assembly JABEBX01 (sample SAMN14506365, study PRJNA622280) | hot springs metagenome | biome: hot spring [ENVO:00000051]|acidic hot spring [ENVO:00002120]; feature: spring [ENVO:00000027]|sediment [ENVO:00002007]; material: sediment environment [ENVO:01001048]...
CTTATGGGCTTATGGGCTTATGGGCTTATGGGCTTATGGGCTTATGGGCTTATGGGCTTATGGGCTTATGGGCTTATGGGCTTATCTTCCACCCCCAACTACCACCACAAGTACATCTTACTAAATTTCTTGGTCTAAGTCAACAGTTGATTTTGTGAATGAATTTCCTCCTTTTAAAGAGATGAGATCTAAATTTAGATCTCATCTCAACTTACCATTACTTCACATCTTTATACAATTTAGATATGTTATAATAATAAGTCTTACTTCCTTCTTGAGTTAGACCAACTTCATTTTGGAATCGTTCTAAGATTTCTTTTCTTGTAAAACTTTTCTCACTATTAAAACATTCATCATAAATCTTTTTTGCTAATTCAGATTTAGAACCAGTTCTATTTGATTTAATAATCATGTTAAAATTCCTTTTAAGTTTGAAATGGATTTGTCTTCAACAACAAATATATAATATCACAGTCGACCAATTAAGTCAACAGTTTTTAAGTTTTAAAAAATTTGGTATAAAAAGACAAAAATGTATTTTTGTCTTTCTAAATGTAGAATAAATCTAAATGTGTTTTTATATTTTTAAAGTGTGGTATAAAAAGACAAAAATGTATTTTTGTCTTTCTAAATGTAGAATAAATCTAAATGATATTTACAGGTCAGCCAGGTTTAGAATCATTCCAAATTTAGACAAAAAGGCCATCATTATAATGATGGCCTTTTTGTCATATTATATAATTCTAGTTGTCTTATTTGACCTCCTTAGGCTTCTTCGTCAAATTGTAATAATAAGTAGCAGCGCCTGCGTCCGTCAGACCAGCCTCAGCCTTAAATCTAGCCAGAACGTCTTTACGACTGTACTGATTGTCGTCTGCCAACATGGCCTCATAAATGGCTTTGGCTTTGGCAGCTTTACTGTTTTCGTTTTGACTACGTGTATTAATAATGGCCATTTTGTGTCTCCTTAGTTTAATGTGAACGTGAATTTGTACAACATGATTATTATATAAAATAATTTGGTCCACTTCAACAGTCAATTTGAGATACAAACATGAGCCAATTTTTGGGTTAAAAAGATAAAAACCTCTTATTGTCTGATTAAATTCAGAATAAATCTAAGTTGGTGTAAACTGGTTAGCCAGGTTTGAAAACATTAAGAAGAGGCTGGTCAATTACCAGCCTCTTTTTGGATTATACGTTGGTGTCTCGGAACAACATGCCATACAAATAAGCAACATTTTCATCCAACACATGCCACACGTCATCAATTTTGAGATCTGCTGTATTAAGTGTGGCTGTCGTTAAGTCAATAGATTGATAACTTGGTCCGTTCTCAATCAGTATGTTACTAGATGATAGTTCCTCTCTCATTGCATCAGTGATTGTAACATCACTAAGTTCAATAATGTTATTAATGCAACTACCATCCCATAGATATACCATGCTGTTTGATACCACTGCAGCGAGAACAGGATGCTCTTTGGTTTCAAAACATGCCATAATCGTCACCATTTCATTTTCTTCAACAGATATGATGAGACCAGCCATATTCTTCGTGATTTGCTTTGCTATTTCAATGTTGCGATTATCCATATTGTGTCTCTTTCCTTATTTTCCCAATTAGAAGTCAGCATTTACTTCATAATGATGGAGTGCTAATCCTTTAATGTACCGTGATAGTTCCGTATCACTTAGAGTCATATGACTTTCTTTATACTCACTGAAGTCGTATTGACCACCTTTTATCACAATACAACTACTTGTTCTTTCCACAATCATTTCGTCATTACTGATAATGATTGGATTGATAAGTGATCCATCATCATCACCATCAGGATAGTCATCTTCACCATAATCTTTGAGGACCAACGACTTATCCTCATATATGAAAGCCATAATCACTAAATGTGTCCGATATGATCGATGTTGATTATAATAGGCGAGCATGGTAAACTCTGGGTGGTCTTTATCCTGTACCTCAATGAAAGCAATATTAACTGTGGTTACATTTTGCATGAATCGTTGAATTTGGTTGTTCATTTTTTTCTCCCAATTAATGAATTTCCACTACAAATATATTATATAAAATAATTTGGTCCACTTCAACAGTCAATTTGAGATACAAATATGAGCCAATTTTTGGGTGAATGAGATAACAACCTCTTAATGTTTGATTAAATTTAGAATAAATCTAAATTAGTTTGAACTGGTTAACCAGGTTTGAAAGCATTAGAAAGCCTATCTTTTAATAGGCTTTCTCTTCACATATTGTTAGTTAGTAACCTTTAACAGCTTTTCGGCAATCTTGTCTTCATTGCCCTCGATCAAATCTACTTCACAAAAGCGGTAGTCATCACCAATACCAGTTAAATCAATCGAATCTGGTACAGACAAATCTTCACCATGATATACACTGGTGAAGTGGGCAACTTCACTCTTGTCAGTGGCAACAAAGGCCCTACCGTCACGAATTAAACCGTACACCTGCAGATCCAGGATTTCGTCTTGTTGTTCGTCATACACAATATATCCAATCAACGCCAAGTCTTCACTGTCGACAACTGGTACGATACCTTCGAATGACGTATTAAACATAAAATACATCAACCGCAATTGGGTAAGTGTTAAGTCGTGATTGAAATTATCAAACACTCCAACACGTTCCATATATTTGATTAGCTCATTCCTGTCAAGAGACATCACATCAGCATCACATAGCTGTTCAGCAGAAGCTACAACTCCGTCATCTGTTGAGAAATGATATTGTTTGTTCATTTTATGTCTCCACAATTTAGATGGTTGAATTTTTACAACAAATATATTATATCAAATAATTTGGTCCACTTCAACTGCCGTAAAGTGGACCAAATTTGAAACAACTAATAACTGGTATAAATCTTGTTATTTAACATACTTAGTTCTTTGTTCCATTCTATGTACTTGGGCAAAATCTGTTTTACATGTTCAAACAGATCATTAAAACTGCCATTATACTTACGTATGACAAATACTGATTGTGATTTGTTGAGATCATGATACTGACATGTTTTCAGAAACATCTCTCGTGCCTCATCTTCATCACAAAAGAAAGGACGAGTGTCAAACAGATTAGGTAATATATCACGAAAGAACTCTTGTTCTCCCTTATCCTCATTTTCAACAACTATTACAGCAAATGCCGGGAAACTACTTTCCCAGTATGATACATAATATACTCCTTGCTGATCATATTGTCCTTTCTTGATTGCCACGACGCATTAAACTCCTTTAAATAACTACCAATAAAAGAAAACTAGCCAGAATGATAATATCCTGGCTAGTTTCTGTTTACTTACTTACTGCGATGACCCCGACGGGTCTTTGGACCAGTAAGCAACCCGGCAATCGAATTGGCAGGCTCCGTCGCCGGCACTTCAGGTTCAACATTGGTCGATTCGGTTTCAGTCGATTCAGCTTCAACCGACTTGGACTTCTTCGTAATGTTGAAGTAGTACGTTGCTGCACCAGCTGAAGTCAAACCAGCTTCACTGACGAAACGTGCAATCACGTCCTTACGAGTGAAGGTGTTATTGCTGGTCAACATTTCGGCATAGATTTGCTTGGCGATAGCGGACTTGGTGTTACCATTAACGGAACGTGCAGAGGAAATAGCCATCTGAAATACTCCTATAAAAGTGAAAAAATTGATTGAATTCCGACAACAAATATATTATCACCTACATGCATTTCATCACAATAGGCAGTAATGCCATTGATAACATTGTCATTAGGTGTCCCTTCAATGTACTTACTGAGGTCACTGAAATCCAGTTTAAGTTCTTCACTGAGGAGTATCTGATTCTCCTCAAACATTTCCTGTGTGGGTTTAACTATACACATTATGATAATAAAAATTTTGCTACATTTCAAAGGAGATGTTCAGTATAATAGTCAGTGTATCTTTCTAAGACAGGATCATGACCTTTCGTTTGAACCAAATGTTGTGCATATTTCATATACTTATTGGCTTCTTTTTCGTCATTGAATGTGCCAACCAATTCACTACGTCCATCTTCAAACAAAATTAATACACGAAATACGTTGGGTTGCTCACCAAATATAATTGGTACAAATGTGTTACGAGCAGCTCGTACTGGTTCTATAACAACTTCACATTTGACGGAAATATTTCTGAATACGTCATCAATTTCACTGTTAATAACTCCAACAACATCATCCAGGAATGTTGACTGAGTTGGAGTCCATATGTTTAAGTAATCAACTCGTGTAATACTAGTAGTAACCCCTATCGCATATTCATCTTGATGCTCTCGTTTATATACATAACGAACAAAATAAATAGAACCATCAGTCTTGATAATGAACGATTTATTGTCAATTAAGTCGTTCGGTTTGAACCTGTATAGTGCTCTCATCTGTATGTCTCCATATTCCAACAAATATATTGTATCAAAATTTCTGGTACGATTCAACCGCCAACATATTAGCTGTTGAATCAAGTCCTAAAGAGATATTCTAACTCATTCATTGTACATTTTATAGACGGAATATGATGACCTTTTGATTGTACCATATCTTGTGCATATTTCATGAATCTGTTGGCAACATCTTCATCATTGAATGTACCCATCCACTCACTACGTCCATCTTCAAACGAAAGCAAAACACGGAATCCATCCGTTGTTTCACCAGGTATAGTTGGTACAAGTGTGTTAATTCGGGCAACTCGTACTGGTTCTATTACTATACTGCACTTATCAGATGCCTCTCTGAACGGATCATCGATTTCACTATTAATGATTCCAACAACATCATCTAGGAACCCTGACCGAGCTGGAGTCCATATACTCGCATAATCATGCATTAGTTGATTGGTAACTGTAACCAAATATTCATCTGTATCCCTCCATTCAGACACAGAACGAACAAAGTAAACTGCACCACAAGTCTTAATAATGAAAGATCCGTTATCAATTAAATCATCTGGTGTAAACCTGTAAGATGTTCTCATTTGTATGTCTCCATCATTTGTATGAATTTTTACATCAAATATATTATATCAAAATTTTTGGTCCACTTCAACTACCAAATTGAGATACAAATTTGAGATACAAATTTGAAAGAGACAAATAAAACTAAACAAGACAATTTAGCTAATCAAGCCAGAAAGAATTAGAAGAAGCCTATATTTTAGGAGGCTTCTTCTTAGCAACTGTTAGTCTACCTGTTGCTGTTCAAACTGACAAACCACATCGAACATCGTTTCAACAATATCATCGAAATCCATATCCGTATCTACTGGTTTGTATAGATGTGCTGATGTTAGTTCAACTCCAATTGTCCTTGCATTGACAATTTCATCATCTTTGATTTCGACGTTGCTACTAATGACATCGGGTAACAATCCATGTGTTGCATGGGCAGTAAGTAATTTACCATCCTTGACTAATCCAATAATGATTGTGCACATTCCATTTACCACTTTGGTAAGTCCATAACCAATACCAATTACATCGGGTTGATTGGGATCGATTACTACAAAGAAACCAGGACCCAAATCCATTACACAACTATGAGCAATATCAAACCCACATGGATCAATATCGGGACAAATTGCTTCTGCATCTAAAAAGTATGAATCATGTTCCATTTTATATCTCCACAGTGTATGAATGTATATTTTTACAACAAATATAGTATATGAAATATTTTGGTCCATTTCAACAGCTAAATTGAAATACAAATTTGAAGAGATGAAAACGTTTTAATGTCCAAGGAGAAGCCAACTATTTGTTAATCTGGTTAACCAGGTTTAAAATCATTACAAAAAAAGAGACTAGAATTTTCTAGTCTCAATACAGGGAGACACAACAAAAACAAAAATATGTTACGAAATATCAAACTGCTCGAATGTTGCAGAGCATACAGTATTTTCCTTAACACTCTGCTTTAGATGTTCAAGAGATTCATACATCTGCAGAAAATCCTGAGTAAGTTTGACTGCTTCTTCCATGCTACCATTAAACCTTTTGATGACGAACACACACTGTGGTTTGGGATAATCGTGATACTCGTGTATATTTTTACAAGAGTAATTAAAATACTCAAGTACATCTTTGAGAATATTTTTTGCTTCTTCTTCCGTTTCAACGAAGAACCGTGTATCGTTTGCTTTGGGTAGTTGCTGATCCAAAAACAGTTTACCACCTTCACAATATTCAACCATTCCCACAGCGGTCAGTTCAAACTCCTCATCTTCATCGACAGCTACAAAGTATACGTGCTGGTTGTTCGGTTTAACGATCATTTGAACTACTCCTTTTTAGTTAACAGAATATATTATAAATGAAAATTTGGAGCTTTTCAACAGCTAATTTAAAGCGTAAAATACGTTTAAATCATTCGTCATCTGTGATACGATGATTCAACGAAACATTAATACCAATTTCTTTCAACAAAGCAATATGACTACTCGCTAACCGCCGTATATATAGCGGACAACCATCTCTTGCATTTAAGAAAGCAAGCTGAATCGTTTCGTCCTTATATTTTAAATACAGTATAGGATCACCGTCTTCATCGATCTTAACACCGATCTTAACACCGAACTCAACAACAGACTCAGGTTTAGGACAATCAACAACAAATTTCATTTTGTATACCTCCCCAATGTATTTGGGTTAATTAGTCATCCACTCTAAGCTTATGCTGAGTAAAGTCGAAACCAACTTCTTCCAACATGGCAACATGTCGACTCGGTAAACCGTATAGACGCGTACGACAACCAGCCATTACATCCACGTAAAAGAGGTCGATCGTTTCTCTTTTGTAAGTTATATTTAAAACAGGATTGCCACAACGATCAATACGCACATTAAATGCAGCAGTAGGTTTACTGGTCGGGCAATCAATTGCATATTTCATTTTGTGCCTCTGTGTGCAAACTAAATTTCTAGTCCATCAATATCAGTTATCGTATGAACATGAAATGTGGCTGAAGTAGGTCATTGACAACTTTGATACCAGCTTCCTTTACTAGGGAAGCTTGTCGAGATAGCATACCACAACGACGCACTTGACAATTATTAGCACGTTTCAAATATAACAGGTGAGTAATTTCCTCTTTATATTTCACGTACAGTACAGGGCTACCTTCTACGTCAATCTCAACACCGAATTCAGCAGTAGGTTCGTTTGGTTGGCATGTGGCAACAAATTTCATTGTGATTTCTCCATCCATGAAATAAATTTCTGGTTCATCACGTTAACACTTGTTGTGATGAACCAGAATTATACTGATTAGTTGCCCAGCACGATTCGACCATCGACCACATCGATACCAATCTCATTCAACAATGGGAAGTGCCGTGGGGCAATATGTAAACGGCATAGACGACAACCCTCACTGCTATCCAAGTACAACAAACTGATCATCTCCCCCTTGAACTTTACATACATAACAGGATCATTCTCGTGATTGATTTCGACACCAAATTCGGCAACGGGCTCACTCTTTTGACATACGGTCGTAAACTTCATTGTGTATTCTCCATGAGTAAAAAAGAACTTCTAATTCATCGCATTAACATTTATTGTGGTAAATCGAAACTGTGACTAACTAGTTACAAGCATAACGGAATTATTAGTTACATTGATACCAATTTTTTGCATCAGGGGAAGATGACGAGAAGCAATATGGTAACGGCATAGACGACAACCATCACTGCTATCCAAGTACAACAAATCAATTGTTTCCCCTTTGTAATTTACATACAAAATAGGGTTGTTGCCGGCACTAATCCGTACACCAAATTCGGCAACGGGCTCACTCTGTTGACATGCAGTCGTAAACTTCATTGTGTATTCTCCATAAGCAGATATTGATTTATTCAATGAATGTAGTATATTAAATTTTTTAAATCTAATCAACAGTCTAAAAATTTAATATAATACACATATACACAATGGGTGGTCGTGTTTATTATGACCACCCATTGTAACCAGAGATTACTTACTGCGACGGGTACGTGCAGGCTTTGGTTCGGTACCAGCAGCTTCGGCCTTTGGCTTTTGATTCATCTTGAAGTAGTACGTTGCTGCACCAGCCGGGGTCAAACCTGCCTCACTGATGAAACGCTCGATCACCTGCTTCCGAGTAAAGACCTGATCACTGGCCTGCATTTCGTCAAAGATACGATGAGCCACAGCAGACTTGGTGTTGTTCCCAGTGGAACGAGTAGAGGAAATAGCCATCTTAGTTCTCCTTTAATAAATGAAAGTTAAATAAATGAAAGTAAATTTGTACAACCCCAACAACAAATATATTATATTAAAAAAATCGGTCCACTTCAACAGCTAATTTAAGATACAAATACGAGCCACAAATTTGAAAGAGATAAAATATGTTGATATATGATTTGAATTTAGAATAAAACTAATTCTCTCAATCTGGTTAACCAGGTTTTAAATCATTCCTGATAATCAACTGCAATATGGCCGCGGTCTGTCGTCTTAATTCCAATTGAACTGAGCATTTGTGCTTTTGCCGGCCCATGATAGCGGGTATACAACTTACATCCGCCACTTTTACTAAGGTACATTAAATTAAAACGGGTATCCTTATACGTCACAGATAAACATCGAGTTTAACATCGAACACTGGGTCTTGTACATCATTTGCAGATTTATATTTCATACTCGTTCTCCGGAATGAAATTGGTAGCCCCAATATCAAGCATTACTTCTCTGTAGTCATGTATGCCAATCGGGTGACGATATACTTTACATGAGTGTCTTGTACTGAGGTATAACAATTTTACCTCATATTCATTATACCTCACAAACAAACACGGATCACCATCGTGATCGATCTTGACACCAAATTCCGCAGTCGGTTTTTGCTGGCCACAATTAGCTACAAATTTCATTTTACTTATCTCCTTACTCAATTACACACATACATAGTTCGTCCGCATCGATCCCAATCTTGGAAAGAAGCCGACGGTGTGTATCAATAATGGATCTATAACGAACTAATACGCGTTTTTCGGAATTCTGTCCCCCGAAATATACTAAAGGAACCCGACTACCATTATATTCAACACACAACGTGGGGTCTCCATCACGGTCAATTTCAACACTAAACTCCGCAGTCGGTTCTTGCGGGCCACAATTAGCTACAAATTTCATGTTAGTTCTCCATAATCAAATTATATCAATTTTTTGATCCAAATCAACTGACAAATGGTCGTTCAGAATTTTTTGCGATCCCAAGGTATTAGCCAGGTGTCTGGAATTTCAGTATCGAGACCAACAACCAATATAAGTCGTGGTTGGCGAACAAATGAACTGATATAATCACGAGTCATTTCTGCTGCTTCTTGTGATGCCCATATAAACATGGAATCGCTCTTACGGTATGGTTGATATCTCAGACAAACAAATTGTCCATCGAGAAAATATGCAAACAATCCAACGAGTGTGTCAGTGCACATCCAAGTGTTAACTTCCTTTACTTGAAATCTGTCATCCCCTTCAATTTCTTCACAATTGTACGGGAGTTCTAACTCTCTCCCCAATTTGTAAAAATCCCAGGCTACTGGCTTTGTCTCACCAGTAAGATCTAAATCACATACTCTCACGTTGTGTCTCCTTTTGGGAACTTATCCCAAAATTTCCAGTTACATTACAATTTTACCATGTATCATTTGAATCCCAACTTCATCCAGTAATTTGCCATCATTGACATATCCAGTAGAGTACACATCATATCCATATCCCATCGCTGTATAGCCTCGTCGTTTGCTAAGATACAACAAATACAGCTTTTGTCCTTTATAATGTACGAACAGTGATGGATCCCCGTCGGACTGAATCTCTACTCCAAACTCTGCTACTGGTTCTTCTTTTACGGACGACATAGCTTTGAATTTCATATTGTATCTCCTTCAAGCTATTAATATTTTAAAACCAAATGAACACCGCTCAGTCTACTTTCAACTGATAATGTTTTACTTTCCCCACTTCGTGCCATCCCTGTCCATCGTAATCAAATATAAAATGTTTATCACCAATAAAGAAGCCATTAGTGTAGTATGCATCACAACTCATTGTACTGAAATATATTTTATTTTTATGAGGTAACGTACTGAACCGATATACTTCGTTGGGTTCAGCTTTCATAATCATACTTTCTATTTGTTCATATGGAATGTATTTAACGGACTTGGAGTTACTTTCTGAAGCAGACACGGAGGATGTAGTCATCTTAATTCTCCTTAATATATGAAAATAAATTTTACAACATAATCATTATATCAAAATATTTGGTCCACTTCAACAGTCATTTTTTAATATCTAGTTATACAGTTTAATTTGATCAACCAAATTTGAAATCATTCATCTTCTTGCTCTCTTGGCATGAATTGAACGCAACCAAAATTTGGTTTAACAGTTAATACAGAAGAGTTCTCTTCTGTGTCATATGCATAGGCAAGCGTATCCCAATCTACTGGTTCACCTTCTTCACTCCATGTTAATTTGCATTCTCCCCATTGCTCATTAAGACATGCCATTTCTCTGTAGAACTTACAATTACTACAACGCTCTGTATCTGATATCATTGGTCTAGCTCCCATAATGCTCTCTTCAACTCATCAATCTCTTCTCGTAACCTTGCCATTGTTTGAATTTCATGTTCAATTTTTATATTGATGTCTAATATTCTTTGTTCATTGTTATCAAGTTTATTTTTCAACTGATAACGCAACACTTCCTTTTCCAAATTGTCAGTTGTTAATAATATTGCTGGAAAGGTGATAGAAGTATAATCTGCATAACCATGTTGATAGCATACATTTTGAATGAAAACAGTTGCATCGGTGATATGAACAGAATTAATCTCATCACCAGGCAATATACCATGTGTATATCCCAAAGCCTTTAAGATTGGATTAATACGTTCCACCCATTCAGAAATATCAGGATTTTTGTACACTTCTAAATCATTTGATACTTTCTTTGTTAATTGTACTAAATCCATATTATACAGTCTCCAGTTCCCAGGGATGG
>JABEBX010016721.1_pt1 | contig 11071 bp, 9 predicted proteins | sample 7245971 | NCBI WGS metagenome assembly JABEBX01 (sample SAMN14506365, study PRJNA622280) | hot springs metagenome | biome: hot spring [ENVO:00000051]|acidic hot spring [ENVO:00002120]; feature: spring [ENVO:00000027]|sediment [ENVO:00002007]; material: sediment environment [ENVO:01001048]...
CTATGAATGCATCGCGTTCTGGATCGTTTGGCTTCACGTTTACATTCCACATTCTTGGGCTGTGAGAAAAGATTTGAAATGTATTTCCACCTATTTCGATTGTTCTGTCTGGTATCGTCGAAAGTGGGCTTGTCATGTGAGCGCCGATGTACATTCAAATCACGTCTTTCATTTCAAATTTAACCTTTAGATTTTTGCCATCGAAATGCGCTTCTATTTTCTTTCCATTGAGTGTAACTTCCATGATTCTCCTTGGGGCATTTAAAAAATTCATCTGCACCTTTTCATATCTTCCTTTATATCCGCGATTTACGGCCTTTACTCCAATCGTGTATCCTTGAGGCGTTGTACCGATGGCAAATTCCCAAAGGTTGTACTTTCCAGACGCGTAATCGAGCGTTTCACCATCATCTTCGTAGAGGTATCCAATGCCTTCCTGACCGTAGACGTCGACGTAAAGGTTCATCTTATCTTTTTCGAAGATGTAGTTCATGGGATCGGTTCTAAAGATCATGGAATTTTCTTTTACAAAAATTGGAATTTCGTCGAGAGGGGCATCGATTTTGTAAACGTGATCTGATTCGTAAAGGTTGCCGTTTCTCATGTCAATCCATCTTCCCTTGGGAATGTAAACCATTCTCCATCTTGAGTTGGGCTTTGTCACGGGTGCCACAAGGATTGAATCTCCAAAGAGAAATTCATCGTTTATCGAGTAGAGATCCGCGTTGTCCTGATCGAGAAACAAAAGCGGGCGCATGATGGGGATTCCATCTTTGTGTGAGAAATAAAAGGCGGTGTATATGTAGGGGAAGAGTTCATATCTTAATTTCACATACTTTCTGATTATATCTTCGATCTTTTTGCCAAAGGCCCACGGTTCTTGACGTGCTGTGCCGATGGCGCTATGATTTCTGAAAAATGGGAAAAAGGCGCCCATTTCAGTCCATCTTGCAAGCAAATCTCCGTCTGCATTTCCTCCGAAACCACCCACATCTGCTCCGGTAAAAGCAACTCCGCTCATACCGAGTCCCATCGAAATTGGCATTTCAATCTCAAGGTGTTCCCACCAACTCGAATTGTCTCCAGTCCATACGGCAGCGTATTTTTGAATTCCAGCAAATCCAGCCCTTGTCAAAATGAAAGATCTCTTGTTGGGCTTGTACATCTCAAAAGCCTTTCTTGTTGCCATCGCCTCAAGGTAAGCGTAAAGGTTTCTTACCTTGTAATGCGGCCATGAATTGTCTTTATCGTCTTTGTGAACGATCTCATCTCCAAAGTCTTCCTGACCAAAGAACTCTTTTGCCTGACCCAAAACTTGAAAATCAATCTCTCTTTTTTGCATCAATTCAAAGATTTTAGAGGTTTTTGAGTCAGTCCACACTATCGCCGGCTCATTCATGTCATTCCATACACCGTCGACACCGTTATCAAAGAGGGATTTATGGGATTTTGCCCACCAATCTCTTACGTCCGATCTTAAAAAGTCCGGAAAATTGCACCTGCCCGGCCAAACGTATCCTATGAAATCTTTTCCACTTCGATCTTTGACAAAAGCATTTAGGGATTTTCCGCTTTTGTATATTTCGTAATTTTCATCTATTTTCACGCCTGGATCGATTATGGTGACGATTTTAAATCCCAACTTTTTCATTTCTTCAGAGAATGCTTTGGGATCTCCAAAGTGTTTGCCCCACGTGAAGACTCTGTATCCATCCATGTAATCTATGTCAAGATACATGACATCGCACGGGATATCATCCGATCTTAATTTTTTGGCGATTCCCAACGCTTCTTCAGATGTGGAGTAACTCCATCTTGATTGCTGATAACCGAGCGACCATGCAGGAGGCATCTCCATTCTTCCCACGAGTTGCGTGAATTTTTCGACAACATCTTGAACTTTTGGACCGTAAATGAAGTAAAGTTCAAGTCCATCATCTTTTACGGATATCTCAAAGATATCTTCATTCATTTTGAAGGAAAGATAGGATGTTGAATTTGCAAATACCCCTACTGCCGGTCTTTTGGGTGAAAGCGCGATGAAAAATGGTATAGATATGTACATTGGATCAAGATCGGGCGTGTGAAGAGGGTTGTCCGTGTTTAGCATCTTGAAGTACTTTCCACGTTTGTCAAGATAACCCATTTTCTCTCCAAAGCCAAAGAAATGGGCGTTTGAATACGAAAATTTCGCTGAAAAGCCATCATCGATTTTTGAATCTTCTTCGGTAATAAGGATTTTATCTCCGTCTATGACGTTCAATTTCCCGTTTCGCTCTTCGCATTTTAAATTAGGATGCGCTTCTTCATAGGGCGACGTTACATCGATGGGGTTTTTTGGATTGCCATAAGTGACCTTAAAAATGGAACCGTTGATTCTTTCAATCGTAGGCATTTAGACCCTCCTTATTTGTAAAATTCAGAAACAGGTTGAAACTGACTTTTCATTCTAAGCAATTCAGAGGAGCCGTTTTTGGACACAAGAAAATATGTATCAGAGGCATCGGCGCTGGTTATAACGCAAGATCGATCAAGCGATATCGTGTAAGATGTTTTCACAGTCGGTGTGCCTGAAAGGAAAAAAACGTAGTTAGAAAGTCCCGGTCTCATTTCTGCCTGAAGCAAAAGTTGACCGCTTTTCGTCACGTTTATAAATACATTTTGCTTTCCTGTTATGTAAATGCTTAAATAATTCGAATTAGGATTAATGGAAGAAAAAGTCAAAATTTTTTCAAGATCGAGATCGCTGTTTGCAAGGAAATTGTACGAATTTATGTACTCATCGACGACTCCGCCGGGAGATATGCTTTGTTTCAGAGCCGAGATGGCCGAACTGTCTTCATTTAACCTTCCGTTGATCGATTCCATTGTTTTGTTCAGGTTGGAAATTTCTTCCGAATTCGATCTGACAAGTGCGAAATCGAGTATGCCCATAAAAGTTGCAAAAATGGCTGCAACGATAACTACTATAACGATTATTCTGTAAATAAGGGGAGTATTTTCCTCGTCGTTCAACAGATCACATCCATTTCATGATGTTATTTTTGCCTTAAAATGTTTATCAAATCCATCTTGCTTTCTTTCTTTTTGATAAGTCTTTTTATGTTTTCGCGGTGCCTGTAAACACTTAGAGCAAAAAGAAAAACCAGGGTAATTCCGAAATATTCCTGTCCCAAGATAAAAGCCAGTACCGATCCAAAGCCAAGGCCTATTATCGACGCCAAAGAAACGTATTTAGTTCCAAGCGTAAAAACAAGCCAAATCCCGAGAATGCCAAGGGCAATGAAAGGGTTAACGGCAAAAACAAAACCTAAAGTTGAGGCAACTCCTTTTCCTCCTTTAAATTTCATGTAAATGGGATAATCATGCCCTACAACGGCCAGTGTGCCGGAAAGTAATATCCAGATGAGATCGAATCCCAAAAGCCTTGCGATCAAAACAACGATGAAAGATTTAAAAATGTCAAGGAACATGGAAATGAAGCCCACCGCCGGTCCAGCTGCCCTTAAGGCATTTGTACCGCCCACATTTCCACTTCCAACTTTTCTTACATCTACGCCTCTTAAATGGGGTAAGATATAGCTAAAAGGTATGCTACCCACGAAGTAAGAAACGATTATCCAGATTATTTCAAAAATCATGGCTCTCTTCTCGCCCTTACGATTATCTTAAGCGGCGTTTTTGCGAATTTGTCTATCTGCTTTCTTAAAAAGTTTTCGTAAGATCTTTTCATGCTGTCGTCAAAAAGTTCAGGAAAATTCACAAAAACAGAAATTGTCGGCGGAGCGATGGAAGTTTGGGTTGCATAAAAAATCTTCAATTTCGATGAAAAGGAATGTTCGGCCGAAAAACGCGAAGAAGCATTTGCTATTTTCGATGTTTGAACGTTTGACGTGTAACCATCGTAAAGATCGACAATTTCTTGCATGAGATTGTCTGTATTCCATTTTTCAGTTGAACATACCGGCACAAAAGGACTGTAAGATATGAAAAAAAGCGTTTTTTTGGCTTCATCAAGGATTTCTTTTCTTGCGATGTCCCATTTGTTCAAAACTACAATTGGCGCTTTTGAATATTTCAATATCATAGAGGCAATTTTTTTGTCCTGATCGACAATTTTTTCTGAAGCATCAATTATCAGCAGCGAAATGTCAGAATTCATAATGGCCCTTATCGTTCTTGCGCCGCTGAAAGATTCTACCGTTCCTTTTTCAACATGAGATCTTCTTCTCAGACCTGCCGTGTCTATGAACAGCAATTCTTTTCCTTTGTAATTAAGGGATGCATCTATGGTATCCCTTGTGGTACCTGGTATGTCCGTCACTATGGAGAGATTTTCGCCAATTAAAGCATTTAACAACGAAGATTTGCCAACATTCGGTCTTCCGACGATCGATACCCTTACGGTCGTTTCAAGTATATTCTGACCAGAATCGGGTATGATTTTCAATATAGCCTCTTCTAGAGCGTCGAAACCAATGTTGTGCTCGGCAGAGACAAAAAGCGGTTCTCCCATAGCGATCGAATATATCTCATCCAAATTCTTTTTGTACGCATCTCCTTCTGCTTTGTTGACGATTAAAATGTAATTTCTGCCAGATTTTCTGATTATGTTCGCAACTTCTTCGTCTTCTTCTGTTATGTTAGACCTTCCATCGATGACAAAGATCACCAAAGAGGACAGCGTTATCCAATGTTTTAAGGCATCATTCATGCTTTTTTCTATGTCATCAACAGGATCGACGAAATATCCTGGAAGATCGACCATTCTGATGTTTTTCCCTTTCAAATTTATGTCAGAAATAACCGGATCTCTGGTTAGGCCTTCGTAATCAGCCACCAGAGATCTTCTAAAACCAACAAGTTTGTTGAATATACTTGACTTACCAACGTTCTTTTTTCCTGCTATGACGACTGCAGGCAAATTAAGATTGCTTTTCACCTTTTTGATTCACCATTTCTCCTATTGTCGTTCTCATAGGTCCCTGATTGAAGAATTCATCTTCTTTCGGAGACTCTTTTTTAGCGTGCGAAGTTTCAGTTGGTTCTCCTTTTATGGTTACAACCATGTCTCTTTCGTCAAGTTGAGGATTGTAAGATACCTTGTGCACCTTTGCGTTGAAGACGTCTCCAACTTTTATGCCTTCGTAGAATTGGGTTTTGGGAAGAAATCCTTCGATGTTAAAATCTATTACTCGCAAAATTGCCCCTGAATTCTTGAGATTAATAACTTCGCAATCAACAGGAGTGCCTATTTTCACGCTTTTGGCGAGTTCTTCCCATGGATCTTTTTGTAATCTTTTAACGCTTAGTTTTATCCTTCTTTTTTCAGAATTTATCTCGAGAATTCTTGCCTCAACTTCCTGATTTTTCTTGAAAAGATCGGCCGGATTTTTGACGAAATTCCATGATAATTCAGAAATGTGCGCAAAACCAGAAACTTCTTCTTCAATGCCGAGTATGATTCCCATGTCAAGTACTTTTTCAACCTTTGTTTTAACGACATCGCCAACGTGATATTTTTCTTCAATGCCATTCCAAGGATCTCCTTCAACATCTTTTATACTGAAAGAGATTCTTCTTCTGCTTTTGTCTATCTCTGTAACTTCAACCTTTATACTGTCATTTTCATGGAAGTAATCTTTTAAATTTCTTCTGTAATTTCCCCAAAAGATATCTTCTGATCTGACAAGACCTTTTATGCCATCTAAAATTCTGACAAAAACACCGTAAGGCGCTATGCCTGTGACGGTTGCATCAACAACGGTACCGATGGGATATTTTGTCTCTATATCGTCCCAAGGATCGGCAGAAAGTCTTTTAAGGCTTATAGACATCTTCCCGTTTACAGTGTCTTTTGATATGACAACACCTTCAATTTTATCACCAACACGAAATTTATCTTTGAAACTAACATTTTTATCCCAACTTATTTCGCTTCTTGGAAGCAATGCCGTCATTGGACCAACATCCACAAATGCTCCAAAAGAGGTTATGTCCTTTACAGTGCCAGTCACTTTATCGCCAACGTTAATGCCGTTCAAAAATTCTTCAACTTGTTTTTTCACGAGTGCGTCCATTGAAAGTACTATGTTGTGTCCGTTGTTGCGCTCTTCAAAATTTATAACTTCAAATTCAAATTCTTTTTTCACGAGATCATCATTTGGTATGCTGTTCAAATAAGACGCCTGTGATCCTGGCAGGAAAGCAGAGAGCACGCCTTCTATTTCGACTGTGTATCCGCCTCTAACCTTTTTGGTAACAAAACCTTTTACAGGTTTCTTTTCTTCCAGACTTTTTCTTATCTCTTGAAGAAGTTTGGGTATCATAAATTTTCTTTCAGAAAGATACGTTCTCGCCCCTTCTTCTTCTCCTTTATAATTAATAACCACAGCCTCTATTACATCGCCTGGTTTGTAATCCTCAGAATTCTTTACAAGTTCTTTCTTTGTTATGATTCCTTCAGTTTTAGCAGACAGATCGACTATAACATATTCAGTTCCAGAACTTAAAATTGTACATTTTCTTACTTCTCCAACAATTGGTGTTCCAACATTTTCATTTTCAAGATACTTTTCGAATTCCTCTTTTCCGTTAAACACTTCGCCGTTTTCCATAATTTTCGCCCCGAAGGGCACACCTCCTTTAATTTTTGAACATCCTCAATCTTTCAACGATCTCGTTGACAATTCTCATTGAAGTTGAGGTTCCACTGCAAATTCCAACACTTCTGGCAGAATCAAACCATTCTGGTTTCAAATCTACCATGCTTAAAACGAGGTAGGTTTTATAATTGATGCTTTTGGATATATTAAAAAGTTTTTTTGTGTTAGAACTCTTATCACTTCCTATTACCAGGCAAACATCATTTTCACTTGCTAACCTTTTCACCTCTCTTTCTCTTTGATAAGTAACGTTGCATATGCTATTTTTTATCATAACGGTTGACAAATTTCCTATGTCTTCAACTATTGCTTTTGAAATCTCTCTAAATCCATCGGTATCCATTGTTGTTTGAGAAAAAACGGCTATTTTCTTTGTATCATATTTTACATTTTCTTTGGAATCAAAAACCTTCAAATCTTTGACAACACTTTTAAGAAAAACAACTTCATCGTGTTTATCTATGAGTTCTCCTGTAACGTAGACATTTTCTCCTCTTGCAAGCAAATCTTTTGCAATTTGAATGGCTTTATCAACTCCGAAGCAAAAGCCTATATCTTTAGCAACCTGAACTTTCAGCACTTTTTATCCTTTCCATGTAGAGAGTGTATATTTTCTCTATCACATCTTCAAGAGAAAGGCCATCTGTAAGCACTATAACCGCATCTGACGCTGGTTTCAAAGGCGCCACTTCTCTTGAGGAATCGATCGAATCTCTTTCTTTTATCTCGCTTATTATATCTTCAAAATTGGCCTTTGAGTCCTTCGATATGAGTTCTTTATACCTTCTTTTTGCCCTTTCTTCAACTGAGGCCGTAAGAAAAACTTTCAAAAAAGCATCGGGCAACACAACGGTGCCTATGTCTCTGCCCTCAACGACAAAATTACCGAATTTAACTATTTCTCTGCTTTTATTGGTTATAATTTTCCTTATCTCGGGTATTTCAGCAACTTTTGAAACGATTTTGCCGACTTCTAAAGTTCGCAAATCGTCTTCATGAACTTCGCCGTCCATGATAATGGCGTCATCAAAGGCTGAAAAATGCTTTTTGTTGATCATTTCAAAAAAATCCTGTGAAAAATCGGGTTGGCCCGCTTTAAGCCACAAAAGTGTCACCGCTCTGTATATGTTTCCCGTGTTAAGATGTCCAAATCCCAACTTTTTTGCAAGTCCGCTTGCAACGGAACTCTTACCCGATCCAGCCGGACCATCTATTGCTATATAAATCATGATCTATGGTAATTCTCGATTGTCAAAAATCCTGAAACCTTAATCATTATCGGTGTTCCTCCAATTTTATTCCAAGTTCTCTGAGCTGTGCTTCGGAAACTTCGGAAGGAGTGTCCATCATGAGATCACTTCCGCTTGCAGTCTTTGGAAAGGCTATAACATCGCGCAAAGAAGTTATACCGAGCATGACAGAGACAAGTCTATCTACACCTATGGCAAAACCGGCATGAGGTGGAGCACCGTACTCAAAAGCCTCAAGGAAAAAGCCAAAACGTTTTTTTGCCTCTTCTTCGGTTATACCGATGAGTTTAAAAACTCTTTCCTGAAGTTCTCTCGTGTGAATTCTAACACTTCCACTTCCCATTTCCCATCCGTTTATGACAAGATCGTACGAGTGTGCTCTTATTTTGGAAAGGTCATTTGAATCATTCTTGAGATCTTCAAGGTAAGGCATGGTGAAAGGATGATGCTGGGCTTGAAATCTTTTTTCTTCTTCGTTCCATTCGAACATTGGAAAATCATTTATCCACAAAACTTTAAAGGTGTTTTGAGGGATTATTCCAATCTTATTCGCAATTTCAATTCTTGTTCTTCCCAGGAAAGCGTTGACATCATTTTTCTTTCCAGCGCAAATAATCACCGTTTCGTCTTCTTTTACATTTAAATCAGACGTCACGGCAGAGAGCAATTTGCCAATGCCGCCCGTGAAATTGTTGCCATGAAATTTTGCCCATCCAAGTTTCAAATTTGAAGACTTGGCCGATTCTGAATATACATCAAGATCTTTTCTTGAAAGTAAATCATTTTTCGGGATGACGATCATCTTGACTTCTTCTCCATCTTTGGGAGTTAAAAAATCAAGTTTAGATGCAAAATGTTTGGATGTAAGGTTTTCCATCCGCATCTCAAATCGCAAATCTGGTTTGTCCGATCCGTAAAGTTCCATGGCTGTCTGGTACTGCATCAACGGAACATCGCCTATGTCTATTCCACGCACTTCTTTGAAAAGATATTTAACAAGGTTTCCAATTGTTTCCTGTACATCTTCCTGATCGACAAAGGACATTTCAAGATCTATCTGAGTGAATTCTGGTTGCCTATCTGCACGAAGGTCCTCATCTCTAAAACATCTCGCTATCTGGTAATATCTATCAAAACCTGCTATCATGAGCAATTGTTTGAATATCTGAGGAGATTGCGGAAGAGCGTAAAAAGTCCCTTGCTTTATACGGGATGGAACGATGAAATTTCTTGCTCCCTCCGGTGTTGATTTCATAAGATATGGCGTTTCTATTTCTAGAAAATCTATGGAATTAAGATATTCTCTTGTCTTTTGAACGAGTTGGTGTCTGAAGATCAAGTTGTGTTGAAGAGATTTTCTTCTTAAGTCAAGATACCTGTATTTAAGTCTTACATCCTCATTCCCTTCGTCACGATTCGTATATATGGGAGGAGTTTTAGATTCAGCAAGAATTTCAACTTTCTCAGCCAACAACTCTATATCTCCGCTTGCAAGATCGACATTTTTAGCGTCCTTCGGCCTTTCTCTTACAATACCTTCGACACCGATAACATACTCTCCTGAAAGTGTTTTTGCCGTTTCGTAGGCAGGCGTACCAGGCTCGAATAAGACCTGAACAATACCATATCGATCCCTTACCCACACGAAAATTATACCACCAAGATTTCTTATCCTGTCGACCCAGCCATTGATTACAACAGTTTTATCCGTCAAAGATTTATTCAATTCATGAAGTCTATGAGTTCTTTTAAGCATTTTTTTCGGGATTTCTCCTTTCAACATTTTTCAAAAGATTATACCATAAAGATGATACGTGCGAGTTGATCTTAAAAACTCATTATGGTAAAATCTTTATGTGCGGCCATAGCTCAGTTGGTAGAGCATCAGCTTCCCAAGTTGAGGGTCGCGGGTTCAAGTCCCGTTGGCCGCTCCATCAAATCCTCTTAGGAGGATATACTGATTTAGTCTAAAAACCAAGGCATTTGTCTGGCACATAGCGTATAGCGCATATTTTAAGAAGGTGATAAATATGGAAACCATCGAAGTCATTAAACGCAGAAGAAGCATAAGAAAGTATATAGACAAGCCGATTAAAAACGAGATTCTGAAAGAAATAGTAAACTGTGGAAGACTTGCTCCGAGTGGAAACAACTCCCAGCCGTGGGAATTTCTCGTCGTTACAAAACGTGAAGAACTCGATTTTTTGGCAAAAGTCGCAACTTATGGGAAATTTTTAAAAGAAGCGGGAGCGTGCATCATTACTTTTTGTGAAAAAAATAACAGACATCATCTCGAAGATGGTGCTGCTGCAACTGAGAATATGATCTTAGCGGCAACGGATTACGGCATCGGCACATGCTGGATAGCCGGATACAACAGAACTTATGAGAAGGACATAGTCTCTCATTTCAACGTTCCACAAAATTTGATAATGATATCCATCATATCCTTAGGTTACTATGATACCCAGCTTTATCTTCCAAGCAAAAGATCTTTGGACGAGGTTTTGCACTTGGAAAAGTTTTGATGCAAGGCGAAAGATGATCCCCAGTGAACTTGAGAAGGTCGCATGGCCACTATGAATATACTGATTCAACTTTAAAAGCCGGATATGGATTAGACATTAGGGATTAAGGAACAGGGATCAAAAAAAGCCAGCGCATGGCAAATACAGTCATGGATGAACATGGATCAGAAAAATATCAGCACATGATGTAAAATTCCGTGTCGTCATCCTGAACTCGTTTCAGGATCGCACTGGTTCTCAAAGGCGATCCCCAATGGACTCGGGGATGACAGATTCGGAGCACATGTCGGAGCCGATGTACAAAACAGCGTATAGCATATAGTGTCGACAATAGCCAATAGCGTATGGCAAATGGCAAGTGCAGTGATGAGTAACGCCTGATCAGTGAACAGAAAAAACACCGAAACGTGATACGAAACAGCTCACCATTATCCTGACTTGTTTCAAGATTGTCTTTTTAAACTCAAACACGCAAATCATCTCAAAATAAGGAAAATTTCGATTCTCAAGATCGCAAAATTTAGGGGGATTAAGACAGGGTCAGGTATGATCATACCAAGGCATGTCCAAAAATAAAAATGTGGTGATTTTCGATCAAAATGCTGGAAGTGCTTGCTGTTTAAGGGAT
>JABEBX010020586.1_pt1 | contig 11066 bp, 8 predicted proteins | sample 7245971 | NCBI WGS metagenome assembly JABEBX01 (sample SAMN14506365, study PRJNA622280) | hot springs metagenome | biome: hot spring [ENVO:00000051]|acidic hot spring [ENVO:00002120]; feature: spring [ENVO:00000027]|sediment [ENVO:00002007]; material: sediment environment [ENVO:01001048]...
AGCGGGGTTGAAATGAAGAGAACCTATCTCGTGGTTTACGCGAAGTGCACCGGAAGCAACTTTTCCGGCCATGCACCCGATGTACTCGGCTGCATTTCCACTGGCGATACGCTTGAGGAGATGCGCGCGATGATGCGCGAGGCTTTGGAGTCACACCTTGCGCTGATGGTGGAGGACGGCGATCCCATCCCCGAGCCCACGGCCACCAACGTGGAGTTCAAAAAAGAGGATTTTGAAGATGTCGAGTACTTTGTTGTAGAGCCCCTAGCGGTCCAGGTTCCCGCCAAGAGCCGTATCCGCCTGGCCATCCCCGCCTGAGGACACCGAATGCCCGACGTAACCTTCACAGTCGACGGAAAGAAGCTCACCGCTCCGGCGGGGACGCTGCTCATTGACGCCTGCCGCAAGGCCGGCATTGAGATTCCCGCCTTTTGCTACTATCCCGGCCTTTCGCTGCAGGCCGCCTGCCGCATGTGTCTGGTGCGCCAGGAGAAAGTCCCGAAGCTGCAAACCGCCTGCACCACCACCGTGGCGGAGGGTCAGGTCTTCTACACCAGCACGCCCGAGATCGAGCAGGCGCGCAAGGCCATGATCGAGCTGCTGCTCGGCAACCATCCGCTCGACTGCCCGGTCTGCGACGCCGGCGGCGAATGCGAGCTGCAGGACATGACCTTCAAGTACGGCGCCGGCGAGAGCCGCATGGTCGATGTCAAGCGCCATCGCGCCGAAGAGCAGTGGTCGCCGGCCGTCTACTACGACCGCCCGCGCTGCATCCTCTGCTACCGCTGCATCCGCATCTGCGGCGAAGGAATGGACGTGTGGGCGCTGGGCGTGCACCATCGCGGCGCCAATGCGGTGATTGTGCCCAACGAAATTGAAAAAGACGGCCGGCATCAGCTCAACTGCGAACAGTGCGGCATGTGCATCGACGTCTGCCCCGTGGGCGCGCTGACCAGCGGCGCCTACCGTTACAAGACGCGGCCCTGGGAGATGAGCCACGTCTCCACCGTGTGCACGCACTGCGCCGACGGATGCAAGGTGACCCTCGGCGTGCGCCCGACCAGCGAGGGCGCCGAGATTGTGCGCGCCGACAATCGCGACAAGAGCGGCATCAACGGCGACTTTCTCTGCGCCAAGGGCCGCTTTGCCTTCGACTTTGTCGCCAGCGCCGACCGCCTGACCGAACCTCTCGTGCGCAACGCGGAGGGCAGGCTTGAGCCCGCTACCTGGGAGCAGGCAATTCGCCTCGCGGCGCAAAAGCTCAAGGAGATTCGCGACGCGCGCGGCGGCGCAGCGATCGGCGTCATCGGCTCCAACCGCACTACCAACGAAGAAAACTACCTGTTGCAGAAGTTCGCGCGCACAGTGCTCGGCACCAACAACATCGACCACCGGCGCAGCACCGATTACGCGGCCTTTGCCCGCGCCCTCGCCGGAACCCAGGGCAAAACAGCCAGCCTGCGCGATATTGCGGCGGCGAGCGCAATTCTTCTCGTGGGCGGAGACCCCACCGAGGAGCACCCGCTTCTGGCGTGGCTCTTGCGCACCAACGTGCGTCTGCATCGCGCGCGCCTCTATGTCGCCAACTCGCGGCCCATCAAGCTTGACCGCCAGGCCAAGGCGACCCTCAGGCTGCCCGCCGGCGGCTATCGGGATCTGGCCGCATCTCTCGCGCAGGGCGGGTCCGAATTCAGCAAGGCGCTCGCTGCCGAGGAGTCGCTGGTGGTCGTCTTCGGCGAGGAGTTCCGCGGACAGGCTGTCGAGGATCTTGTGGCCTGGGGCCTCAAACGCGACAATGTTCGTTTTGCGCATCTAGGCGACTACGCGAACTCACGCGGCGCGGCGGATATGGGTCTGTTGCCTGACCTGCTGCCCGGCTACGTTCCGGTCGCTGCGCCGGGAGCGTTTGCGGAGTACGCGAATCTTCCTGCCGCGCCCGGCAAAACCATGCCGCAGATGCTCGATGCGGCGGCAAAGGGCGAGCTCGGCGCGCTTCTGGTTGTTGGCGCAGACCCCGTCTACGACGCCAGGCTGGACCCTGCCTCGCTCAAGAACACCTTTGTCGTGGTGCAGGATCTATTCCTCACCGAGACCGCGGCGGTGGCCGATGTGGTACTGCCCGCGGCCAGCCTTTATGAGAAGTCCGGAACGGTGACCAACGCCTGCGGAGACATCCAGATGGTGCGCAAGGCCGCTGATCGCGCAGGCGTCAAGCCGGAGTTTGAAATCCTTGTTCGCCTTGCCGGAGCCATGGGCGTCAATGTCGCGTCTCTGGCGCCATTCAGCAGGCGCGGCACTACAGGCGATCTCGGCCAGTCGCGCGGCGCGCAGGCCGGCGAGGCCGATCGCCATGCCGTCTGGCTCGAAGCCAACGGCCTCGAGCCCAAACTCAGCCCCTTCGATCCGCTCGCGCTCCTGGATGAGATCGAACGGCTCGTCCCCGGTTATCAGCTCGACCGGATCAACCTTTTCGCAGGCAACGATGTGCATACGGAACCCAGGATCTCCGCGGGATTTGTGCCGCTCAGCGCCCTTGCCGGCATGGACCTTGTGATTCCCGCGCACGATACGCTCTTCACCTCGGGCACGCTGGGGCGTTACAGTTCTACGCTCCGACAGCTCGAAGAACATCAATCGAAGGAAGTGGCGAAGGCCGCAGCCGACTGAAACCATGCACGCAGCCGCTGCCGACTCGCTGATTTGATAATTTGCTGATTCGCCGATCAAAGAAGGCCGAACGCTCGTGACGATCCTTGCATTCATTCTCTGGAGCCTGCTCAAAGTTGCCGTGGTGACGGTAGTGATGCTGATGGGCATCGCCTACACCGTCCTGCTTGAGCGCAAGCTGGTGGGCCGCATTCAGAACCGCTGGGGACCCAGCCGCGTGGGCCCCTTCGGACTGTTGCAGCCACTCGTGGATGGCGCCAAATCGTTCCTCAAAGAGGATCTGATTCCCACTGCCGTCTATCGCCCGCTTTATCTGCTCGCGCCGATCATCTCGCTGGGCTGCGCGCTGATCTCCATCGCCGTGATTCCCTTTGGCGCCGCGATGGGACCCAAGGGCATGGATCTCTTTGAGATTTCCAATCTCAACGTCGGCCTGCTCGTCATTCTCGCCGTCACCTCCATAGGCGTCTACGGCATCGCGCTGGCCGGCTGGTCGTCGAACAACAAATACTCGCTGCTGGGCGCGCTTCGCTCCTCGGCGCAATTGATCAGCTACGAGCTGGCGCTCGGTCTTTCACTCGTCGGCGTCGTGCTGCGCGCCGGATCGCTGAATCTGCGCGAGATCGTCGACCAGCAGGCCACCCTCGGCATGGCGACGTGGAACGTCTTCGGCGGGCTTCAGTTCATCGCCTTCTTTATTTATCTGATGGCCGCTTTTGCCGAGACCAATCGCTCGCCCTTCGACCTGCCCGAGGCCGAAAGCGAACTGACCGGCGGCTATCACACCGAGTACAGCTCGATGAAGTTCGCCATGTTCTTCATGGCCGAGTACGGCAACATGATCAATGTCGGCTGCGTGGCCACGCTCTTGTTTCTCGGCGGCTGGACCAGCCCGCTCGGCAACCTGATGGGACCGTTCGACAACCCCATCATCAACGCCGTGCTGCCGATCTTCTGGTTCGTGCTCAAGGTTTTCTGTTTCCTCTGTCTTTACGTCTGGGTGCGCGGCACGCTGCCGCGCTTCCGCTACGATCAACTGATGAACTTCGGCTGGCGGTTCTTGCTGCCGCTGGCCATGCTGAACATTGTGGGCACAAGCCTCTGGCTTGCGTACCACTAAGGGAGGGTTTGGCGGTTATGCTGAAACTCTCTCATTTACAATCGGGAGTGAAATCCCGAAACCATAACCGGGAGGCAAAGTTGCTTCCTCAAAACTGCCGGCTACGGGGTCCAATCCGGCACTAACCAGATCACCAGGTAACCATGCACCTGATTCTGTTCGTTCTCTTTGCCGGATTCTGCCTCGCGGGAGCCATCAACCTCCTGTGGCAGACCCATCCCATCAACAGCGCCCTTTCGCTGATCGTGGTGATGACTTCGCTGGCGGTGCTCTACCTGCTGCTGGGCGCGGAGTTCCTCGCCATCGCGCAGATCATTGTGTACGCGGGCGCAGTCATGGTGCTCTTTACCTTTGTCGTCATGCTGCTCAATGCCGGCCGCGAGGAACGCACACTCGGCAGCCGCGCCGCTGCGCGCATCGGGTTTCCCTCGGTTGCAGTTCTTCTGGCCGTGCTGGCGACGATTCTTCTGCACGCACAGGGATTGGCCGCGGCTCATCTCGGCGCCGGGCTAACCAACGTAAAAAACAGCACCAACCTCGACATTCTCAGCCAGGTGCTCTTTCACGAACTGCTCCTGCCCTTTGAAGTGACCTCGGTGCTCATCCTCATCGCCATCCTGGGCGCGGTTGCTCTGGCCCGCGCCGACGGCTCGAAGGCGGGTGGCGCGGAAAGGACGGCCTCCAAATGAGCTTTCTGCAACACGATGTGCCTCTGAACTGGTATCTGATCCTGAGCGCCGTGCTCTTCTCGCTCGGCGTCGTCGGATTCCTCATCAAACGCAACCTCATCACCGTCTTCATGTCGATTGAGCTGATGCTCAACGCAGTCAATCTGTCCTTTGTCGCATTCGCCTACCAATGGCACGCGGTGAAGGGGCAGATCTTTGTCTTTTTCGTCATGATGGTCGCCGCTGCCGAAGCCGCAGTCGGTCTGGCCATTATTATTGCCGTCTTCCGCGCACGGGCCACGCTGGCCGTCGACCGTATCGATCTGATGAAACTATGAACCATTCTCTCCATCTCTGGCTGATTCCGCTCGCGCCGTTTATCGGCTTCCTTTTCAACGGAATCCTCGGCGCGCGGTTGCCCAAATGGCTCGCCTCCACAATTGGCCTGGTTGCGCCGCTGATCTCACTCGCGGCTGTGCTCCATGCCTACGCGCTGACGACGATCTCAGCCGCCACGGCTCTGCCTTATGTGGAGAGATGCCCGCAGCCATGGCTCGCCGTCGGAAAGCTGCACGTCGACTTCGGCCTTGCGCTCGACCAGCTTTCGCTCGTCATGCTGCTGGTCGTCACCGGCGTAGGCTTCCTGATTCACGTCTACTCCGTCGGCTACATGGCTCACGACGAAGGCTACGCGCGCTACTTCAGCTACCTCAATCTTTTTCTCTTTTTCATGACCACGCTGGTGCTGGCCGGCAACGTGCTGCTGATGTTTGTAGGATGGGAGGGCGTTGGCCTTGTGTCCTATCTGCTCATCGGCTTCTGGTTCCAGAAGCCATCGGCCGCGGCGGCCGGCAAAAAGGCCTTCATCGTCAACCGCATCGGCGACTTCGGCTTCCTGATCGGAATCTTTCTGCTGCTCGCCAACTTCGGCACGCTCGACTTCAGCCAGATCGCAGGCAAGCTCGCCGCTACCCCTGCGTGGACCGGAGGCGCTCTCACAGTCATTTGCCTCTGCCTGCTGGCCGGCGCAACCGGCAAGAGTGCGCAACTGCCGCTCTACGTCTGGCTGCCCGACGCCATGGAAGGCCCCACGCCGGTCTCCGCGCTCATTCACGCCGCCACCATGGTCACGGCCGGCGTTTACATGATCGCGCGCACGCACTTTCTCTTTGACCGCTCGCCGTTCGCGCTCGGCACGGTCGCCGTCGTAGGCGCGGCCACGGCCTTCTTTGCCGCAACCATCGGCCTGGCGCAGAACGACATCAAGCGGGTGCTCGCCTACTCGACGATCTCGCAACTGGGCTACATGTTTCTCGGCTGCGGTGTCGCAGCCTACTCGGCGGCCATCTTCCATCTCATGACGCACGCCTTCTTCAAGGCGCTCCTGTTTCTTGCCGCCGGCTCCGTCATCCACGCCATGGGCGGCGAGCAGGACATGCGCAAGATGGGCGGCCTGCGCAAGAAACTTCCCATCACCTTCTGGACCATGACGGCTGCCGTCTTCGCCATCGCCGGATTTCCGCCGCTGGCCGCATTCTTCTCAAAGGATGCGATTCTTTATGCCGCGTACCTGCAGGGGACCGAGGGCAAGATGCTTTGGCTCGTCGGCGTCGCAACGGCGCTGCTGACCTCGCTCTATATGTTCCGCCTCTGGTACATGACCTTCTTCGGCGAACTGCGTACCGCCGATGCCCATCCGCATGAAAGCCCATGGTCGATGCGTGCGCCGCTCATCATCCTGGCGCTGCTCTCGGTTTGCGGAGGATGGATCGGCATGGAGAGGTTCGGCGCCTACCTTGAGCCGGCGGTCGGGCTGCATCCAGTCGTCTCCGCCACTCCGCATTTGGAGTTGATCCTCAGCATCGTCGCGGTTCTGGTTGCGCTTGAAGGCTGGCTGATCGCGGACAAATACTACCGGCGCAAGACCGACCGGCCGGCAAAGATCGCCGTCGCTGTTCCCGGCGCTTATCAGTTGATCGCAAATAAATACTACGTCGACGAGATCTACGGCGCTGCGATCGTCAAGCCGCTCTTTGCCGTCTCGCAATACATTCTGGGCTGGGTTGTGGACACCGCAATCCTCGGCGGCGCTGCCTGGCTGCTGGCCGGATCTGCCAACTTCTCCGGGATGATCCTGCAGCGGTGGCAGTCGGGCAATCTGCGATCGTACGCGGCATGGCTCACGGCCGCGGCCGCGGCGGTCCTGCTCTTCGTGCTGATCGCACAGGGAGCGTTGCCCATGCCGGAGCCTTTGACACACAGCCTGCATATCATGGGAGCGGGGCACTGAGACGATGACAGGAATAGACCAAGCCATTCTCACCCTCATCCTGCTGGTTCCGCTCGCAGGCGCAATCCTCGTCGCTCTTTTGCCCGATCGCGCCAAGCTGCCCAACTGGATCGCCCTTCTCACCGCGCTCGTCACCTTCGCTCTCACGCTGCATCTTCCCGCGCATTTCGTCTCCGGGCAAAGAGGCTTCCAGTTCGAGGTGAACATTCCCTGGATTCAAAGCCCGGCCATCTACTATCATGTGGGCGTCGACGGCTTGAGCATGTGGCTGGTTGTGCTGGTGGGCCTGCTCGCTCCGATCGGCGTGGTTGCCAGTTGGAAGGCCATCCAGACGCGGCGCAAGGTCTTCTATTCGCTCTTCCTCGTGCAGCAGACGGCGATGTTCGGCGTCTTCGTCTCGCTCGATCTCATGCTTTATTACGGCTTCTGGGAGCTTTCACTGGCGCCCATGGCGGTTCTGATCGCCATGTACGGCCGCAAGGACGGTTCCAGGGCTGCGCTCAAATTCTTTGTCTTCACCTTCATTCCCTCCGCGCCGTTGCTGGTGGCGATCCTGTGGCTCTACGCGCGCACCCGAACCTTCAACTTTAGCGATCTCCAGTACTACACCGCCAGCGGCGTACTGCCCGCGGGAGCCATGTTCTGGGTGGCGCTTGCGTTCCTCTTCGCGTTTGCGGTCAAGGTGCCCGTCTTTCCGCTGCACGGCTGGCTCGCCGACACCTATAACGAGGCCCCTGTCGCGCTGGCCATGGTGGTCGCCGGCAAACTTGGCCTCTACTCGATGATGCGCTTCCACGTGGGGCTCTTCCCTGCCCAGGCGCGCGCCATCGCTCCCCTGCTCATCGTCCTTGCCATCGTGGGCGTTCTCTACGGCGCCTGTCTGGCTCTGGTGCAGCGCGACTTCTGGCGCCTGATGGCCTATGCCGCGCTCAGCCACCTGAGCCTCATCGTGCTTGCCATCTACGGCCTCACGCCGACCGGCTGGTCCGGCGCAGTCTATCAGATTCTTTCGCACGGTGTGGTCGATGGCGCGCTCTTCCTCCTGCTTGGCGTGCTTGAGGTTCGCTACGCGACCAGCGCCATCGCCTCCTATGGCGGTCTGGCTGCCAAGCTGCCTCGCGCAGCCACCTATTTCGTCATCGGCGCCCTGGCCATGATCGGTCTGCCCATGCTGAGCGGATTCATCGGGGAATTTACCATCCTCTCCAGCACCTTTACCGAGGTCAGCCGCAACGCCGCAATCTGGGCGGCTCTGGGCGTGATCCTGGGCGCGGCCTACATGCTTTCGCTGGTACAGAAGCTTTTCTACGGCCCCGAGAGCGCGCTCGCCGCTTCCACCCGCCCAGCCGACCTCAGATTCGGAGAACTCGCAATTCTCACGCCGCTGGTGGTTCTGATGCTTGTCATGGGTCTCGCGCCATCGCTCTGGTTCAACGCCATCGGCGCAGGCGTGCATCCGCCGCCTGGGGACAGAACCTCTGTGTTCCTGCCGGCAAACGCAGAGAGACAGCCTGTGGTTCTGTCTCACAACGGCGCGCGTCATCCGGTTCTCAATACGACTTCCACGGAGGGTCAGCGGTGAATCCCGTTCCCGACATCTACCGCATCCTTCCCGAGGCGGTTCTCACGCTCACCGGCGTCGCCATCATGCTGGTCGACGCAACGATTCCGCCGCAGTGGGCGCGCCGCTATCTTGGCTTTCTCGCCGCAATTGGAACCACTCTTGCCATCTGGACGAGCGTCTGGCAGCTTTCGCTGCCGGAAGGCGCGGGCTTCTTCGGCACCGTCGAGACCAGCGCCTTTACGGTCTTCTTCCACGTCTTGATCTGCGGCATCGTGCTCGCCGCCCTGCTGCTTTCGCTGGACACATTACCCGCATACAGCCACCACCAGGGCGAGTTCTACGCGCTGATCGTCTTTGGCGCGGTTGGCATGTGCCTGCTCACGAGCGCCGTGGAACTGCTGGTGGTCTTCATCGCTCTCGAAATCTCCTCGATCTCCACCTACATCCTCGCCGGTTACCGCAAAGAGACGGGCTGCGGGCCGGAAGCCGCCATCAAGTACTTCCTGCTCGGGTCCTTTGCCACCGGCTTCCTGCTCTACGGCATCGCCCTGATCTTTGGCGCCGCCGGAACCACGCAGATCTACCAGGTCGCGCAGCTCGCGCCCGCGGCACAAAATCAGACGCTGGTCGTTGCCGCCATGGCGCTCATGCTGGTCGGCATTCTCTTCAAAGTCTCCGCAGCTCCCTTCCACGTCTGGACGCCCGATGTTTACGAAGGCGCGCCAACGCCTGTTGTTGCCCTGATGAGCACCGCGCCCAAGGCGGCGGCCTTTGCACTGCTGCTTCGCGTGGTCTACGAGATCTTCCCGCATCTCCGCCCGGTCTGGGAGCCGCTCCTCTGGATCGTCGCCGTTCTCTCCATGACGGTCGGCAATCTCGCCGCGCTTCGTCAGCAGAACGTCAAGCGCATGCTGGCTTATTCAGCGATCGCCCACGCGGGCTATCTGCTCGCTGCCTTTGCCGGCATCGGCTCCATCGGCATCGCCGCGGCCGCCTTTTATACCGCAGCCTACGCGGCCATGAACGTCGGCGTCTTCGCCGTGATTGCGCTCGTCGCCGGCTACGACGAACAACTCTCCCTCATCGAAGACTTCCGCGGCCTCATCTACCGCTCGCCTCTGCTGGGCAGCCTGCTGATCTTCTTCCTCATCTCGCTCATCGGCATTCCTTTCACCGGCGGCTTCTTCGGCAAGTTCTATTCGTTCAGCGCCGCTGTTGATGGAGGGGCGATTGCGCTGGCGATCATCGGCCTGCTGAACTCGGGATTGGCTGCGGCGTATTACCTGCGCCTGGCGCTTGTCTCGGCGCAGCGCCCGGCGGCGGATGAGCCCGCAAGGCCAAGGCCGCAGGTTGGTCCCGCCGCCATTGCTGCTGTCGCACTGGCCGTTCTCGTCACGCTCGTCCTCGGCATCGTTCCCGACGCAACGCTCCACGCCGCGCAATCGGCGGCGCATACGCTGCAGGTTCCGTCGCAATGGGGCGAAACTCCTGGGATTCCGCTACAATCAGGTCAATGAAGTTAGGCGAATTGGCAAGGCGCTTGGGCGCCGAACTGCGTGGCGATCCCAACCTCGAAGTAACCGGCGTCAAGGGTATTGAGGAAGCCGGACCCGCGGAAATTACTTTTGTCGCAAATCCCCGCTACACGGCTCTGGCCCGCACCACTCATGCGGCAGCTATTATCGTCGAGCCGGAGTTCCAGGAGATCTCCGCGGCCACGCTCCGCATCAAGAATCCGTATCACGCCTTTTCGCGCGCACTGGGTCTTTTCTACCAGCCGCCCGCTTATCCGCCCGGCATTCATCCCACTGCGGTCATTGACTCCACGGCGCGGATCGGCGCGGAAGCGCACATCGGCGCTTACGCAGTTATTGGTCCCAATGTTCGCATCGGCAACCATGCCACGCTTCTGCCGCACGTCGTGCTCTACCCCGGCGTTCAGGTGGGCGATTGGTTCTTTGCCCATGCGCACGCCGTGGTCCGCGAGGACTGCGTCCTCGGCGACCACGTCACGCTTGAAAACGGCGCCATCATCGGCGCCGACGGCTTCGGCTTTGCGAAGAATGAGAGCGGCCAGTGGGAAAAGATCCCGCAGTCGGGCCCGGTGCGGATCGGCAGCCGCGTAGACGTGCAGGCCAACGCCACCATTGACCGCGCCACGGTCGGCGCAACCGAGATCGGCGACGGCGCCAAAGTTGACAACCTCGTTCAAGTGGGACACGGCTCGCGGGTCGGCAGCAACACCCTGCTCTGCGCGCAAACCGGTCTGGCCGGCTCATCGGTCATCGGCGACAACGTGATTCTTGCCGGCCAGGTGGGTATCGCAGGGCATTGCACGGTCGGCGACGGCGTCATCCTGACCGCGCAGTCGGCCGTCTCGCACGATGTACCGCCGGGCAAGATGATCTCCGGTTCTCCGGGCTTTGACAATCGACTCTGGCTGCGCGCCGTGACACTCTTCCAGCGTCTGCCTGAACTGGCCAAGCGCCTTGATCGCCTGGAGAAGACAGTGGCCAGACTGCTTCCCGGTTCTGATCCCGCGCCACACGATACTGGAGACCGCAAATGAACCGTCGCGGCGGATTCTGCGCCTTGCTGTGCGCGTCAGCCTGTTCCGCCGCATTGACGTTCGCAACTGTGCCAAAGCAGTAAACATAGCCCTGAGGTCAGCTGCAATTCCTTCCTCAACCGGCTGATGCTCCCCAAAATCCCTCCGATAAGAAGAGCGGAGGGTTGGAGTTGCGTCATTTTTCTGCA
>JABEBX010016087.1_pt1 | contig 11055 bp, 11 predicted proteins | sample 7245971 | NCBI WGS metagenome assembly JABEBX01 (sample SAMN14506365, study PRJNA622280) | hot springs metagenome | biome: hot spring [ENVO:00000051]|acidic hot spring [ENVO:00002120]; feature: spring [ENVO:00000027]|sediment [ENVO:00002007]; material: sediment environment [ENVO:01001048]...
ACCTGGGAAGACTCGACATCGAAATCCAGGTAGCCGCGGTCCATATAGAAGCTGCGCAGCTTCTCCAGGCCATCCATGAGTTTTTCCCGGGAGTAGCGGTCGTTTTTGGTGTAGAAGGACAAGGCCGTGGGTGCCCCGAGGCTGAACAGGCCGCGCAATTTGCTCTCGGAAAAGGCCTTGTTGCCCACAATGTTGAGCTGCTTGATGGTAGCCTGCTCGCCTTCCTTGACGTCGATGCGGATCGCCACGCGGTTGCGCGGCAGGGTTTCGACATGGGTATCAATCTTGGCCGCATAATAACCCATGCCGTTGTATTGTTCTTGCAGACCCTGCACCACCTGATCGAGGATGGCCCGGTTGAAGATGCGCCTGTCCACCAAGCCCAGGCCCTTGAGGGTGCTGTTGATCTCATCCTTGGAGAAGGCTTTGACCCCCTCCAGCTTGATGCTGGAGATGATGGGCCGCTCCTGGACGATAACCAACATCGTATCGCCCGAGCGGGCAATGGACACATCCTTGAAAAAACCCGTGGCATAGAGGCCTTTGATGGCCTCCTGCGCCTTCTGGTCGTCAATCTCTTCGCCGATGTGAATCGGCAGGTAATTGTACACCGTGCCTGGAGCGATGTGCTCCAGGCCGCGGATTTCAATGTTTTTGACCGTAAAGGGCGCAAAGGCCCATGCCGGAGTGGCCCATGTGCCCAGCGCCACAACGGCGCTGGCAACGAGGATGGAAGGTGCCGAGATGAGGCTGATTTTTTTCACGGTGTCAACAGTCTCATAATATCATTGTAGAAAGCGAGGGACATGAGCATCATGAGCAAGACTATACCGATCTGCTGAGATTTTTGCATCACCGACGTGGACAAGGGCACGCCACGAATCATCTCCAGGGTATAAAAGAACAGATGCCCGCCGTCCAGGATGGGAATGGGTAGCAGATTCAAAATCCCAAGGCTGATACTCACCAGCCCGAGAAAAGCCAGAAAGGGGGCCAGGCCCGCCTGTGCGGATCGGCCGGCAAATTCGGCAATGGTGATGGGACCGCTGATATTGTCAGGGGAGATGAAGCCCTGCACCATGCGCAGCATCATTTCCACGGTCATCACGGACATCTGCCAAGTCCGCTCCGCCCCGTAGAACAGACCACTGAGAAAGCCCCGGTGTTCGATGACGATCAGATCCTTGGGCACCGGCGCCAGCGCCATGCCGATACGTCCGATGGTCTTGCCTTGAGCATTGCGCACACTCTCCGGCATGACGGTCAGCACCCGCGCCTGGCCGGAAGCCGTTGCCACCTGGAGCAGCAGCGCCCGACCGGGGTGGGCTTCAACCAGCCGCAGAAAAGTTTCCCAGGTGCCGATCCTTTGCCCATTGACGGCCAGGATCCGGTCACCTGCCTGCAAACCCGCCCGTTGGGCCGGGCTGCCGGGCTGCACGGCCCCCACCTTTACCGGCAGGTAGGGCTCGATGCCCACCCCATGGCTAAGGAAATCGGGGCCGATGGCGTCGGCAGGGAGCTTCCCAAAGGGTAGCGAATGGCTTTGCCGAACGCCAGCCGCGCCGATGATGTCGATGCGGGTGGCGGAGCGCCCAATGGCCGCCGCAATGAGATCAAGGCGCAGGTCTTCCCAGCTATGAATGCGCTGACCGGCCACCGCCGCCACCCGCTCGCCCGGTACCAGCCCGGCCTGAGCCGCCAGGGAATCCGGGCGCACGTCGCCGATGATGGGCGCGAGGCCGGGTATACCCAGCCACGCTACGCCGGCATAGGCCACCACCGCAAAAAGGAGGTTGGCTGCGGGTCCGGCCAGGGCGATGAGAAAACGCTTGCCGGGAGGCAGGGCATCGAAGGCGCGTGGGCGATCTTCCGCCGCCATGGCTTCGTCACCCTCCTCCCCCAGCATCTTGACATAGCCTCCCAGCGGCAGGACGGCAATGACGTATTCCGTCTGATCCTTGCCAAAACGGCGGGTGATGAGGGCTGGTCCAAAACCGATGCTGAAGCGAAGCACCTTCACTCCCATCCACTTAGCCATCCCGAAGTGGCCGGATTCATGGACCAGGACGAGGATGCCGATGGCCACCACAAAGGCCAGCACGGTGCCCAGGATCTGCATGGAGAGTCAGGAGACGCGCACTTGCGGCGCCGCCTTGCCGGAGCCCAGCCACGCCCGGGCAAGCTCCCGCGCCTCCTGATCCGTGGCCAGCACCGCGTCGATGCTATCGGGTGCTGTGGTGCTCAACTCGGCAAGCACATCATGCACCAACGGCGCAATGTCCGCAAAGCGCAGCGATCCATCGAGGAAGGCCTGTACGGCAATCTCGTTGGCGGCATTGAGCACCGTCGGCGCCCCGCCTCCGGCCCGCAAGGCCGCAAAAGCCAGACCCAGGCAGGGAAAACGCTGGGCATCCGGATGCTCGAACTGAAGCGCGGGGCTGCGCGCCAGATCCAGGGAGGCAACACCGCTGGTCATGCGCTCGGGCCAGGCCAGGGCATGGGCGATGGGGGTGCGCATATCGGGGTTGCCCAACTGCGCCAGCACCGATCCGTCCACATATTCGACCATGGAGTGGATGATGCTCTGGGGATGGATCAGGACTTCGATTTGCTCGGCCGGCAAGCCGAAAAGCCAGTGCGCCTCGATCACCTCCAACCCCTTGTTCATCATAGTCGCCGAATCGACGGAAATCTTCCGGCCCATCACCCAGTTGGGGTGGGCACAGGCCTGATCCGGGGTAACCGTCGCCAGTTGCTCCGCAGGCCAGGTCCGAAAAGGCCCGCCGGAAGCGGTCAGCAGGATGCGGCGTACCCCTCGGCCATCGGCAAAACACTGGAAAACGGCGTTATGTTCGCTGTCGATGGGCAACAAGGTCACATTGTGACGGCGTACCGCATCCATGAACAGGGCGCCGGCCATGACCAGGCATTCCTTGTTGGCCAGGTAGACCCGCTTGCCGGCTTCGACGGCCGCCAGCGTGGGCAATAGCCCGGCGGCGCCAACGATGGCGGCCATGACCTCGTCCACCTGGGGCAGGCGTGCGGCTTCGGCCAACGCCGCCGCACCTGCCTCCACCTGGATTTCGCCCATGCCTTCCTGCCTCAGCAGCAGGGCTAGGCGCTCCGCAGGCTCGGGCTTGGCCATCACCACGCGCTGGGGATGATGGCTACGGCAGAGTTCCAGCATTTCTTCCACGCGCTGGTTGCCGGTGAGGGCAACGACCGCAAACTCATCCGGGTGCCGTCCCAGGACGTCGAGGGTGCTTTTGCCAATGGAGCCCGTTGCCCCAAGAATACAGACGCCACGTGTCATTTCATCCAACCCAGAAAGTAGAGTCCACCGACGAAAGCGGGAATGCCCGCACTCAGGCTGTCCAGACGATCCAGCAAGCCACCATGACCAGGGAGCAAATGGCCGCTATCCTTGACCCCTGCCCGCCGTTTCATGAAACTCTCCCCGAGATCGCCCGCCACGCCAAACAAACCCGCCAAAAGGCCGAGGAAGGCGCCGGCGGCAAGCCTTCCCAAGCCGCCGCCGAGCACCATAAATGTAGCCAGTGTGCCCATAACGGCGCTGCCAAGCAAGCCACCCGCCAAGCCCTCCCAGGTTTTCCCCGGACTAATGCGCGGCGCCAGGCGATGTCGGCCATAGCGCTTGCCGATGAGGTAGGCGCCGACATCACCGGCACTAACGATCATAATGATCCCCAGGAGAAAAACCGGATGCCGGGACTGCAGCAGCAACGCCAGATAGAGCGCCGGCACCAGGCTGGGGATGCCCGCCAGGGCCATCCCGGCGCGCCGCCAGAACGGAGGGGCGGGGTTGGGAGCAATGGGCATGACCGGCAGGGCCAGGGCAAAGGCGAGCCACCACAAGATGCCCAGCGCAGCCCAGAAAGGGGGAGGCAGAGGCAAGGAATAGGCGCCGACGGCCACCAACACGAAAAACAGGGCAGCCAGGTAAGGCTGATGCCAGCCGGCCAAGCGACTCCATTCTGCCCCGGCGAGGATGAGCAGGAGCAGAAGAAAGATCGCAAAAACGGTGCCGGACACTGCAAAAATCAGCGCCGCAACCGCCAGAAAAAGGATCAGCCCGGTGATTATTCGTTGGCCGAGCAAGCGTCTTCCGCCACTTGATCACCGGTTCGCCCAAAGCGCCTTTGCCGCTGGGCAAAGGAATGCAACGCCCGTTCCAATGCCGGTCGGTTGAAGTCGGGCCACAAGGTGTCGGTGAAATAGAGCTCGGTATAGGCCAACTGCCAGATGAGAAAATTGCTGATGCGTTCCTCGCCGCCGGTGCGGATGAGCAGGTCGGGCTCGGGGATGTCCGCCAGGGCCAGATAGGGCGCAAGGGTCCCCTCGTCAATATCCTCGACCCGCACTTGTCCCGTCCGTACCGCCGCGGCGACGCGCCGCGTGGCCTGGGCGATGTCCCAGCGGCCGCCATAGTTGACGGCGAGGGTCAAGGTCAGCGTGGTGTTGCCCCGGGTCAGGGTCTCTGCTTCGTCAATGAGGCGGCGGATGTCCGCCTCCAACCTGCCGCGCTCGCCAATGACCCGCAAACGCACGCCGTTGTCGTGGAGCTTGCGGATCTCCCGGCGCAGCAGGAGCCGGAAAAGGCTCATCAGGAGGCGCACTTCCAGGGAGGGACGCCGCCAGTTTTCGGTGCTGAAGGCAAAAAGGGTGAGGTGGGGTATCCCCAGTTCGGCGCAGGACTGCACCATTTCCCTCACCACTTCGGCCCCCCGCCGGTGACCGGCGACCCGCGGCAGATGGCGGCGGTACGCCCAGCGGCCATTGCCGTCCATGATGACGGCCACATGCTGAGGGAGCGGTGCTGACCCTTCCACGGCGAGACCCATGGCTTCAGACCTCCATGAGGTCCGCTTCCTTGGCCTCCACCACGGCATCGACTTCATCAATATAACGATCGGTGAGGCGCTGGACCTCTTCTTCGGCGCGGCGCTCCTCGTCTTCGGAAATGGTCTTTTGCTTTTGCAGCTCCTTCACCTGGGTAATGCTGTCGCGGCGAATGTTGCGAATGGCCACGCGGGCGCCCTCGCCTTCCTGACGCACCACTTTCACCATCTCCTTGCGGCGCTCTTCCGACAGGGGTGGCAGGGGAATGCGCACGCCATCGGAGCCGGCCACCGGGTTCAGGCCCAGACCGGCATCACGAATGGCCTTATCGATCTTGGGAATCATGTTCTTTTCCCAAGGCGTGACCAGCAGGGCCCGCGCATCGGCCACCGAGACGCTCGCCACCTGGGCCAAGGGCGTTGGGGTATTGTAGTAATCCACCATGACGTGATCGAGCAGGCCGGTACTGGCGCGCCCGGTGCGCAGGCGCGTCAACTCCCCCTTGAGGGACTCGATGCTTTTCTTCATCCGCGCTTCCGCTTCTTTTTTTACTGCCTGAATGCTCATGAGTTGATCTCTTTGCGCACCGAAGTGCCCTCTTCCTCACCCAGGACCACCCGCATGAGGGCACCCGGCTTATTGATGGAGAATACGATGATGGGCATGTCGTTGTCGCGGCACAGGGTGATGGCGGTGGCGTCCATCACCTGCAACCCCTGCTCCAGGACCTGCTGGTAGGAAAGCTCCCGATAGCGCATGGCCTCCGGATGCGTCACCGGATCGTCCGTATAGACGCCGTCCACCTTGGTGCCCTTGAGTACGATCTGCGCGTTGATTTCCATGGCGCGGAGGCTGGCGGCGGTATCCGTGGTAAAAAACGGATTGCCCGTGCCCGCCCCAAAAATCACCACGCGGCCGCGCTCCAGATGGCGGATGGCGCGACGACGAATGTAGGGCTCTGCCACCTGCTCGATATGCAGGGCCGACAGCACCCGGGTGGGCAGGCCGAGATGCTCCAGGGCATCCTGCAGGGCCAGGGCATTCATCACCGTGGCCAGCATGCCCATGTAGTCAGCCGTGGCCCGATCCATGCCCTCCGCGGCCTTGGCCATGCCCCGGAAGATGTTGCCGCCGCCGATGACCACCGACACCTGCACGCCGGCATCGTTGACTTCCTTGATTTCGCGGGCGATGCGATGAACGACGTCACGGTCCACGCCATACGTCCCCTCACCCATGAGGGCTTCTCCGCTGAGCTTGAGAAGGATGCGCGTATAGCCGGGCGCCGTCATTTACGCCCCCCGGACTTGGGCCATGACCTCGGTAGCGAAGTCGGTAGCGGGCGCCTTCTCGATGCCCTCTCCCACTTCAAAACGGACAAACTCCGCGACATCAACGCCGGGGAAGTCCTGAATAAGCTGGCCGATACTGCGATCGGGATCCTTGACGAAGGGCTGTCCCAGCAGCGCAATCTCGCTGAGCAGCTTATTGAGCCGTCCGGAGATCATCTTCTCGATGATCTCGGCGGGCTTGCCACTGTCTGCGGCCTGCGCCAGGAGGATTTCCTTTTCCTTGGCCAAGCGCTCGGGGGAAACGTCCGTCGGCCTGACGACTTCCGGGCGGGCCGCCGCCACATGCATGGCCACATCCCGGCCCAGTTCCGGCGTGGCCGCAGCGCCCGTGAGGGCGACGAGGACGCCGATCCGTCCGCCATGCACATAGGCACCCACCACTCCCTCGCTCACCTGCAGATGCTGCAGGCGGCGCAGGCCGATATTCTCCCCCAGTTTGCTGACCAGCACCTTGCGCCGCTCTTCCATGCTCCCTTCGGCGGCGGGGCTTGCCAACAGGGTTTCCAGGTCCTGAACGCCCTGTTCGGCGGCGAGCCGCGCACAATCGTGGGCCAGCCGCACGAAGTCTTCGTTCTTCGCGACGAAATCGGTTTCGCAGTTGATCTCGAGCAGCACGGCGCGCTTCTGGTCGGGGCTGGCGGCGGTGACCACCAGACCCTCTGCGGCAATGCGCCCGGCCTTCTTGTCCGCCTTGGCCAGCCCCCTCTTACGCAGGAGGTCGATGGCCGCCTCCATATCTCCATTGGACTCGGTGAGTACCGTCTTGCACTCCATCATGCCGGCGCCGGTACGCTCCCGCAGTTCTTTCACTTGCTGTGCGCTAATAGTAGCCATTATTGCTCCTTATTGCCTTCGGGAATGCTTAGTCGGCATCGATCTCGATGACTTCCTCATCGACCTCGACGAACTCGCCCAACAGCGCGTTCTCACCGCCCTGACGGCCATCGAGGACCGCATCGGCCACCAGAGAAGCATAGAGCCGGATAGCCCGGGTTGCGTCGTCATTACCGGGAATGACATAGTCGACGAGCATGGGATCGCAGTTGCTGTCCACCACCCCGATGACCGGAATGCCCAGCTTCTTGGCTTCTGCCACGGCAATTTTTTCATGGCCTACGTCAATGACGAAAATGGCGTCGGGCAGACCGTTCATCTCCTTGATCCCGCCCAGGCTCCGTTCCAGCTTGTCGCGCTCGCGGCCGAGGGTGAGGGCTTCTTTTTTGGTGAGTTTGTCCAGGGTGCCGTCGATGGACATCTGTTCCAGTTCTTCAAGACGACGGATGGACTGGCGGATGGTCTTGAAATTGGTCAGGGTGCCGCCCAGCCAGCGCTGATTGACGAAATAGCCGCCACAGCGGCGGGCTTCCTGCTCCACCGCTTCGCGCGCCTGGCGTTTGGTGCCCACGAAGAGCACGCGGCCATGGCGGCGCGAGAGTTGCTCCACAAAATTGAGGGCTTCCCGAAACATGGGGAGGGTATGTTCGAGATTGATAATATGAATGCGGTTGCGTTCGCCAAAGAGGTAGGGCGCCATTTTAGGGTGCCAGTAGCGCGACTGGTGGCCGAAATGAACGCCAGCCTCCAGCAAGGAACGCATGGTAACATCGTGACTCATGATTTGGATTCTCCGTGTTGGGTTGTCGACCGCCACTTGTCCCATGTGAGCCATCCTTGCGGACACCCGGCCCCATGTGCCGACAAGTGTGTGGATTTGAGCGTTAAAGCCCAGCGGTTTATATCAAAAACCGGCGCCCCTGGCAATGACCGCAAAGGCGGCCGGTTACTGTCTCTTGTGCGCTCTGCGCCACCACAGGACGAGGATGGCCAGGACGACGCCGGCCAGGAGCAGCATTTGCGCCGATTGGACGTGGTGCAGCAGGGGTCGTAGGGAAGCGCCCAGGAGGTAACCGATGCCGGCAATGGCGGCAGCCCAGACGCCCGCCGCCACCGGGTTCATCCACAGATAGCGGCGTGGCGGGTAGCGGTGTACCCCCAGGAGGATGGGCGTAATGGTGCGCGTGCCGTAGATAAAGCGGAAAAGCAGGGTGACCCAGTCGCCGAAGCGGCGGATCAGGCCTTCGGCCTGGTTCACATGGCGGCGGAGAAAGCGCGGCAGGTACGCCATCAACTTTTCTCCGTAGTGGTAACCCACCTGATAGAGCACCTGATCGTTGATGGTGCTCCCCAACCAGGAAACCAGGATCACCGTCGGCAGGTCGAGGACGCCGGCGTGGGCCAGCGCACCGGCAATGATGACGACGGCTTCCCCCTCCAGCAAGGTGCCAATAAAGAGGACCAGATACCCATAGCTCTTGAGGAAGGCGATGATGAGATCCAGGGTGATGGGTTGGAGGTGCAGCCAGATTAAAACTTCATTGAGCGCTCCGATGACGGCATCCTCCAGAATTCTTGGCTCAGGCCGTTCCTGCCTCCATCGGCCTTTTGCACTCTAAACTACACATTTACCGGTAACAAGACGGGTGCGCCCATGATAGCAGAGGAACCTCAGCATACGGCACAGATCTGGGGGGCATCCTTTTCCGACGAGCCGCGCCGCAATGGCCAGTTCCTCCCCGCAAGGCTTGCCGCTTCGCCGGCAGCCTCGGAGCTTGTGTTGGCATCTGGCGGTAGTGCCGCCCGTGGTCGCCATTTATCCGCCGCCCCGGTAGTTTCATGGAGATAATATAATTTGCATATATTTGTTTGTCATAAAAATGTCATAAAATGTTCATAAAAACGTCACACTGCTTTGCTATGATACATCCGCTAGCGGTCCCCGGGATTGCCGCAGGCGGCCCGGGCAGCCCGTACGTTTCTGGATAATCCTATATCATTCATGATGGTAGATCTCACGAGAGGTTGTATGGATCCATTACAGCAGTTGGCACCGCAACAGGTCGGCATCTTCGTGATGGGCATGGGATCCGCTGCGGATCCCGCCCGGGATCTGTGCACATCGTCCTGAAGCGCGCCCTCGGGATCCAGACCCAGATGCTATACGTTCTTCTCGGCGGAGTTCTCGCCCATGCCACGCATTGGTCCGAGGCGATGCTGCTCGCGTCGGCGACGGCAGAACCCTGGCGCCAAGGCTTCCCGAAGCCGGTGGAGCGCCCCCGGGTGCTGATGATATCGCCGGAGCGGAGCGATGCGGTTCTGGCCGACGGGCTGCTTCGGCATCTGGGAGCGGCGGTGCGGATGGAAAGCGGCAGTGATGAGGTTGAGCATCTGCTGCAGGTATGGCGGCCGCAGGTCCTGGTCCTTTCCCTCGACTCCAGGGCGCGGCCCGCCTGGCTGGCCAGGTGGCGCCAGCGCGCCGAGAATACGGCAGTCCCCATGCTTGCCCTGGGTAATGGCAGCGCCGAAGAGGAAGCCCGTGCCGCCTTGGACGCCGGCGCCGATGCTTATTTGGCCCGGCCGGTCGGTATCACTCTACTGGTGGCGCAGGTGCAGTCGCTGCTTCATCGCGCCGAGACTTGGGAGCACCGGGTGATTGGCCATAAGGCTACCCTTTGCGTGGATCCCATCGCCCGCCGGGTATGGGTCAATGGGCAAGAGGTCTCCCTCACCCGCCACCTTTTCCGCATCCTGCACTATCTGGCGCTGCATCCCGATCACACCTTTTCCAGCGCAGACATGTCTACCCTGCTCAGCAGCGGCAAGGGCCTGCTCCAGCCCAATTCCATCACGGCCCAGGTACACCGGCTGCGGAGGGCGCTGGCAACGGTGTCAGCCGCACACTGGATTGAAACCGTGCATGGTTTCGGTTACCGGCTGACTTTGCCGAAGAACTATCGGGAAAAGGAAGCGTCCAGCACCCCTGATATCGCCCATGAAGATGCATCTGCATGAAAAAATTCATGCAGACTCCTTAATCAATGCAAAACTTGCAAGTGTTTACCGGATCGTTGTCTCACCAACCGTTGTACCCACTACCCTGGAGGTTTTATGCTGTTTCGCATGAAGAAAAACTTATCCCGCAATATCAATGGCATCGCCCTGCTTTCACGGGTAGCGGTACCGGCATTGCCGAAGCCATTTCCGGCGTGGCGCAGATCGGTGCTTCCGATGCCTACATGAGCGATGCCCAGATCAAGATGCATCCCAATATCCTCAACATCCCGCTGGCCATATCCATCCAGATGGTCAACTACAACCTGCCGGGCTTGAACAATATCCACCTCAAGCTCTCCGGTCCCGTGTTGGCAGGGATCTATAATGGCACCATCACCAACTGGGACGACGCCGCCATTGCCAAGCTCAACCCCGGCGTCAAGCTGCCCAACCACAAGATCATTCCGGTACACCGTACGGATGGCTCCGGCGATACCTTCATCTTTACGACGTATCTCTCTGATACCACTCCGGTATGGAGCAAGAATATTGGCTACAGCACGACGGTGAGCTGGCCTGCCGTTCCTGGCGGCATCGGTGCCGAGGGCAACCCCGGCATGGTCCAGGCCCTGAAGACCACACCCTATGGCGTCGCCTACATTGGCATCAGTTGGAAGAAACCTGTGGAAGAGGCCCATCTGGGTCTGGCCATGCTGGAAAACCGCGCCAACCAGTTTGTGTTGCCGACGGTGGCCAATGCCAAGGCCGCAGCGGGTGAAATGGTCGCCAAAACCCCTGCCGACGAGCGTATCAGCCTGGTCTATGCGCCGGGTGCCAAGTCCTACCCCATCATCAACTACGAGTATGCCATTGTCAGCAAAACCCAGCCCAATGCCCAGGTCGCAGCGGAACTGCGCAAGTTCCTGAACTGGTCCATTGATCTCAAAGGTGGCAATGCGCCGCACTTCATTGAAGCGGTCAACTTTGTTCCCCTGCCGGAAAGCGCTGCAGC
>JABEBX010017280.1_pt1 | contig 11055 bp, 10 predicted proteins | sample 7245971 | NCBI WGS metagenome assembly JABEBX01 (sample SAMN14506365, study PRJNA622280) | hot springs metagenome | biome: hot spring [ENVO:00000051]|acidic hot spring [ENVO:00002120]; feature: spring [ENVO:00000027]|sediment [ENVO:00002007]; material: sediment environment [ENVO:01001048]...
GGCACTAGACGCCATGGAGTGGGCCATTGCCCAGAACCTTCCCGAGCTGGCGGTGGCCGATCTTCACTGGCAGGTGCTGCGCACGTCCTTGCCTTGGGTGCAAGGGTGCCCCTACGAAGAGCTCGACCAGGAGCCCGCTGACAGCAAGGTTGCGAGCAGTCAGCACGACTGGCGTAGCGAGCTTATCTCTTTGTCCAGAGAGGAGGCATTGGTGCATTTGCAGGGCTGGATTACTGCGGAGGTAGCGCAGATCCTGCGACTGCCTGCCGAACAGATCGATCCACGCAAGAAACTGACAGATCTCGGTTTCGATTCCTTGATGGGCATGGAGCTTGTCATGGCGCTGGAGGAGCGAACGGGTTTGAAGATCCCCGCCTTTATCCTGAGTGAGGAGCCCACGGTTTTTGCTCTGTCTCAGCGCTTGTTGGCTGAGTGGCGCGAAGAGCAGAGCGCTCCCAGCGGCGAGGAGCAGGTTTTGGATATGGCACGCCGGCATGGCGTGGCCGGGGAATATGCCGCCCGATCGGCGGCAAGCGAGGTCTGATCTGTGCGTCGCTTGAGTGCCGAAGAAAAGGCTGAACTGCTGCGGGAATCCTCTATTCCCCAACGGATCACCGCAGAGCCGCCCCGCCCGGATCAGAGCGACAGGCGTACGGACCTGCGCAGCACTCCGGGCTATCAGCAGGTTTCCCTGATGCGCCAGGGCGCTGCGCAGTTCGGCGTCGCCAGCCCGTTCTTTCGTCTGCGCGCGGGAAGTTCCGCCGCGCATAGCCACATTGCAGGGCGGGAACTGATCAATTTTTCCAGTTACAACTACCTGGGACTGGCGGGCCACCCGGAAGTCAGCGCGGCGGCCAAAGCGGCCATCGACGAGTATGGAACTTCGGTATCTGCCAGTCGCATCGTCTCCGGCGAACGGCCCTTTCATCAGGCACTGGAGCGCGCGCTGGCAGATTTTTATGAGGTGGACGATGCCCTGGCTCTGGTTAGCGGCCATGCTACCAACGTCAGCGTGATCGGGCAGCTCTTGGGGCCCAGGGATCTGATCCTGCACGACGAGTATGCCCACAACAGTATCGTTCTGGGGGCAAAGCTCTCGGGAGCCCAGCGTCTTCCCTTTCCCCACAACGACTGGCAATCCCTGACGGAGCTGCTCCGCACCCACCGGCGGCAGGCGGAGCACTGCCTGATCGCGGTAGAGGGTATTTACAGTATGGACGGCGATTACCCCGATCTACCCCGCCTGCTGGAAATCAAACAGCGCTTTGCCTCTTGGCTGATGGTGGATGAAGCGCATAGTCTTGGGGTACTGGGGCCCAGTGGTGGCGGCATCGCCAGCCATTTCTCCGTGGATAGCCGAGAAGTCGACATTTGGATGGGCACCTTGAGCAAGACCCTGGCGAGCTGCGGCGGCTTCGTTGCCGGCAGTCAGGAGCTCATCGATCAGTTACGCTACCTGGCGCCAGGATTTTTGTACAGCGTTGGGCTGTCACCCGCCGATGGCGCCGCCGCCTTGCAAGCGCTGAAAATCCTGCAGCTGGAGCCCGAGCGGGTGAGCCGGCTGCAAAACAGCGGACAGCGCTTGCTGGAAGGTTTCCGAGAGATCGGTATCGACCCCGGCACCAGCCAGGGCTTCGCCATCGTTCCCTGGATCGTTGGCAGCTCTCTGCGTGCCGTGCAGCTTTCAGAGCAATTGCTGCAGGCGGGCATTGACGTGCAGCCTATCCTCTATCCCGCGGTTCCCGAGCGTCGCGCCCGTTTGCGCTTTTTTGTCAGCAGTGAACACAGCGCCTACGACATTGAGGAAACCCTGACCCAGGTCGCAGCCTTGGTCTAGCCCTCTCGGAACCCTGCACAAAGGCTGAGTTTGTTGGCAAAAAGGGGTACACTGAGGTAAACACTTCGACGGACTTTCAAGGGGCTTATGAAAGAATTCGACATCGTCATCATTGGTAGCGGACCGGGCGGATACCGTGCCGCCGTGCTGGGCGCATTGCGGGGCAAGAAGGTCGCCATCATCGAAAAAGGTACCTGGGGTGGCACCTGTCTCAATCGCGGTTGCGTGCCCAAGAAAGACTGGCATGAAACTGCCAAGTGGATCGAAAACAGCCGTCATTTTGCCGGGCGCGGAATCGTCGGGGAGACGCTGCGCGGCGATATGGCGCAAGCCTGGCAGCATCAACATAAGGTCGTCGAGACCGTGCGCGAGAGCTACACGGATTACCTCAAGCGCTTGGGCGTGCAGTTGTATCAAGGCCTTGGCAGTTACCGTAGTGCACACGAAATCGCTATCCAGACGGATGCTGGCGAAGAATTGATTCATGCGCAGAATAGTGTGATCGCCACCGGATCCGTACCGCATCTGCCCCAGAGTGCCCAGTTGCAGGCCGGCAAGATTCTGCACAGCGATATGCTCTTTGATGATGGCGTACCCGCGGGAGACCGGGTCATCATTGTTGGCGGCGGCGTGATTGGCACGGAGTTCGCCTATATTTTCACCCAACTGGGTAAGGAAGTACGCTGGCTGGTCAATTCTGCTCCCTTGCACCACCTGCGCTACTCGCCACAGGCCAAGGATGCGCTCATGGACGCCCTCAAGGAACTCCAGATCGAAGCGCGGCAAGACTTTGCAGTGGCCGACTCCGGCGTCGATGATGGCAAGGCCTGGGTTGCCAATGCCGCCGGCGAGCGGGAGTCGGGGGATTGGGTGCTCTTTGCCACCGGGCGTTCCGCCCATACCGCCGGGCTCGGCCTGGAAAACACCCAGGTTGCTACCCACGCGCGAGGTTTTGTGGAGACGGACGCGCACCTGGAAACGGCGGAAAGCGGCATCTACGCCATTGGCGATGTGGTCGGCCCGTATATGAATGCCAATCAGGCCCTGGCCGACGCCACCCTGGTGATCGACAATATCCTGGCGGAAAATTGCCGCGAGCGCAGCCCGCTCTGGGTACCAGAACTGGTGTATTCAGCGGTGGAACTCGCCCGCATTGGCATGGACGAGGATGCCGCGGAAGACGAAGGCTTCGAGCCAGCAGTGGGCTTTGCTGCCTTTGAAACCTCACCGCGCGCCCTGGGGCAGGACGATACTCGCGGCTTCGCCCGCATCCTCGCCGACATGGATAGCGGAGAGTTACTGGGCGGCGAGATCGTCGGGCGCGATGCCGGGGAACTGATTCATCTGCTCTCCCAGGGCAGTGACCGCGAGGAGATCCTGCGACGCATTGCCAACTCGCCCGTCAATCATCCCGCCCGTGCCGAAGAGTTGCTCAACGCCACCGAGACCCTGGCCGCACGCTGGGGGCTTGGGGAATTCATCTTCGCAGAGTGATCAGGTCGGCTGGACGGCGCTGGCTGCGAGAAACTCCCGCGCTGCTGCGATTTCTTCAGGAACGATGCTGTGCCCCATCGGGAAATCCCGGCGGGTGACGGCATAGCCTTGGCGCTGCAGGATCTCCTCGCCCCACTGCGCATACTCTAGCGGTAACACCTCATCGCGGGTACCGTGGCCCCAGAAAATGGGCGCCGCTTTGCCAAAAGCCGGCGGCGTATTCTGACGTAAAGGCAGATAGCCGCTGAACACCAGGACGGCACGGGCAGCGAAGCCTGCATGTAGATGCAGATACAGGGATAAAGCTGCACCTTGGGAGAATCCCCCCAAGAGCAACTCCCTACCGCGCAACATCGGTGCCAGTGCATCGTGCAAGGACTGGGCGATTGCTTGCATCCCGGCGTCGTCTTCCGCCGAATTCGGGCCGAAGCCGAGAAGATCATACCAGGCTGGCATCACATACCCACGATTCAGGGTCACCGCTTGCCGTGGTGCATTCAGGGTCAACAGATGATAGCGCCGCTGCGGATCAAGCAGCTCCGCCACCGCCTGCATGTCCTCCTGACTGGCACCGAGACCATGCAGCAACAACAAAACCGGCGCATGTCTCTGCGTTCCAAGTCGTTGCCAGGAACCCGGCGCCCAGTCGAGGGCAGGCAAGGAATCATCGGTCATGGTCAGATTCGCTCTTTTGGCCGGGACCATCGATCGCCTCCAGTTTACGGTAGAGAGTGCGTTCGCTGAGCCCCAACGAGTGCGCTAGACTGCGGCGATCCCCGGTGTGGTTGAGCCGCGCCCAGCGAAGATAACGAGCTTCCATTTCCGCCAGGGGAAGCACTGCCGAAAAATCGACGGACTTGGGCGCCTCATGCACAGGAAACGATTGCCGTAAATTGGCAGGCAGATGCTCAGGCAGGATCCACACATCATCGGACAATAATGCCGCCCGATTCAAAATGTTACGTAGCTCGCGGACATTACCTGGGAAGTCGTACTCGAGAAGAATCTGCAGCGCCTCTGCGCTCAGGCGCAGGCGCGGATACCCCAGGTTCTGGAGCAGGGACTCCGCCAGTTGCGGAATATCTTCACGCCGCTCACGTAAGGGCGGCAGAGTGATGGGAAAGGTGCTGATGCGGTAGTAGAGATCCTGGCGAAACGTGCCTTCGCGCACCATCCGTTCGAGATCGCGATGGGTGGCCGAGATCAATCGGAATCTGGAACGGATCGGCTCGATGCCGCCAACCCGCCGAAACGTCCCGCTCTCCAACAAGCGCAACAGTTTGACCTGCAGGGGCAGAGGGATGTCTCCGACCTCGTCGAGAAACAAGGTACCGCCATTCGCTGCCTCCGCAAGGCCGATTTTCCGACTGTGGGCACCAGTAAAGGCACCTTTCTCATGGCCAAAGAGCTCGCTCTCAAAGAGTGTCTCGGAAAGCCCTGAGCAATCCAGCACCACGAAAGGCCCCTGCACCCGCTGACTTGCCCGATGTACCAAGCCAGCGGCAAGCTCCTTGCCCGTTCCGGATTCACCGAGCAGAAGCACTGGCACATCACTCGGGGCGGCCCGATGCAATGCGCGGGAAAGTTCCTGCATCCGCGCTCCCTGCCCCACCAGCCCATCGGTAGAGGCACCCTGCTCCGTCAGCGGAGTGAGAAGCTCAAGGAAGTAGGCGGGTTTGCCATCGGCGTTCCGAATTGGGAATAAGTCCACCTGCAGGGCGCGACCATCATGCATCCGCAGCGCATGCGCCGCCTCGTTACTCTGCTGGCAGCGCGCCATCGGACATTCATTGCCCGCATCATCACAGGGCATCCCAGCGCCACGCAGGATCTCGTCGCAGTGTCGCCCCTGCAACGGCTTACCATCGCCAAACTGTTTGCGATACGCCTGGTTGGCGGCAAGCACCGTATGATCTGCCTCGAGCAAAACGGCAGGCAATGCAAAACAGTCGAGCAGCGAGGTCAGTTCTGGACGCAATTGTTTGAGCATCGACGATCCCCCCAGGCGGCAACGGCCTGCCAATTATAGCAGATCTGCCAGACAATTCTGCCATTTTTGGCAGTCTTTTTCCACCATCGCCCTTACCAATCGAGGTCCGTCCGGTCCACGCCAAAGTATATCAGCCATTCCTGGGGATCAACCAGAAAATTCCGACATTGGCATAGTATTTGCTGAATATGCCTGCAACGGTTACGAGGTTCGTCTCATGATTTTTCGTCAGATCTGCTCCGAGAAAGAGGGTTCTCTCGCCTACATCTTGGGCGATCCGATCACCCGTGAGGCGGTGGTGATCGATGTTGCCGAGCCCCATCTACCGACGGTCGAGGAATTTTTGCGCAGCCGGGGCTTACAACTGCGCCTCATCCTGGTCACCCACTGGAACGTCAGCCACGAGAAAGCTGCCGAGACCCTGCGCGAACACTGGGGGGCCAGACTTGCCGCCCACGAGAGCATCGTTGCGGCCAGTGTCGACATGCGTATTCGTGATGAGGACGTGCTGTATTTTGGTGAGGAGTCCCTGCGGGTATTCCATACCCCCGGTCTCACTCCATGCGCCTTAATGTATGCTTGGAATGATCGCCTCTTCACCGGAGAAACGATCTTGGTACGCGGTCTGCATCCAAAGCTGCGGCGGCAGGCCAAAGCTCGCTTGCTTGCTAGACTGCACACCCTGCTGGAGCATTTTCCTGAAGAAACTCTCCTTTATCCGGGAGCAGAGAATCAGGGCCGCCGCCTGAGCAGCATCGAAGAGTTTCGCCGCCGCAGCCAGCTTGGTACTGGCGGGGATTCTGCAGGTCTCTTGCATCGATACAGTCAGTTGTTACCAAAAAAAAATGTCGCAAAACAAGGGGAAAAAGTGCGGGCAGAAAAAAATCTGCACCGTTATGGGCCGGGACAGGACGTACCGGCGTCTTCGTAGGAGGTAGTTCATGGATATGCTGATTAATCCGACGGTCGTCGAGCTGTCACGCTTGCAGTTTGCGTTGACAGCTCTCTACCACTTTCTTTTCGTACCCCTGACCCTGGGGCTCACCTTCATTCTCGCCACCATGGAAACGGTATACGTGGTGACCGGGAAGCAGATCTATAAGGAGATGACCCAGTTCTGGGGCAAGCTCTTCGCCATCAACTTTGCGCTCGGTGTCGCCACCGGCCTGACCATGGAGTTCGAGTTTGGCACCAACTGGTCCATGTACTCGCATTTCGTGGGCGATATCTTTGGCACCCCCCTGGCGATTGAAGGACTCATGGCCTTTTTCATGGAGTCTACCTTCGTCGGCGTCATGTTCTTCGGCTGGGATCGCATGTCGCCCAAGGCGCATCTAGTGGTCACCTATCTGGTCGCCCTAGGTTCCAACCTCTCCGCCTTGTGGATCCTGATCGCCAACGGCTTCATGCAGGACCCGCGGGGCGGCACCTTCGATCCCAACACCATGCGCATGCAGTTCACCAGCTTCGTGGGGCTGATCTTCAACCCCGATGCCCAGGCGAAGTTTGTGCATACCTCCATCGCCGGTTTTGTCACTGGCTCGATGTTCGTCATGGCAGTATCAGCGTACTACCTGCTGACCAAGAAACGTCGGGATATCGCCCTGCGTTCTTTCCGCCTGGCGGCCATCTTCGGCGTGATCTCCACGGTCGGTGTCATCACCCTTGGTGATGCCCTGGGGTATATCGACGCCCACGCGCAGCCAACCAAGCTGGCGGCCATGGAAGCCATTTGGGAAACCAACCCGCACACGGTCTCGGCATCTTGGAATTTGATCGCCTTCCCCAGTCGAACAGAGCAAAAAAACGTGTTTGAGATCGGCATTCCTTACGTGTTGACCCCGTTATTGACCCATTCCGAGGACACCGTCATCCCCGGCATCAAGAACCTGGAACAGGATGCCAAGCCGCACATCGAAAATGGCATCAAGGCGATGATTGCCCTCAAGGCCTACAATGCCGATCACAACGACACGGCAGCGCTGGCAACCTTCAAGCAGTATGAGAAAGACATGGGCTATGGCTTCCTGGCCAAGGAATTTGCCCCGGATCAGGATCTCGCCAAGGTCAACGCCAGCAACCTGCCGAGCGTGCTCGACAAGACGGCCAAGGCGACCATTCCCAACGTCTGGGTCGAGTTCTGGGCGTTCCGTCTGATGGTGGCAGCCGGCTTCTTCATGCTGGTGCTCTTTGCCTTCGCGGCCTACTACAGCCTCAAGAACGAGATCGAGAAACACCCGTTGTTCCTCAAGATCGCCTTGTGGAGTGTGCCGTTGCCCTGGATCGCCTGTGAATTCGGCTGGATTACGGCGGAGAATGGCCGTCAACCCTGGACCGTCTATGGTTGGCTGCCGACCTTCGTATCGGCCTCCAGTCACAGCGTCAGCTACATGATCTTCTCTCTCATCGGCTTTGTACTGCTCTATAGTACCTTCATTGCGGCAGAGCTCTACCTGATGTTCAAGTATGCGCGTCTGGGGCCGCAGGAAAGCCATCATCATGGAGAGGAACCGGCGGCAGGTGGTGGTATGGCAGGCAAGCCGGCCTTTGCCAAGTCGAGCATGAACCGGTCCTGAGCAGCATTGGCGAGGCCCGCGCCTCGCCGCACAAGGAGCAGATAATGGATGCATATGTTTTTCTGAAAGTCTTGTGGTGGTTACTCTTGGGCGTTCTGCTCATGGGCTTGGCCATCATGGTGGGTATGGATATGGGTGTCGGCGCGCTGATGCGCTTTGTCGGCAAAACCGATGGCGAGCGGCGTGAGGCCCTGAACATCGTCGGGCCGCACTGGGACGGCAATCAGGTCTGGTTCATTCTGGGTGGTGGCGCCATTTTTGCGGCCTTCCCCAGCCTCTATGCCACTTCCTTTTCGGTCTTTTACATCGTCATGATTCTGCTGCTGTTCAGCATGATCATGCGCCCGGTGGCCTTTGAGTATCGCTCCAAGGTTCCCACCGAGAAATGGCGCAACACCTGGGACTGGGTTTTCCTGATTTCTGGTGCCCTACCCATGATCATCTACGGCGCGGCCATCGGGAATATCCTCGAGGGCGTCGGATTCCACTTTGGCTGGGATGGCCAGTACTACCAGACTGAGTCCTTCATCTGGTACCTGCTGAATCCCTTCGCAATTCTCTGTGGTGTACTGGCGCTGACTATGGCCATCTATCAGGGCTCTGCCATGCTGATGATTCGTGGTGTCGACCCAATCTACAGCCGTGCCAAGAAGATCGGCTCGGTGGCGGGCGTGTTGAGTGCCATCCTTTTCGTCGTCGGCGGCATCTGGATCTCTGCCAAGACCGGCTATGTGCTGCATGATGCGGACCCGAGCATGCCTGCCAATATCTCGGCGGCGCAGAACGTGACCCGTGAGGCAGGGGCTTGGCTCAACAACTACCATAGTGCGCCGATCCTGTGGATCGTCCCCTTGATCGGCATCCTGGCCATGCTGGCTGGCTCCTTTGCCATGCGGGCACAGAAGGCTGGCTTGGCTTGGTGGTTAGGCGCCATTTCCTGGATCAGCATCCTGGGTACGGTGGGCATCTCGATGTTCCCCTTCCTCATGCCCTCCAGCGACAACCCGGCGCAGAGCATCACCGTCTGGAATGGTACGGGTAGCCAGTACAACCTGATCTGGATGACGATCTTCACCGCAATCTTCGTCCCCACGATCCTGGCGTACACCACCTGGTGCTTCAATGTCATGCGCGGCAAGGTCAAGGCACCTGCCGCCAGTGACGACCACGCGTACTGATAGGAGGCCAATATGAAAGGCTTGCTGACATTTATTACCGGTTTCGTAATTCTCGCCTTCGCTCTATTTTTGGCGGTGATTACCGGCGACTATGGCCCCTGGTACTTTGCCTGGCTGGTAGGTACCACGATGATCGTTCTGATTTCCGCTTCTGGCGCGGCGATGTTCGACCGCCAGGATGAAGAGCTGAATCAGAAAGGCATCTCTTCACGCTAGGAGGCGACCATGCATTACACGGATCTGGAAGACATCATCTTCTTTTTGCCATTGGTCTACCTGAGCATTGCCGGGATCATGTATCTCTATACCCGCAAGCGCTTCAAGTAGTCACGAGTTCCATCGGTAGCGTATCCTTGGGGCCTTCGGGCCCCTTTTTTTATTGGAGGAAATCATGCCTCAATTTGCCATCTGGCAGTTTTTTCACTTGGTTGCGCTGTTCTACTGGATCGGCGGGCTGGTGTTCCTCGGTTTTTACCTACTGCCGCGCTGGCTGCGCCTGGAGCATACGCCCCAGTCCTGGCACTCGCTTGCGCAAGCCATCCAGGCCTTCTCTTTCGGGGGAATCTTCGCTGCTCTGCTCCTGCTGCTGAGCGGTTACGCCATGGTGAGCAGTATCGGCGGCTTTGGCAGCCTCGGGGTGGCGGTGTGGATCATGGTCGTGCTGGGGACGATTGCCGCCCTCGGCGCCTTTCACCTCGCCTTTGCACCAATGAAGCGTCTACGCCGCGCCCTGACTGGACAGGATTGGGCAGCGGCGGCGAAGGCGCTGCGCGGTTATGGGCTCTTCGCCCGTTTCCTTGCCGCCCTTGCCCTCATCCTGACCTTTGTCGGGGTGCTCGGCGTTTATCTCTGAGCCAAGGCTCAGGATTTGAGATAGATGTTCTTACCGAGGCGCTGAAAGTCCGCCGATTTCTCGCGCATTCCCTGCTCCGCGTACTCCTGCAAATCCTGCGTGATCTTCATCGAGCAGAAATGGGGACCGCACATGGAGCAGAAGTGCGCGAGTTTGGCGCCTTCCTGGGGCAGGGTCTCATCGTGATAGGCCTGCGCCTTTTCCGGGTCGAGACCCAGATGGAACTGATCCCCCCAGCGGAATTCGAAACGCGCCTTGGACAAGGCATTGTCGCGCACCTGCGCACCGGGATAGCCCTTGGCCAGATCTGCGGCATGGGCGGCGAGCTTGTAGGCCATCACCCCTTCGCGCACATCTTCCTTGTCCGGCAGGCCCAGGTGCTCCTTGGGCGTGACATAACAAAGCATGGCAGTACCGTACCAACCGATCTGCGCAGCCCCGATAGCGCTGGTGATGTGATCATAGCCCGGCGCAATGTCCGTCGTCAGCGGTCCCAAAGTATAAAAAGGCGCCTCGAAGCAGTGCTGTAGCTCTTCTTCCATGTTGGCGCGAATGCGTTGCATGGGTACGTGCCCCGGTCCCTCGATCATCACCTGTACGTCGTGCTGCCAGGCGATCTGGGTAAGTTCACCGAGGGTATGCAGTTCGGCAAACTGGGCCTCGTCGTTGGCGTCGGCAATCGATCCTGGGCGCAATCCGTCACCCAGCGAGAAGCTGACATCATAGGCCTGCATGATCTCGCAGATCTCGGCAAAGTGAGTGTAGAGGAAATTTTCCTGGTGGTGCGCCAGACACCATTTGGCCATGATCGAACCACCGCGGGAGACGATGCCCGTCAGACGATTGGCCGTCAGCGGCACATAGCGCAGCAAGACCCCCGCATGGATGGTGAAATAGTCCACCCCCTGCTCCGCCTGCTCGATGAGGGTATCGCGGAACAATTCCCAGGTCAGCTCTTCGGCCTTGCCATCGACCTTTTCCAGCGCCTGATAAATGGGCACCGTGCCAATGGGCACCGGCGAGTTGCGCAGAATCCATTCCCGCGTTTCGTGGATGTGCTTGCCGGTGGAGAGATCCATGACCGTATCCGCCCCGTGCTTGAGGCAAACGGCAAGCTTTTCGGTCTC
>JABEBX010002136.1_pt1 | contig 11054 bp, 7 predicted proteins | sample 7245971 | NCBI WGS metagenome assembly JABEBX01 (sample SAMN14506365, study PRJNA622280) | hot springs metagenome | biome: hot spring [ENVO:00000051]|acidic hot spring [ENVO:00002120]; feature: spring [ENVO:00000027]|sediment [ENVO:00002007]; material: sediment environment [ENVO:01001048]...
CCTACAGAATTCTGTAGGGTCACAGTGACAGCTTAGGAGCCCTCACTCAACCGGCCAAGATAATTGTCGCCGATAGGACAAGATAATTGACGTCGAGCACAGCGGATAGGGTTGACGCAGTTGTATGACGCTAACATGACTCGGCAGGATGTTGCGCACTTGCTCCAACAGGACCGATTGGCCGCACATCTCTAATTCCTGTTCAAGCTCCCTATTGGCATCAAAGTGATCGATGATCCCCTCCTTATCCCGCCTAGTGACGAAAATAATCTGATCGCACCCAGCTGCAACAGCCTCTTCGACGGCATATTGAATCAATGGCTTATCGATAATCGGTAACATCTCTTTGGCGATAGCCTTGGTTTCGGGTAAAAAGCGAGTACCTAAACCCGCCACAGGAAAAACAGCTTTATGGATTTTTGTCATTATCATAAGCCTACTGAAGTTTAGATAATCAGGCCGGCTCTACCGGATTTTTATTTCTACTTAATGCGGCAAAAGAGCTTGACACGGTGATGGGGCCGTACGGCTGACCCTAGTAAAAAGGGTCGGCCAATGAGAAGCGTTTTAGGCTTCTCGGAATTACTACCATGCCCTTTCATCGTCTTGTTGCCCTCCGCCTTATCTCTTGCTCCCAGCCCGCTAAAGGGTTGGAATCCTCTGGTTGCTGAACCCATCGCCGAAGACTTCCCAATGACCGCAGTAGCTCCCTGGCGTATCGCTACTCCCGTCACCGCTGGACTCATGGCCCAATGGCTCCAGCTGCAATTTCTGCGGATTCCCTTCTGGGGGGGTTTTGACCCGAAGTCCGGGAAATTCCAGTGCCCTACACCCACTTTTTGGGCCGATACCGATGACCCTCCCCGCAAAAAGGCCGCCTGACTCACTTCCACGTCCGAATTTATTACACCATATCGCCGCCCACAGGCCCTGGCGAGGAGGTCGTATGTCTAAACTTCAGTATTAAAAAGAGATGCCGAGTTCTTAGCTCCTAATCCTGGGGCACCCACAACGACTGACGAATGCGGCCAGACGCATGGGTAGCAATTTGTGGGTTAAAGAAATATTGAAGATAAAGGCCTACCACCATGTTTTGATAATTATGAGAGTTATCCACGCCAAACCATCCCCCACCCAACCATCTCTTGGTAAGAAGATAGGAAATATCTCCATCCATTGCATAGGCAATACCACTGACATTCTGCGCGGGATAATATTGTTGCCCACTTTCCGCTTCGAATAACGGATCATTAGGGAAATAAGGAGACGATTCCTGGCGGAAACTCTGGTAGCCGAGTCGCCCACCAAGGTGCCAGGCCGTGCGATCACCAATCCGGCCATCCCAATCCACGGTCAGGCTCGGCCGGTAGAATACAGACGGGCTAAAATAGCCTCCCTGACCATAGGTGAAAAAGGAGAGGTTCCGCTGATAGCCCATCACGAGTAGATTGCCTCCTACTTGCAACTTCTGATCGGGATCGTCAGTAGCGATCGGCCAGCGTAATCCGGCATCCACCGACCAACTTTGGTTTTCGGCAACATGGGTACCTTGAATAAGACTGTATGAGACGGAGCCATAACGCACCGGATCATGACCGTTTCCGGCACTTATTTGGAGAGTGTTCGCGAAAACCCCACCCCAGTTGCTTCCTGTGTAAGGATCGTAAAGGCCAGCGTAGGACAGCATGCTGTCAAGCACAGGCGATCGCTTCACCTGTAAATCAAATGGGCTCCCGGCAGGGCGCCATGAAACCCCTCCAGTAATACCGTGAACCAGAAAGCCCAAGGGCGTGGTACCGAAGTTTACCTGCCAGTTGGGGCGTGTAAAAGCAAGTTCGATGGCTGATCCGGTAGCGCTGTCGGTTACCACGGGAACTGATCCCTTGTACAGGGGTGCCGTTCCCACGAGTTGGGCATCAGCGGGAGCGGGTTGACCCCCGGAGTAGAGGTGAACTGCGCTGACACTGGCCGTCAGCCGACCTGCATCTCCCAACGTAGTGCTGGCAGCAAGAGTCCCATTGATCTCACTCAATGTGCTAAGACCTGCTGTACCGGTACGACTGCGGTACCCCAATGCTGTGCCAGCCCATGGACTCATCTGGGCTTGAATATCTGCAATGCGTTTCACAATCTGCGCTCGTTCCTGAGCCAGCGTTGGGGTTGTTGATTTCTGGGCTGGCGACACTGCGGCAAATGATGACGAAGTGGCCGGTGGCGGGGGCACTCCATGCGAGCGTCCAAGGGATCGATTGCGTCGTGGGCCGATGCAGCAAGGACTGCGTTTGGCATAAGTACTACGCAGAGTGCAGCACCAAGTAGTGTTGCTCGGCGGCATTCAACCATGATCAGCTCCTGCAAATGGCGGCAATGTCTGCGGTGAAGTTTCTTGGGCGGGGACAGATACCGCTGCATTAGGGATTTCCCGATCCAGGATGCGTAGAGTTTTCTGGTACTCAGTGAGTGCCTGCAACCGCTCTCCACGGGCATCCGCAATCTGGGCAGAAAGTTTTAGCAAGTTTATATCCTCGGGCCAGCGTTTTAGACCCTGATTCACCCACTGCTCGGCCTGCTCTAGATCACCGGATCCCCACGCCGCGCCAATTGCAGCCGCGTACGAAGCAGCGCTATCACCAGGGCCAACTTGCCGAAAGAGAAGCAGAGCATCCTTTGGTTGTCCGGCAGCGAGATACACATTAGCTAGCTGACGGCGGTAATGCGCTTGATCTGGAAAGAGCCGCATCATATTGCGATAGATGGCCGCAGCGGACTGATAATCGTCCGCCTTGAGTGACGCTCCAGCCTCGCGATCCGCGGCATAGCGGAAGATCTCATCTACTTGATGGCGCTGAACAGGATCCAATTGAGGGTTTTTACGCAATGCGATCAGAATGTGGTAAAGGGCTAGATCATTACCGCTCTTGTAAAGACGCCATGCAGTCTGGATCTGTAAATTGGCAAATGCCTGGCGCAGCGAAATATTGTTCGGGTAGCGTGCTGCCAAGCCATCAAGAATAGTCCGAGCTCGCGTCTCGTCCCCTGTTTTCAGCGCGTCTGTAGCTCGGCGTTCACCATCCAGCACTACAATATCTCCTACCTGTGCGTTTTGCTCAGGACTTAGTGGGACGGCCATGAGACGCTGCAAAACGTCTTGCAGGCGATCATACTCTCCGTTGTTGTAAAGAACCCAAGCGAGTTGGATCTGTACATTCGGATCAAACCTCTTGCTGAGTCGAACGGCTTGGCCAAGCGCGCTTTGGGCTTCGACACCGTTTTTTAGCCCCGCATAAACCTCGCCAAGATTTGCCCACCAGACGGGATTTTTCTGGAGCCGGATCAGCAGGGAGGCAGGTGCATTTTCTGCAAATTGGAGAGCTTGGGTATCTTGACAGGCGCTGTGCAAGGCGCCCAGCATTCCCACCCACAAAGAGGCCTTGGAAGGTGCTACTCCCAAGGCCCGATGATAGACATTAATAGCTTGGTCGTAATTCTTTATCGATTCATATTCCCCAGCTAGGCCCTCCAGAGCTGCGAGGTTGTCCGGATTTTGCTCCAGTGCCTTTTGAAAATAATGTATCGCAAGTGATACATGATGCCCTGTGGCTGCCTTGTTGGCCAACTGCAGAGTGGCAAAGAGCTTCGCCTGTTGGATGAGGGCGAGGATAGGCTGGTGTCGATCAGCGGGTGCAACAGCCAGCGCCTGCTGAGCGAGGGCTATGGCTTCTGGAAAATGTTGTTGTGCCATGCAAATATCAGCTAGTGCCTCCAAGTAATGTGGATTGTTAGGATTGGAAGCCAAGAGTTTCTGGAAGATCTGCTCAGCGATCGTTAGTTTCCCATGATGCAAGGCTGCATATCCGGCTTGCTCCTGCGCGACCACCAGGCGGCGTGCTGCAGCTTCCCTTGCTGTGATAGCGCCCCTGGCTGCTTGTTCCTTCCCTCGTGCGATGGCAGTTGCGGCCGCTTCCGCTTTGCTGAGTTGGGCAGTGAGCGCAGGATCGGGAAAATGGGCAATATAGCTGCGAATCAGCGGGATGGCACCCGGATTGGCACCTTCCCAGGTTAATGCGTGTCGCCAAGAGATCCGGGCTTGGGTAGCAAGTGCCGTTTGTCCCAAGGCAAGGCGGGAAAGTATCTCAACACCTTTCTGCCTCGTGGCAGGGGTGTATGTCAGCAATTGCCCTAGGACTAAATCATATTGGGGTATTGCCGGATGGCCCTTGGCCAAGGATTGCAACTCCCTAATAGCCTTCTCTTTCCCTCCAGCCGTTTTGGACAGGGCGAAAAAGTATCCACTTGCCAAATCTGGGGGGGGATCCCCAGGTCCGATTGCTTGCCGATACAATCGGACCGCGGCATCATAATCTCCGCGTTGATCCTGGGCAGCAGCCTCCGCAACAAGGTGCTGAAATTGGGGGTTCTGGCGGAGAATCGTTTCTACCTGAGCAATGTCAGGAGAAGCAGGAGCAATGGATTTGATTTGCTCCAGATAATGTTTGGCCTTTGCTTCGTCTGCATTTTCCTTGGCCAAAATTGACAGTTGGGCCAGCGCGGTAACATCTCGCGGATCCTCTAGAAGAACTTGTTCCCAGGCTTTAGTGGCCAAATCCGGGCGCCCATGATGCTGCCAATAGCGTGCCTTGCTGCTTAGAAACTGAACATTGGGTTGCGCGTCCGCCGTCCCCATCGCGCAAAGGAATAAGATCAGGATTGCAGGACTGGCAATTACCCGCCGTGAAACCATGCCGGCTCCAAAGCTCCGTTCTTAGAAAAAGTGTAAACACCGCTAAGAAATCCCATAGCAAAAAGCGTTAGATTTTCATCATAATAGCGGGGATGCTTCCCATAAAGCCCCGTTTCAGGATCGAAATCAGCCGTCAAACGCAGTTGCTGATTTCCTAATGCCTGTGTGAGATGCAGATGGCTAAGTAGCGGCATCACGGCGGCAGAGAAGCCAACAGGACCTTCGCCAGCGGCCTTTCCTGTCAGCCAGTTCACAGTGAGGGGCGGCAAGATATGAGACTGGAGGTAGCTCGGCATGGCATGCAAATTCCGGGGCTGGACCGAAGCCTTTACCCACCGTATAAGTCACCCAGCTCGGAGCAAAGCCGGTCGGTGTAGTGTCTTTGATAAGCCTCGGCAATGCTTTGGCCATTCCCACCCATGGACCTTGTGGAAACGCGTTTTCCAGGCCAGAGATTACCGGCAAAGGCAGATAACTTGGGTTCAGGATATAGGTGTCTGGATGGGGGTGAAATCCTATATTCCCAGGCAAGAGCATTGGGCCGATACCCGAGATATCGGCCACTTCCTCTTGCGCAATGCGCTTCGCGAGTAACGCGCCAAGCGCTGAATAGGCGGGTTGTTTCCATAGGCGGCCTGCCTCCGTTAATGTGTAGGCCATCCAGAGATCCGCATCAGCAGCAGAATGAGGGTCAAGGACGCCCCAACTGCCATCTGGTCGTTTACCCCATTTCCATGCTGGAAGGTGCGCGGATAGGCTCCCTTGTGCTAGGTTGTTTTGGGTCCAATCGAGGATTTTTTTAAAGAGTACAGGATCATTACCTACCAAGGAAAAGAATAAGGCATAGGACTGTCCTTCTGAAGTGCTAATGCCGCCTTGGTCGAAGTCGACAACCCTGCCCTGCTGATCGATGAATTTTATTGCATAATGCTGCCACAACAGATTCCAGGATGCGTGGCCGACTTGCTCGTTGGTTGAGTTAACACAGCCGGTGATGGGCGCCAGCAGGGAGATCGTCAGCAGTGCTACCGATAGATAGCGAACCCAGTACTTCATTTTTCCCCCTGCTTCGCCAGACGGCTTTGTGCTTTGCTCCGTAACCACCATGTCAGCGGCACTGCCACCGCCAATGACGTCAGGAGAATAAGCAACACCATCAGCCAGACATTCCGCGATAGTGTCCAGCGCAGCCATGTCCACCAGGGCAAGTGCCCAAGGTGGAAGTGCGGGGCAGGCAGCACAAAAGAGCGAATGGGCTCTGATAGGTTATCCGTCACGACGCTGACATTCCCAAAGATATTCGCCCGGAACAATGGGTCGAATAAAGCACCGTTCATCATCCCATAATCCTTCGCTTCACCAACCTCCAGAAAAAGGGCAACTCGTTTATTGTTCAAGGGGGAAACAATCTCCTCCATTATGGCATCGGGACTCGTGCCTGTAGCGAGCATCTCCCCCAGTCCTTTCGCGCCGTAGGATTCCTGTTTCGGCTGCGTATCCCACCACGGAAGATCGGCCAGCATTTGGGAAAATGGACCACGGAGATCGTTTATCTTGACGCTGCCATCAGCATTCGTAACCAAAGGTAAAAAGGCCGCCCAAGAAGAATACAGAGGCTGATCGCTGGGTGTACCGATGACGATCAGGTTCTTGCCTTTGGCACTTTCCGTCTGCCCTGGTGTTAACACCGTCACGCGTAGTGCCGGATAACCCGTTTGCGCCCCGAATTGGCCGAGCAGATTCAGGTAAGTTTCCATGCTGCCAGCGGAAGTAGCGGAGGGCATGACTACCGCCGTTTGTTCTAAATCTGCATAACGGGTAAAGGGATAACCGCCGTTAGCAAGTAGCGCCAGATTCGGGAGACGAGTGAAATGGGGAATGCCAGTGAAATCCAACTCCGAATCAGGTAGAATAGCGCCGCGTAGAGTGTTTGGCATGACGTCCTTGCAAGGGCCCTCCTTGGACACCTGGAAGCCGAAGAAAAAATCCAGGTAGTTGTCCAAAGGCGCAATCTCAGCAGTGGGGATCTCTACAGTATGGTCCAGAACTGTAGAGACACGACTTTTACCCCCTGGCAAAGCGATACCAGAAATAAACTGGCTGTTGCTATTCACTACCAACGAAGACTGTGGACCTATGGGGCCGGGGTTGTAGCTATAGCGCAGATAGAGCGGAATATCTTTGATATTCCAGAAAAAAAGGTCTGGGGGGGTACGGTAATGTACCTGGACATCTCCAATATAGGCGACCTGCAAAGATTTTCCGCTGGTGAACATGCCAATCCTGGTAGGAGTTGAGGTGCTGATCCAGCGCGGTGCATCGTCGGGGACGCGTCTTTGGGGCATCTTGAGATCCCCGATCACCGCAGTATCCCCGCCCATGGCGTATTGGCCAAGAACGAGGGCACGAGCGGCTGTCAGTACCTGACCACCATTGTTCCCCATGACGATGAGAATCTTGCTACTAGGATCCGCAGGATTAGTACGCACCGCGATGGTTGGTCCCGTAGGGGTTGGAAGGTTAACCCCAGCCAAGGAAGAGGGTATCCCATTGGCTGAATTGACAAAAACCACAGCATTCCCTTGGGGCAAGCTGGTCATAGAGGTGGGAAAATGGACAGTCCGGTAATTGCTCAAAGTGCCAAACCAGGATGCCACCACACCAGCGGCTTCAATAACGCGGGGGGAGGCGTTCCCAGACAGGACAAAAAAGGGTACTGTCACCCGCCCCTGCCCGGCTTGGTAGTAGAAAGGTGCCGGCAGCATGGAAAGACGATCTGGGAGGTTCAGCAGTGTCCCCCCCAACGTGATTTCTGTACTCGGTAGGATATCTGCCCACAAGGTCGTGTTGGTAGGATCCTCGCACTGTAAGGTATAGTGCCCAATCAACTGGAAGGTGAAATGATTATAGGTCTCGATCTGGAAGGGATTTACAGAGAGGGCAAAAGTCTGTAATTCACCAGGAACCGCATTTTCCGGAATGGGGAATGAGCCGATGACGCTCCCGTTGAGTAACAGGTTGATCTGGCTGATATGTGCGAGGAGTCCTGGCGAATATCGTAAACGCATATTGACAACAGCTGAGCGCACTACCTCGTTGCCCGGCACGTTCAGAAAAACGGTTTGCTCCCCTTGGGTGCCAGTCAGACGGAGTCCCTTGGCGAAACCCAAGTTCGCAAGAGTAAAGGCATGGCTGAAGCTGCCAACACCCTGCTGTGCCCCTGGAACCACCATGGAAGATATTGTGGCCGCCACTGGTGTCACTTGGTGAGCAGAATGGTTGCCGCTGGACAGAACCGCAGCTTGCGCCTGCCCCTCTCCCCCGGTGCAACCCAATGAACACAATCCAATGGCTGACATGACCAGTAATACCTGGGCGCCTCGCCAAGCACCCGATAGGATCCACTGCCACATAAATGCCACTCCTTTCCACGAAAGCTTGGCGACTAGGAGCAGACTTGCCAAGGGGCGATCCTCGGCCCTTCCTTCCCCCCACCCAATCCAAGCGTCCGCACGGGTGTATAGGAGTCGTACTAAATTGATCTGCTGGGCAATGGTCAATGGTGCAAAGGCGATGTTCAATCGTTCATCCTTTTGGGTCACGACACGGATGGGGAAATCGAAGCTGTCCCTATCCCAGAAAAGGCGCATAGTTAAACCGGGATCCGAAGGTAGATTTCTTGCCGTTTCTAGCAGGAGCCTTGCACCGCCATCAGAAAGGTCCTCAGTCATTGCCTTTAGCACCAACGCCCCACTTAATATAAAAGCGGGCAATTGTATCGGAACGCGCACATGGTTGCGAACCTGACGGCGTTCGCGGCTTACGGCTATGGCGGCTCCGATTATCACTAGATTGTATAGTGTCCATAGACTGGTCATTAGAATGGTGGTGACTCTAGGTTCCGCCTCAAGGGCGAATCGCAGAACCGCGGCGACAAGCCCAGCTAGGTTCAACAACCAGAGGATGATGTAAGGCTTGGCGATGTGACCGTCAAAGTAGTCATGATCCTTGATTCCGCCCTTGGCGGTAACATTAAATTTGCCCAGCTTCGGATTTATCACTGCAAGCCAGACAGGCAGTAGAATATAAGGGGCGAGCACGGTTTCGTACACTTCGTTCCAGAACGAATACCTGTGACGCCCCTGAATGCGAGAATTGACTAGATTAGCCATGAACATATGCGGCAGCGAATAGGCGGCAAACGTAACAGCATAGGCATCTAGCACCCGAAAGCCGAAAAGAAGGTAGGCGAGCGGAGCCGTGAGGAAGACGATGCGTGGCAAAGCGAAAAAGAAGTGCATCATGGCATTGAGATAGCAAAGCCGCTGCCCGATGTTGAGGCCATGGCCCAGCAACGGGTTGTCCACCCGGAAGATCTGGGCCATGCCCCGGGCCCAACGGATACGCTGTCCGATGTGGCTCGCGAGGCTCTCAGTGGCTAGTCCAGCAGCTTGAGGGATATTGAGATAAGCCGTTCGCCACCCCCGGCGTTGCAGCTTTAAAGCGGTGTGAGCATCTTCGGTGACCGTTTCCACGGCGACGCCCCCCACTTCATCGAGAGAAGTGCGCCGCATTACCGCACAGGAACCGCAAAAAAACGTAGCGTCCCAAAGATCATTGCCATCCTGAATGATACCGTAAAAAAGTTCTCCTTCATTGGGAACCAGGCGGAAAAGTTCCAAATTATATTCAAAAGGATCCGGGGAATAAAAGTGGTGGGGTGTCTGCATAAGCGCTAGGTTGGAATCCCGCTCCATCCAGCCCATCGTTATCTGCAGGAAGGAACGTGCGGGAATGTGATCAGAATCGAAGATGGCTACGTATTTGCCGTGGGTTACTGTCAGGGCGTGATTGAGATTGCCCGCTTTGGCGTGTTCATGCTCTTCCCGCGTGATGTAGCCTGCGCCAATGTGCACGGCAAAATCGCGGAAATCCTCACGACCACCATCATCCAAAACATAAACATGTAATTTATCTCGCGGCCAATCCATATTTAATGCCCCGATAACCGTAGGACTAACTACCTCAAGGGGCTCATTATAGGTAGGAATGAATACATCGACATCTGGCCACAGGGAAGAATCCAAAGGCAATGGAACTGGCTTCCGCTGCAATGGCCAGATGGTCTGGAAATACCCCAACAAAAGGGTCAGCCAGGCATAGATCTCGGCAGCCAGCAGGATCAGTGTCACGGCCGTGTCGTACCAATGATACCGCGGATCTCCAAACCCTAAGGTTTCCGTCACCCGCCAATAGGCATACCGGGTAGTAAGGAGAATGGAGATGCCGATCAGAATGAGAGTAGCCCAGTGGGCCTTCAAACGCCTGTCAATGACCATTGACGCGAGAAAAACGGAGATGGCGAGCAGGGTCTGTCGCTGCCAGTCCAAGGGCACGATCACAAGGTCAATCCCTATCAGTAGGGCGCTAGCCAGTGACATCACCGCCAGTACGACAACAACGAGTGCCAGCGATCTATTTGGACCAATCTTTAACCATTCCATTTTTTGTTATGTCAGGGTAGAGAGACACGACAAGATGGACACGTTATCAACAACTCAGCCAAAAGACCCGCGTGTTTCTGGAAAATACTCTCGACAAAAGGATCTCCGCTGGCAAGCAATTCTTCGAGGTGCTCATCATGAGGGATGGAAAAGGACGCCAGCATATCGCCTAATCGCCCCTTCAGAACCTGGGCAATCTCCTGATGCAATGGACTGGTTGGATCGAACTGGTTTAGAACGAAAACAGGATGAAGACGACGATTAACGATATGTTCTGGCACGCTCATTTCGGTGAGGAGCGCATCAACCGCCAGCAGTGCAGAAAGATCACAGCGTAGAGGGATAATAGCAAAGTCTGCAGTTGCGGATGCACGCTCCCAAAGATCCCAACGCCCTGCAGGAACGTCAAGAATAATGTGACTCGGACCACCTACCCGGGCAAAGATATCACTGAGCAAGTGTTCCCCATGGGGCGCACCGCCTGGCGGCATCAAACTATCGAGAAGAGGAGAAATTCCTCCCGAGGAAATGGTGGCGTTCAAGTAGGCGGCACGACGCGCTGAGCCCGGCATACGCCCAACCAAAGCAGTTGCAGAGCCGTCACTGATAGAAACTTCTTCGCCTCTTAACCCGAAAAACAGGCGTCCAAATCCGAGTCCACCCATCTCGACAAGGATAATGGTTCCATCTGCTTGCCCTAATGACCACGCCAGACTCGCAGAGATAGTGGTAACGCCAGCTCCCCCTTGTGGGGAATACACCGCAGTTAACGGAATCCGCGAACCCTGGTTCTCCCCTTCGAGGTGGCT
>JABEBX010000666.1_pt1 | contig 11052 bp, 8 predicted proteins | sample 7245971 | NCBI WGS metagenome assembly JABEBX01 (sample SAMN14506365, study PRJNA622280) | hot springs metagenome | biome: hot spring [ENVO:00000051]|acidic hot spring [ENVO:00002120]; feature: spring [ENVO:00000027]|sediment [ENVO:00002007]; material: sediment environment [ENVO:01001048]...
GTCAGTAAGAGGCTTCGAAAAAGACACTTCTATTATGTTGTTTCCTTCGCCTGAAAACCTTGAAATTACATCGTTTATTTTTCCATAAGCCTGCAATTTCCCGTGATTTATCAGTGCTACTTCATCGCATATGTCTGAAACTTCGTTTAAAAGGTGCGAGCTCATGAATATCAATCTGTCGTTTCTTTTCAAATTCTTTATTATATCTCTGACTTCACTCATCCCTCTCGGGTCTAATCCAGAAGTTGGTTCATCTAAAAGAACAATTTCCGGGTTTCCAAGAAGCGCAGCGCCGATGGTTATCCTCTGCTTCATACCTTTCGAAAACTTTCCTACTTTTTTGTCTATCCACTCTTTCATCTTCACCTCTTCTATCGCAGATTCTACGCTTTTAGGGATCTCCTCTCTTGGTATGCCTTTTATCTTGGATATCATTGAAAGTGCCTCTCTAGGTGTAAGCGAAGGATATATTTCGGGTGTCTCTATCAGCGCACCACAGAAAGCAAGTGCTTTTTTCTTATGAGTATGTACATTTATGCCGTTTATCAAAGCTTCTCCAGAAGTAGGACGTATTAAATCCGTGAATATCTTTAAGGTAGTAGTCTTACCAGCACCGTTCGGCCCAAGAAAACCGACACATTTTGCACCGTCTATCTTTAGATTTAAATTAGAAAGAGCGGTAAATTTTCCATAAACCTTTGAAAGATTAACAGCCTCAAGCGTAAGATTAACCATATATATTAACTTAATTGGTTTAAAGTTATTAATACTTTGTGTTAATACCTTCAATAAAACTATTGTTAGGATATTGTATAAAGATTATTAGTAAGGTTCAAAGTGAAGAATAATTCTTCCTGTTTTTGACAAGGCCATACGCTTTTTTTAAGTAATGCATCGTCATCGATGCATCAAGATAGGTAGCTGCGACGGCGATCACATAAATAAAAGGCAGTGTAACCGCCGCATGCTGTACATACGCAAAGTTATACTCATAATTAGGGATGATTTTACTGTATCTTTCAAACGCCAAGACAGAAAAAACCTCTGGCAGGGCAAACCCTGCTGAAAAGCCAAGCTTAAACGACTTCTCATGGTTTTTTACAGCGGAGTAAGCTTTCTCTAAACTCTTACTTTCCTTCTGTTTTGAGAGTATAAACTCTAAATTGTCTGATTTCATTATTCAGAAGAGAATGGACCTTAGATATAAACCTTTAGTCAAGGCTTTATGTATCTTTTCCAGTTATTCCGGTCTTTTTCCACAGGCAGATAGTGTATGTCTTCACCGTCACCGTTATCGGCTATTTCCGCTAATCTCTCGTTTTTCGGATTATTATGCTCGAGTATGTTCAAAACGATCTGCTTATTCTCATAGGAAGGGTAGATATGCCAGCAGACATTATAGCCGTCCTTATTCTTCCTTGCATTTTCTATTATATACTCTCTTGTTACATCTAAATCCCATTTATTTTCCGTATCAATCAATGTCACTTTATAACATTCAAAGAAATTTTCTTTATTTTTAGGATTATTTTTTTCGTTTAAATTGAGTGTATCCACAAGAGACCTCATCAAACTATCGCTAAAGAGATCCCTATCATTTCCTTTCGAAGGATAGACTACTCTATCAGGCACACTGTTCTTAAAAAGATAGAGAAAATCCTCACCATTTTTATTTATAATATAAGCATGTTCTCTTCTTAGGATAGCAAGATTTGAATCTTTAAAGACAGTATATTCGCTTTCTGCTTCATTATCTCTGAGGTTAATCTTTAAAAGCGCAGAGGAACACTCAAATCCGGAATCATAAAAATAGTTTTGATGTGCTTCTATTTTTTCTGCGTCTTTAAGAAGAGACTCTAAAACTATTTCTTTTTTCTTTTTGTCCATATCTTTTATGGAATAATTCTAATATATAATCCTTTTTATTTGTAAATTTTATGATTAGTCAGAATTAAAAAGTAATCGATTGTCCTTTATGGTCTTCTACGCTTTTGTACTTGATCAAGATCCATAGGCCTTTTACTAAATCATTATAAAAGATTTATCTTATACAAAATTTATTTTTTCACTGATTAGATGAGTAAATATTACCTATTATATAGTATTAAAAAGTTTAAATATTAAAAATAAATAATCATTGAATGAAGTCAAATCTTAGCGGGCTGGACTCTTTGTATACAGCAAAGAAAAATATAGAACAGATAATAGACTCAAATACAAAAAATGAAAGACTGATGGCAGTGACAAAAAGAACGGGTATTCCTCTCGATAAGCTGCTTAAAATCGAAGTAAACATAAATTATAACAGAGTGGATATTAACAGCGAGTATAATATAAGGCACTATGAGGGTTCCATTCTAAGATTAATAGACACTTTGAATGAAACGAAAGAATTCTGTGGCAGTGTTTACAAGAAGATAGGGATTGAAATTAAACACGAGAAGGACGATGATTCGTACACTATGGATATGACGGACGAGAGGGATAACCAGCTTGTTTCCATTCATTTTTCAATGAGCAATTCAAAGCCTGATAAAGAGGAATTACAAACTATTTATTTATATACACATCTATACAAAGACTTCACAAAAACAGACTCATTCCCTACGGAATTGTTTTCGCTCATAAACAATAATATTATCATAGACGATATAGAAAAAACTTATAAGAATCTAGTCATTGAAGGGATGGACACCAATGGAGAAGAAAGTTTAACAGATATGATGAAAAATCTTGGGATGGAACTGTATAAAAGCGATTTGACGATGAAAAACGTCGGCGGCTACAATGATGTTAAGGAGAGGATAGAAAAGGAGATATTTACTCCTTTTATCCATCATGATATACTTGACGAGATCAAAAAACATACAAGACTATCAAAGAGCAGCGAAACCAACAGTGCATTGTTTTATGGCGAACCAGGAACCGGAAAAACGCTTATGGCCAGGGTGATATCGAATGAAAACAACCTAAACTTCATATACATGAATCTATCCCAGATCTACTCGCATTGGTATGGTGATTCATCAAAAAGGATGGAAGCCGCTTTGGATCTTGTCAAAGAATACTCCCAAAAAAACGGAAAGACAGTCTTATTCATAGATGAGATAGACTCGTTGGGTAATAGACAGTATTCAAGCAGCGAAAGTAATAAGGTTTTAAATGTTCTTCTGACGAAATTAAGCGGTATAAAATCCGAAGAAAATGAAAACCTGCTTTTGATAGGCTGCACAAACTTACTAAACAACCTAGACAATGCTCTTCTTTCGAGATTCAAAAGCAAGGTATACTTTAGAGATCCTAATAAAGAGGACAGAGAAGGCATAATATCCGCTTATTCACAAAATCTAAAGAAGAATGAGATAGAGACACTGGCTGAGAAAATGGAGGGTCTAACTGGCAGGGATATAGAATCGATAGCGTCAATAGCTGAGGAAAATTTGGCTTATGACATAGCAAACAAGAAAAAGAATTATTACACGCCAAAATTAGAAGAATACATGGAAGCTGTAAATATATTCAGACAGCATATCAACGATGAGAAACTCAAATCAAACGGCATGTACGGCTGATCACTCCGAGCTGTTAAACATCTTTTTAAAGTTTTCTATCTTATCTCTATTTTTTAGATCCCAATCCATAAACCTTCTGCATTCTGTATCCTGAAAGGAAGATAACACACTAAAATCTTTTTTCTGTGATAAACCTATCTCAGTACCGTAATATACTATGGAGTTATCTCTTTTTCCTAATATCCTGAAGATTTCATTTAAGCTTCTGTCTTCTTTGATTATCCAGCTTATACGCTGCATATCATGATTATCCGCAAACAAAAAGCCATCTTCGCTTCTTTTTCCGATAAAATCAAAATCAAGCCTTCTTAATTCAAGATTGGATTGAAAGTCCAATGGTGTTTTAAATGTTTTACTCATTAGTTTCATTGCAAACGCCTCTGCCTCCGCATTTTCAATCTTATCCCATGATTTTCCCCTGTTTTTAGTTAAGAGGGTTAAAAGTTTATTGCGTGCATTTTCATCGTCTGTAAACCATAAGGTATTCAGATATTTTGGGTCTACCCCTGAAAGCCATATCTCAGGAAGAAAAACAAATTCACTGTCTGCTTTTTTGCACGAGCTGACAAAGTCCTCCCAAAATTTCATCGACGGCCCGATAGCATGGTCCAGCCTGTAGCCGTCTATACCGAATTCATTTATCCAGTATAAACCCGCACTTATCAAATAATTTATAACATCCTGGTTCCTTGTATTCAATTTTGGCAGTTCTTTAACGTTCAAAAACGACAGATAATCATTGTCTTTAGAAAACGCAAACCATTTCCTATACTCGCTTCGTTTGTCCTTCAAAGCAGACTGAAAAAACTCGTGCTTATATGAGACATGATTTGCCACAAAGTCTAGTATTACTTTGATGCCTATAGAATGAGAGGAATCCACAAACTTTTTGAAGATCTCTTTTGATCCAAAATGCTTCTCTATAGAATAAAAATCCAAGGTTGAATAACTATGATAATCTGCTGAAGAAAATATAGGAGTCAACCATATCGCATCAAAGCCGAGTGATTTTATGTAAGGTAATTTATTTATTATGCCCTGAAGATTTCCGCCCATCCATTTTTTTGATGTTTTAAATGAAAGAGCTGCGTCTTTATTTTTATTACCTGTTGAAAACCTGTCGACAAAAATCTGATAAACCTTCATAGATATGAATTTAATGCATTTTATACATTTAAATAATAAAAGAGATAAATATTATAGAGAACATTATATATTATTATGGTAAAAGTCGTTTTAAAAGGTATATATAAGTCATTCAAAAGAAAGAAGAAAGTCACCGAAGTATTGAAAGGAGTAGATTTAGAGATCCCTGACGGTAAATTTACTGTAATACTTGCACCATCCGGAGAAGGAAAAACTACCTTGATAAGGATAATAGCTGGTTTAGAAAAACAGGATAAAGGAGATGTTTATATAGGGGATAAGATAGTAAATGAAGTTCCTCCAAAAGACAGAAAACTTGCGATGGTTTTTCAGAATTATGCAATATACCCATTCATGAACGTTTATAGTAATATAGCGTTCCCTTTGAAGATAATGCACAAACCAAAAGAGGAAATTGATAAGAAAGTCAAAGAAGTAGCAAAGATGCTCCAAATAGATGAATTACTGGATAGAAAGCCTTCCCAGCTTTCCGGCGGGCAAAGACAGAGGGTGGCAATTGGCAGGGCAATAGTAAAAGGTGCAAACCTATTGCTTTTAGATGAACCACTTTCAAATCTAGATGCACAGCTTAGGACTATAGCAAGAGCGGAATTAAAACAACTTCAAAAAGAGTTGCATATAACCGTCGTGTATGTAACACATGATCAAGTGGAAGCTATGGTGCTCGCTGACCAAGTTGCCGTTCTGCACAATGGAAAGATAGAATCTGTAGACAATCCTATAAGTATGTACAGAAAACCAAAAGACACGTGGGTCGCCAGTTTTATAGGTAATCCTCCAATGAACTTAATCAACGGCGAGCTGCTAGATGAAAAGACGTTTCAATTTGAAGGCTACAAGATAAAGATACCTGTGGAGATATCAAAGAAATTAAAAATAAATAAAGGTAAAGTGATACTTGGGGTAAGGCCCGAAGATATAATAATCGGAGAAGGAAATGTAAAAGCATTAGTAACTTTAATAGAACCTCTTGGTTCACAGACACTTTTGCGTGTAACTGTGGGAAAAAATGAACTCAATGTGGTAATATTTCAAACACATATAATAGAATTAAACAAGGAGATCTCATTGAATTTATCAAGCGAAAATATGGTTATATTTGACAAAAACGGAGAAAAAGCAGAAATGTAGATTAAGATTTATAATTTAAAGCCGTTATTACATACATTGCTGAAGACCACGTCAAAGGTGAAGTAGTTAATAAAGGATTATTGTGATTTGGATCGATCGCTTCCGGTAAAAGCATATTCTGCGAGTGTTCTATCGACCATTTCATCAGGTTAAGAGCATCCGTACTGTTTCCTTCTTTTTCATAATAATACGCCAAAAATAAAGTCGTTATAATCCAGGGAGGCATAGGTCCGCTACTATCATGTAATGTATTTGTGTAATGGTAAGTATCCCCCGTAAATCTTGCGAGCCCGCCTTCTATATCCAAACCTTTTATCATACTGCTTATATCATTCTTTGCCTGTGTAGAATTTACGCCAACAAGACCAAGAGCAATTGGAAGAATTGAAGAAGAGTCATCAATCAACGTCGGTGAAAATATAGTATGTATACTGCCATTTTCGTATATACTGACAGGATTAACAAGCTGCGCATACATGCTGCCGTTATAGAAATAGGTCTGTATCGTGTTGTTTAAAGTGTTAGCATAGTAATTTATCTGGCTGGTATTAAGCCCAAAAGATGAAAAAAGCAACGAAGACTGTCTCATGCCTAAAAGGTCAATGGCCTGTGTCCAGAAGTTATACGCCAAGTCATCCTCCCAGATACTTAGATCCTGCGGCAGGATCCTGCTTTTGTTTAGATTAAGTTCCTCCCACTCTAAAGATTTGTTTATTACGGGGATAAATCCGGATATCAATGTTGAGTTATGGGTTATATTATATAATGATGATACCCCTAATTGAAACAATCCAATGCTGTCATATTCAGGAATACCATAAGATGTGTCCGGGGCAGAAGTCCAAAAGTTATATCTAGTGTACCAGGTCCCATTTGGCTCCTGTACACTTGCCATCCAATTCCAATATTTTTCTGCGGAATTTAAGTGTCCTGCATCTTGTAAAGCCATCGCTGCAAAAGAACCATCCCTTACCCACGCATAAAGATAAATTGGTGATGGAGAAGCTGTAAATTCTCCAGTGATAGGATTTTGATCGTCCTTTACCAGTAATAATGAGGTGTAGTACTCATCCAAGAAACTGCCCCCCAAAGTGATGTTATTGGAGTCCTTTAACCATCTATTAATATGGATATCATTCTGCGACAATAATGTCGATATATTTTCTATATTTGAGGAAAAAGATATCTCAATGTATGAATTCCCATAATTAGTGATATAAACAGAAGTACCATTTACATTAGAGGAGACATTAAATGATGAATTTGGAGAATAGATATATATTGTAGGGGCCTTCCCTATGATTAGGGTATGATTAATCAAACCATAGGAATCATCTCCTTTTAATTCAAATAAAAAACGGTTTAAACCGCTTGAATTCTGCTGTATGAGGATTGTGTTTGAGTTAAAAGGCGTTGAAATCAAATCTGTTGAATTAGCCCTCTGTATAAAAATCTGATTGTTTAAAGTTAGCTCGACTTTTGTCGTATTCCCGCCAAAAAAAGAGAATTTATCGTGCAATAAACTATAGTTTCCGACCATCATATGATAGATGGATGGCAAACCACAGAACCCAATCTCGCTGTCGTTTATTCCAGTATAGACAAAAATAGAGTCATTGGCCCAATTACTGAGAAGAAGAGCAGATACTGAGCTGTTATAAGGAGTAACATTATAATTTAAACTTAAACTTGGTTGACTTTTTGAGGTTATAAAAATAACAACGACGATGACTATGATCACTACTAACAATACCACTATTAAATATGTAATAAGATTATTATTTTTCATCATTTAGTCCCGCTCATTGTATACATCTGTGTAAGATATTTCTGGAATATTATATAAAAGATTATTATCGGAAGGCCCATAAGTATGGAGAAAGCAGAGAAGACATTCAAGTTAACGGCAGATACCGCAGAAGTCCCTCCAAGTGTTGATATATGGAACAGGCCCATCATTAACGTGTATAATGAACCTTTTGAAATAAAGACATTGACTACCGCATAATCTGTATACGCGCCTATGAAGGCCAAAAGCGATATAAATATGATAACAGGCCTCGCCATCCTAAACAAAACTGAAAAGAAAGCCCTAAAGCGGCTTTGACCATCCACCATCGCTGCTTCTTCATATTCTTTAGGTATACTATCTATGAAGATTTTAGACATATACGCGCCAAATATCGCTGTACCTCCGGCATAGATCACTATAAGTCCTAGATAGTTATTCAACAATCCTAAAGTTGAAAAACTAAGATACAACGGTATAACTATAGCGGTAAACGGGAAAAATGTAAGTATATAAAGAAATATTATAAGTGTTTTTTTACCGCTTATATTTAATCTAGAAAGAGCAATACCCGAAATAAATGCTACCGAAACTGCGACAGCAAGTGTCCCAATTGCTAAAATAAGGCTATTTCTAAGCCAAAGCATAAATGAGCTATGAAACACATAAGTATAAGCAGATAGTGTAAAACTTGAAAGACTTGGAATCATATCACTTAATGTAAGATCCGCAATGGAAGAAAGCTTGCTAAAAGATGTTAATACAACATAATAAAGCGGGAAAACTGCAAAGATAACTATAAGTATTATAATCGCATAAGAAACTATCCACCTAGCTATATCAAAAAGTTTATATTTTGTTATGTTCATAGATAGACTTTATCCTCCGATTCTTCACTAACATCTTTTTCATACATTAACTTAAACGCTGATACCATATTTCTTTTATACCCCTCACGTAAGCATATCCAACACCTTTGTATATTTTAACATGAATATAGCCATAACTGCAAGTATTATTATTGAGACTATTGAAAATGCAGAACCCAACGAATAATTATAGAAATCAAATGCTTGATTATAAGCATAAACTGTAAGAGAATACGTACTAGTCCCCGGTCCTCCTCCCGTTAGTATAAAAATAGGATAAAAATTATTCCATGTAAATATAAAACCGCTTATCCCTGCAAATGCTACAGCACCTTTTATCGATGGCCATGTCACCTTACTAAATCTTTGAAAGATATTTGCTCCATCAACTTTGGCTGCTTCATGAAACTCATCTGGAACACTCTGCATCGATGAAAGGAAAAAACTAGTGTAGTAAGGGAATGAAAGCCACAAATTCGTAATTATAAGTGCACCCCACGCTGGTACAGTCAAGAAAAGCCAGTTTACAGCGTGTATACCGAAAAGAGCAAGGAACTGATTTATTATCCCAAAATGTGTGTTCCACATCTGAGACCATATTAAAAGTGATATAAACGCTGGGAAGGCCCATGGAAGCAAGATCAATGTAAACAGCGGTCCTCTGAACTTAAACCCTTTCTGATTTAGTATATTCGCTACAAGTAATCCAAGTAAAACCATGGGAACTAAACTCCCAACCGTCCAAATTAAAGTCTGCAATATTATAGGATAAATCAAACCATCCTTAAAAAGAAGAACATAATTATGAAAACCGATTATTGTAGCATTAAAAAAGTGAGTCAAACTAAAATTTGTAAATGATATGTATACTGCGTATATTATTGGATAAAGAAATACAAACAATATCAAAGCAGTTATTGGTAATAGATACATGTAATTTATAGAATGCTTTGCTATTTCTTTTACAGTCTTATTTTTAAGATTGAATTGCATTTATATAGATGGTTTTAATCACATTAATATTTATCGTTAAACAATTTTATTTAGAATTTCTTATTCATTTTAGTAATCACTGCCAATTGCTTCTATTGTAACCTGCTTGATAAACGAGATGATCTACTAATAATTGATTAGTTTCAATTCCTTAATAAAATATAAAACTTAACGAAAGAGAAGTCCTTAAACTCTGCAATGCTTTATATTTTACAATATTACCCAGATCATTGATACCCTAGCTAACCTATTTTTTATGCTTACAATAGAATACACAAGATCAATAATTTAATATTCTTACTCTCTTGAACTAAATAGCGCAACAACTATTAATTCATTAAAATTGATTTATTAAAAAGTTAAACAATTAAGAACAGCTAGACAAAACCGTAGTTGTGTTGCTTGAGATAAATGCCTGTAGGCAGTTTGCAACGTCCTGTGCAGTTATCGTCCTATTGGTATAGAATAGCCCTAATTCTGTGTGCGAATCTGCAACACCACTATACCAGTAATTCATCCCTGTAACGCTTGGAGTTGGTGAAGTATGACCATTCTCCTGTTGAAGTATTCCTGATTCTACTGGGTCAAATTCCGCTGCAGTAAGATTTTCTGCCACTGCAAACGCCGGGTCCAATGTACCCACTTTAGCTGAGCTAATCAAAGAATCCAATGCTGCGGAATTAGATGGTAAATCACCTGTTCCATTGTACATTATTTCTTCTACTTGAGGAGAAGATAAAAACTCTGCGAATGTTACAGATGCACTTAACTGTGCGGCGCTAGCGCCACTAGCGATAGGTGCAGCGACTGCGATAGCCTCTGAACCTAATAAAGGAGCGAAATATAAACTTGTCGATGAAACTTCAGGTAATGGTGCCGTTCCAAGATCACTGCCTAAATCCGTAAGAAGAGCCGTTAAATCCCACGGACCATCAAATATGATTGCTGCTTTACCAGATCCAAATAATGCTCCTTCTAATCCTTCAGCACCAGCTACACCTGTTCCTGAACCAAGCGGTGCATTTAAATGATCGACGTAAGTCAGATTATACCAAAAGTTTAAAGCATTAACCATGGCTGTATTGTTCAATGTTACTGGACCGTATGTTTCATCTTTAAATATATATGTCCCAAATCCTGGTAACCATGCTGCGAATCTATAACCATAGTCAGAACCCATTCCATAAGCGAATCCCCAGACACCTGTCTTGTTTATTTTTTCAACTTGAGCTATCAAGGCATCCGTATTGTTAGCTATACCATTAGGGAAGTACTTTTTATTGTAATACATCAATATTGAATTTTCATTTACTGGTAAACCAAATACTGCATTACCGGAGCTTACAGCAGCTATCGCACCGCTAGTAAACTGGCTAAAAACTGAAGAATTAGAAATATAATTCTTTAGATTAATTATAAATCCGCCAGAATATAGTAATCCTTCATCATTACTTGAATCATAATAGACATCTGGTGCGCTATGAGAAACTGAATCTGTCTCAAAGTTTGGAGTAGATAAGGTTACATTCGT
>JABEBX010017743.1_pt1 | contig 11044 bp, 10 predicted proteins | sample 7245971 | NCBI WGS metagenome assembly JABEBX01 (sample SAMN14506365, study PRJNA622280) | hot springs metagenome | biome: hot spring [ENVO:00000051]|acidic hot spring [ENVO:00002120]; feature: spring [ENVO:00000027]|sediment [ENVO:00002007]; material: sediment environment [ENVO:01001048]...
AGGGTTTTTCAAGGATTAAAGTACGGCATGGGATTTTACAATTATAAAATCGATAGCGATTACGACGTAATAAATGCGCATATTAGCCCAAGCCATTGGATAAGGAATAAGAACCCGAAGGTATTGTGGTATTGCCATACCCCGCTGCGCGATGTATACGATCTTTACAGGTTCAGGATGTCGAAGAAAAAATTTTATCAAAAACCTGTACATATTATAGGAATCAAGGCAGTACGCGCCATAGACCGGCGCATGGTTGCCAAGATAGAAGGTATAATAGCAAACAGCAACAACACAAATTCCAGGATCATTAAATATTTGGGAAGGACAGATGCAGACGTTCTCGGTGGAGGGATCGATTATGAAAATTACAGAAACCTCGGCGATGAACACTATTTTATATATCCGTCGCGCATCTCGCCCAACAAGAGGCAGGATTTTGCCATAAGGGCCTTCGATATTTTCAGGAAGAGGAAAAAAGGGTACTCGCTCCTCATAGTCGGGGCGGTCTCAAAGGACAAGTTTTATTACGATTATTACATCGGCATAAAAAGCTTGGCAGAAGGAGTAGACGGTGTAAAGATTTTGGATGATGTGGACGATAAGGAATTAGCAAAGCTTTATTCAAAGGCTACTGCTGTGCTCTACCCGCCGATGAACGAGGATTACGGCCTTGTGCCTTTAGAGGCAATGGCAAGCTCCAAGCCAGTGATTGCTGTGGACGAAGGGGGGCCAAAAGAAACCATAATAGAAGGAAAGACAGGTTATTTGGTCAAAAATGAGCGTGAGATGGCAGAACAGATGATAAGGATTTCAGAAGACGCCGAGCTTGCGGAGCGCATGGGCATAAACGGGCGGGCTCACGTCATTAAGGATTATTCTTGGGAGCACTTTTTCAGCGTTTTCGACGCAAAGCTGAAAAAGATAGCTGAGCAGTAGCTACTTGATAGGCGGATTTAGGGATATGACGTATTTCGACATTACCTTCGCGACGTAGTCCAATATGTTTTTTATCTCCGCTTCTGTCCTCGCACCGGTGCAGATCATCTTGCCGTTCTTGAAAAGTATTACAGTCCTTGATTCGGATATCTTAAATATGGCTCCGGGAAACTGCTCCGGCTCATAGTCTACGGCTTTCACCTCCTTTGATAATGCATATAGGTCTACAACCGCGTGCAAATCCGCACTTACCACTATATTATATATCGATATCTTTGGGGAATTTATGCTTCCCTGAGATTTAAGGTCTTTAACATTGTCTTTCTCTTCTTTTTTGTTTGCCGTTGAACCACCGTAGCTAATAATAAGTTTAAATGAAAAGCTATAAATACTGGTATAGGTGCAGGCAGTTGAAAAGGGTAGTTGTTGTAGGTGCAGGAGTCATAGGCTTAAGCATAGCAAAGGAACTTGCTGCTAGAGGCATAGAGACAGAGGTATATGACGGTAAAAAAAGCGTAGTTGATGAGGCTAACAAAGCTTCCGGGATACTGTCCAAGCGGGGGCTTGAATTATCCGGATTGAATTTTAAGGATGCAGTAGTGAATATGTTAAGAGGCGCTACGCTGCATTTCAAGGATGAAGCTATGCGCGTGCATTCGGACGAAGTAAAGGCTTATATTCTCGATAGGTCCAGGCTCGCACAGAACTGCTACAATGACGCTTTGGATGCAGGTGCCGCAGTGCATTTGGGAAAAAGGCTCAGCATTGATGGCATAAGGGAATTGGATGATGGCAAAACAATAATAGTGGGGGCTGACGGAGCAGTTTCCAACGTTGCGAGGGCGTTCAAATTCCCAGGCATAGGAAGTTTCGTTCTTACTTACAAGGCTGAGTATGAACATGCAAAAATTCCAGAGAGGGATATGGTGGACCTGTTTTTCTCGAAGAAATTCGCGCATGGATTTTTTGCCTGGAGTGCCCCCTACTCTTATGAAGTGGTTGAACTCGGCGTTGGAGTTGAAAGCAGCAGAAAGATGCATAGCATTGCAGCGTTTGAGGAATTTTTAAAGGTTAAGCAGGTGAAGGCGATGATAGGTGGAGCGCGAAGGGTATCCGGGGGCGCAAGCATCATACCGATAGGCGATAGGCCACGCACAGTTATTGGAAATGTGCTTCTTGTTGGCGATGCCGCAGGGCAGACTAAGGCAACTACCGGAGGCGGCATAATATTCGGCGTCGCATGCGCCAAAGTAGCCGCGCGCGACATAGAAGCTGCAATAAAAAATGGGAAACTTCTTGCAAGCTATGAAAAGGATTGGAGAAGGACTTATGGTATGGACCTTAAAATGCACAGGGCATTGCATAACTATTACTCCTGGCTTTCTGATAACAATATGGAAAGATTTGCGCGGATTGCAAAAATCCTGGGCGCCGAAAACTTTTTCTCGAAGTATGGGGATATGGATAGCCCTACGCTGATGCTTAAAAGACTATTGATTAGAAAAATGGCAAAATAGCTGTTATATAGCCTTTAGCGAGGCGGCCGCATGCGATGCGGCGGCTATGAGAGGCACAGGGTATATTCCGAAAAGGATTATTGCCGCGATTATTATTATTATGACAGCATAAAGCATAGCAGGAATCTGCACCTTTTGGTGGCCGCCATAGCTATACATGCTGCTTATGAGCTTTGAGTAATAATATATCGATATGAAGCTATTGAGTATGCCTATAAACGCCAATGCCAGGAGCCCCGAGCTTATGGCGCTTGAAAAAAGCAAGAATTTCCCCATGAAGCCCAATAGCGGCGGTATGCCTGCCATAGAGAGCATTATTATCGTAAGCGCCAGCGTGGCAAACCAGTTCCTTTTGTAAAGGCCGGCATAGTCGCTTATGCTTTTTAATCCGTACACTTCGAAAAATCCGACTATGGCGAACGCGCCTATTATCATAAGGGAATGGGCGAAAATCTGGAATATGCTTGATTCTATGCCGTATGATGTTGCTGCCGCGAGGCCCACCGTTATATATCCGGCTTGGGATATCGATGAGTATGCGAACATCCTTTTTACGTTCGTTTGCATTAGGGCTCCGAGGTTGCCGAAGAACATTGTCATTATTGCAAGGGCGCTGAGCACAAGGGATATTGTGCTTAGGTATGCGGCGAACACGACAAACAGTATTTCTATAAGCGCGACAAAAGCCACTTTCTTGTTTATTCCGGCAATAAGGGCGCTTATGCTTGACGGAGACCCCTGGTATACATCAGGGATCCACATGTCAAATGGGAATAAAGCGGCTTCTGTGCCTAGCGCAGCGACAAAAAGCGCCAGAGCTACAAGAGTTATGTAATCAGTGCTGAAAGAGCCGCTGGACGCGAGCGCGGATAGCGAAAGAGTAGAATCGTATGGGAACATGAGGGCTATTGCAAAGGCGAGCACAGCTATGGATATTGCAGCCATGATGAAAAGCTTCGCTGCGGGCTCCGCATACTTCTTCCCATTGAGCGCGATAAGCAGTATTGTAGGCGATGTGACAATCTCTACAGATATAAGTATTGTGAGCAGCGATCCGGCCATTGCTATGGAAAACGCGCCAATGGCTATCAGGCTTGCAACAAACGAAAAGCGCAGATACGCATTCTGATTTTCAGCCGAATAGTACACAGCGTTAACTAGGGCCATAGAAAATGCAAAAAGCATTACCATAAACGACGAGAAGGCATATATGTGGTATATTCCGAAAACGGTAAAATTTGACCCGGAATATTGGTAGTATATGCTTGAAACCATGACGATTGCGAGCAAAACGGTCGTCGATACAAACGAGACTGCCTTTTTCTTATGCAGCAACGATGACATACCGACCGCTAGCATCAGAGCCATGGCGGCAGGAATGATGTAATTGATTATTTGAATCTGCATTTTATCAGCTCATATGGTCAGGATACCTGTCATTATTGAAGGAAATATGCCAAACATGAATATTGAAGCGGCGAGAATGGCATAGGAAGCCCATAGGGGCTTCGGGACTTTGGCTATGCTGTCCGAATGCTCCTTTGTAGAAAGAAATGATTTATTGACAACGTAATACAGGTAGAACCCGACCAGCATTATGCTGAATAATGGCAATACGCCGTATAGGCCGAAGCTCTTTATCGCGCCTATGAATAGCAGCACATCGGCTATAAATCCAGCAGTAAGAGGTATGCCCGTTGAAGCGAATACGCCCACAAGGAATGAGTATGCAGAACTCATGGAGTCTTTTACTATTCCGCGCAGGACATTTATGTTTACGCTGCCGAACGCTATTTCTATACCACCTATAATTCCGAACATAAGGGCTATTGTGAGGCCATGCGCGAGCATGAGGTATAAAGCCCCTGATGTGCCGAACGCATTCAAGGACGATATGCCGACGAGTATTATTCCGGATTCCACCATGCTCGTATATGCGGCGATGCGCTTCAGGTCTGTCTGGCGCATCGCAACGAAAGCAGCATAGAACGCAGATATAGTTCCGATTACAAATGCGAACTTGGCGAATTCATAGGACATTGAAAACATTGAAAATATCAGGAGCATCCCGTAGGCGCCGTATTTTGATAGCACCCCGGCTATCACCATTGAGCCTTGTGTTGGCGCTTCTGAATATGCATTAGATATCCAGGAATGGAATGGGAATATTGGCATTTTGACCATGAATGCGATAAAGAGCATGGAGAACACCAGCGCTTGAATCGTCTGAGGTATCAGGCTCGAATGGGATGTTATATAACTTATGTCAAAGGAGTGCACCGGCGTGTAGAAATATATAGTCATTATGCCGAAAAGGAGAAGCGCGCTCGCGAATATCGAATATATGAGGAATGTATTTGCGGCCTGTTTTCTTCCCTGCGAGCCGAAAGAGCTTATAGTGAAGTATGATGCTACCACTCCGACATCCCAGAAGATGTAGAATAGGAAAAGATTCGATGAGGAGAAAAGCCCTATCGAGGCGAACTCGAACAGCAGTATCAACGGATAAAGGTTTTTTGAATTTTCGAACTTGCTGCGCACCGCGAACAGCGCTGCGAGGCACACTATCGATGAGAGAAGCACAAGCAGTACCGATGCGACTGTAATGGAAAAGCTCAGGGATATGCCGAGCTGCGATATGTAATTTATAGATTCTACGCTTCCGATAAAGCCTTTGCTGTATATGGCCAGATATGCTGCATAAGACGCGAGCGCCAGTATTGCTATGCCCGCAGCTATAGAAGCCCTTTTTATTGCGGCATAGCTTTTTGATATCGATAAAGCAATAGCGCTCGCCCCAAGGATTGCAAGCATTGCGAATATTATCGGAAACATTTTTACACCATTATGAGCAGCATTATGATTATTATGCCCGCTACGAAAGCGGCCAGATACACATTTGTTTCGCCGTTTACCCCTTTGCGCATAATGCTCGAGAGTTTCAAAAGGCCCTCGCCTCCGGAATAGAAGAACCCGAATATGAGGTCGTCAAGCACGGCTATGCCTTCTGCGAAGTACATGAGCGCCCTGGCCATGTAGGAGTAAGCCGCGTTGACCGCCGCACTGTTGAAAAGCACGTAATAGAGCCTGCTTTTTATTTCGCCCGTAGGGCGTGCAACGGAAAAAAGCCTGTATGATACAAAAAGGCCGAATGCCACTATTACTGTTTCTATTACTGCATCTGTCACGCTCAGATTCAGCGCATGCGAATAATTATACTGCGAGAGAAAAGGGCTTACATAAAGAAAGCTTATGCCTGCTGCGATTACAAGCACCGCGGTAATGGCCCCTGAATATAACATGCTCTTCGGTATCTGCTTGTATGATTTTTTGCTTTCCTCTATCAGAGCCTTCGGGGCTTCGCGCGAATGTATGAAAAGCCACCTGAATATGTATGCGCTTGTGGCGAAATCGATTACGATTAATATTATGTAGACAAGTATGTTGGAGCTCGCGCTTGTGTCGATGGCCACCTTTCCGAAAAATCCGCTCAGGGGGAATATGCCGGCGATTGACAATACTCCTATAAGCATAGAGGCATAAAGCACTTTGTTGTATTTTGACCCGTATATTGAGTATATATCTTCCTTCTCGTCGTTTGCCCGCATTATCGACCCTGCGGACATGAAAAGAAGCGCCTTATAAAACGCCTGGACTATGAAGAACAGCACAGCCGCAAGGATCGCGTTCAGGCCTATGGCAACGAACATAAGCCCAAGGTCTTCTATGGTTGAGTATGCAAGTATGCGCTTGATGTGGTGCGAGGAGATGGCGTTCGAGGCGCCAAGAATGGCAGATATTGCGCCTATGCCCAATATCAGGTACAAAAGGCCGGCCTTGTAATACAGCGGAAACAGCACGATCACAAGAAATACACCTGCCTTGACCATTGTCGACGAATGAAGAAATGCCGACACAGGAGTGGGGCCTTCCATGGCGTCGGCGAGCCACTCGTGGAATGGAAACTGCGCAGACTTTGTGAATGCGGCTACAAGTATCAGCACAAGCGCCACAGGGAGTATCGGGCTCAGCGGCGAGGCGAGTATCGAATTGAAGCTGAATGTACCATAGGATGACCATATCAGCAGGATTGCGGAAAGCATTGCTATGTCGCCGATTATTATTGTGGTTATTGCCTTGCGCGCAGCCGTGGGGGCCTTGTCCTTCTGGTACCAGAAGCCTATCAGCACGTAGCTGGTTATGCCAAGCATTTCCCATGCTATGAACATCGTTATGAAGTTCGCCGACACAGCAAACACCATCATCGCCGCGGCGAATATTGACATCTCAAAATAGTATCTGGGCTTTTCATCCGGGGTGCTGATATAGCCGAGCGAGTACAGCATTATCAGGGGCGTTATTATGCCTATGAGCGCGAGAAGCACCATGTTGAGGGGAAGCGTTTCTACAGCTATATGAAAATTAAAGCCGGCAAAGGAAAACCACGTGAACTTTTGCACAACGTTGAATGAGCCTGCATACAGAAGCCAGATGAGCAATGAGCTGAGAAGGCTTGCGCCGAACGCTATGGGGCCTGCGTATCTTTCACGGTCGCGCAGGAACAGCATTATGAATGAGGCTATTATCAGCGGCACTATTACTATGAGCGCGAACATGCTATTCCCTCAGCTTGGTAAGCTTCTCCACATCAAGGCTCATCTCGCTCTTGACGAGATACTTGTAGAAAGCTACAATCATTATCGCTTCCGCCGCTGCTATCGCCCATATTGAGAAAAGCAGAGGCAGTATCGAGCCGTTCTGGTTGAAGTAGAAGAATGTGACTGCCACCAGCGTCGCAGATATCAGTATGACTTCCGCGGATATGAGCATTATGAATATGTTCCTGCTTGAGACAAGCCCAGCTATGCCTAGCGAAAATACCGCGAAGCCCAAAAGTATGAATGCTTGCTCGATCATTTTATAGCCCCTATGCGCTTGAATAACAGTATAGAGCCGATGCCTATGCCGAAGAGCATTATCGCTATCAGGTAGAATAGCGGGATGAAGCCGCTGATTTGCGATACCTGCTGGATAGAGAAGACATTGTTCTGGGAAGTATTATTGCGCAAGCCGAGTATAGGATATGCCAGCACCGCGAAGGTTATTATGAACGCGGCGAACAGCATAGCCTTATTTGTATGCTTGAACCTGGAAAAGCTTGATGAAGCGACCCCTACGATCGTATATGTGGATATGCCACCGACAAGTATGAAAAGCTGTATTATTGAAAGTATAGGCTGGCCAAGCATCAGGAAAAGCGCAGAATTGATTACAAAGGCGAATGTCAGGCCTAGGACCGCATGAAGGAGATTCCTGAAAGTGAATATGGTGGCTATCGCTAGCAGCTCCAGTACGCCAATTATCGCTATAATGTATAATTCAAATCCGTACAATGCAACACGCTCATTTTAGGTCTTCCGGCCTTCTGATATATTCCCTCCTGTCGTAAGCCTCGAACGAATAATCTTTTGTAAGTATGAGGCACTGTGGCGGGCATACCTCCTCGCATAGGGCGCAGAACAGGCAGCGCTCCAGATTTATCTGCGGCATCTTCTTGGTGCCTTTGTCGGTTTCCGTATCCACCATTTCTATAGTCTGGTTGGGGCATATCCTGGCACATGCAGCACAGCTTATGCAGGTTTTCATATCAAGCTTCTCTATACCCCTGTAATTATCAGCGAGATTTTCACGCTCCTCTGGGTATTGCAGCGTGTCGGGCTTGTGTATCAGCTGCTTGCTGACTGTGTATACGCCTTTTATTACACTCATTTTACCACGCGAATATTATATATGCAGCAAAAAGGTTTATTATGGAGAGAGGGAGAAGGTAAAGCCACCCCATCCTCAGCAATCTGTCGAGCTTCATCCTGACCGTGGAAGCCCTTATTATTATTATGAATATCGTAAGTATTATTACCTTTATCATAATCCATGCGAACGGCGGCAGCACAGGGCCGTTCCATCCGCCAAGGAACAATATGGAGATGAGAAGGGTGCCTAAGAACATGCGCGTGTAATCCAGGAGGAGCGCAAGCCCGTAATACGGGGCGCTTACATCGGTAAGCCACCCCGCTATGAGTTCGTTGTCGGCTTCGCGGAGGTCGAACGGAGGCCTCTCGAGCTCGGCAAGCATTATTATGAAAAACAGCACGAAGCCTATAGGCATAAGCACGGCGTACCACATGCCCGACTGCGCTTTAACTATATTCATGAGCGAGAACCCGTGCGATGCGAGAGCCACGGCCGCTACTACCAGTATCAGAGGTATTTCATAGCTTAACAGCATCACTACAGACCTTTGGGCGCTTATGGATCCGAACTTGTTCCCGCTGGTCCATCCTGCGAGGAATATCATGAATGGCATAAGCGAAAGAATCAGGAAAACCGCTATGAGCGCGACCCCTGTATCGATTCCCACGAATGAGCTTGTTAACGGTATGAACGCGAACGAGAAGATGAACATGGCATATATCGCTGGCAGTATCATGCCAAAAAGGGGTTCGTCGGCATTGTCAGGCTTTATATTCTCTTTTGTAAGGAGCTTTATCACGTCCGCCATGTTCTGGAGTATTCCGAAAGGCCCGGTATATGTAGGCCCATGCCTCAATTGGACCCTTCCCATTATCTTTCTTTCGCCCCATCCAAACATGTATACAAAAAGCACAATCAGGATCATAAGCACTATGGCAAACACGATGAATGATATTATGAATGAGAGCACATTTGCAATCCGAAGCGGCATTAACGATGACAGTATGCTATATAAGTGGGAATAAAAATATCCGACAAAGCTTGAACTTACCTTTATCAACATCGACACCTGCATTTAATGCTTCGCAATAACTTTTTATAATACTTATGCATAAACCAATATATAGATGGTGTTTGGATGCTGAGCGAACGCGCTAAAAACATAATAAACAGGGGAAACGAAAGGATAAGGGTAAAACGCACAGGGATGCTCCAGTACATGAACTTTACAGTAAAAAGAGTAAATATCGGAAGCGATACCTTTGTGGAGCTTTTTTCGGATAGGCACTTGGATTCTGGCGAGCTCCAGCGCGTCGCGGATGAGACAGGGTTGCCAGTGGAAGCGGAGAAGCTCAGGGCGTTCCCCAAAGGCACCGGCGCAAAGGACTTCATAGGGCTTTGAATCAGTTTATATAGAAGTCCGCAATGCCTAATGAGCCCGATGCGCTTTCATTGGTATCGTTGTATGTGTAGCTCATATTCAGATTGTAGAACGTTTCAGCGCTGGATATTGGCACTATTATGTTCATGCACGGGAAGCTTGCATTGGCAGTTGCGCCTGCTGCGATGGTTTTGTTTACCGGTTCCTTTGTGTAAGGGGCGGATATCCCGCAGCTTATGCTGTTTATATGCACTGCCTTGCCAAACCCGTTCGTTAAGCTGACATTCGCAATGTCGTTCGCGCTAAAGCCGTTAAAGCCGCAGCCTATCGACGTGTTTGAAAAACTGCAGCTGCTGGTTGCAATGGGCTTCCATACGGCATATGAGCTGCTTACGTTAAGTTTCGATATCAGCGCCGCTGCATTCAAATGCGCAGCTATGCTGTTGTTTTCATCTACGAATGAGTATATTGTTAAAGTGGCGTTAGGGGTTACTGCCATCGATTTTACAAGAGTGTAGTTGATAAACTCAGTGGAGTAGGATTTTGCATACATAGAGCACATATTGAATCCTGTGGAATTGTTGGCGTATATGTACCCGGGGCAAACCTCGTTGAAAGAGCTTATGTTTATTGTCTTGTGCGCCTGTATTAGGGTGGCAAAGCTGCCTGCGCTGTTTTGGGATATTTGATAGGCAGTGAAATTTGTGCCTTGTATTCCAAGGGCGAAGCCTATGCCTGTGGAGTTTGAGTATGTGAAGTTCTGTATCTTTGTTGATGTTGAATTGTTTTCCTTTGTAAGGTTTTCCAGCTTGGTGTATTCCGACAACGGGTACGTTTCAGAAATTATATCCTTGCATCCCACGGGCCTGCTTGCATTATCGAATATGAGTATCTTGGTCCAGCCGCCGTTGGAGAAGCTGCACATGCTTACGTTATTTGACAAAGAGGTCGAAACCCCAGTTGCGTTGTCGACATTTATTTCGGACTGCTTGAACGAATAAGTCGAAAGTATGGCCTTGACATATGCGTTGTCCATTGTGCCTTGAAGCCACAGGCCGTAGGCGGAAGTGCCGTTATTGTATGTTGAATAAACGCCGTTTGCAATGTTTGTCGCCGCGGACAGATCAAGGAGAACTTTAGATAGTATCGACGGCGCCTGGCTCACCAAGGGTGCGAAGGAGCTTTGGTTGTAGTTTATGCCCAGTATTGAAGAGAATGCTATCCCTCTTGGGAAAAGGGTAAAGCTGTATGTAGAGTTAGTTCCGTTGTATGGAACAAAAGAGTATAGGTTTGGTGACTGCGGATTCTTTACATTTATGGTTACCAATGACTGCGTGACCGAATTGTTTGATATGTCTAGAATGCGCGCAGGATCGGCTATGGCGGATATGTTATATGTGCCATTGCTTGCATATGTGTAATTTTCATTAATCGTAGCGGTCTTGTGCGCAGGTAT
>JABEBX010021880.1_pt1 | contig 11040 bp, 10 predicted proteins | sample 7245971 | NCBI WGS metagenome assembly JABEBX01 (sample SAMN14506365, study PRJNA622280) | hot springs metagenome | biome: hot spring [ENVO:00000051]|acidic hot spring [ENVO:00002120]; feature: spring [ENVO:00000027]|sediment [ENVO:00002007]; material: sediment environment [ENVO:01001048]...
GGGCAGGGGAGAAACTGTTGCAGATACTGCTAAAGTTCTTTCTAGATTTTTGGATGGTATAACATATAGGGCTTTTGACCATAATATGGTTGTAGAGCTAGCTAAAAACGCAACTATACCAGTAATAAACGCACTTGACAATTTAGAGCATCCAGCTCAGATTGTTGCAGATTTATTAACTATTCTTGAGAAGAAAGGGTCGTTTAAAAACCTGAAATTTGCATATGTAGGCGATGGAAACAATGTTGCAAATTCGCTTATATTAGGATGCGCAGTTGTGCACATGGACTGTTATATTGGCTGTCCAGCTACGAACCAGCCAAATGCAGAGATATTAAAGCTTGCGAGAGAAATCGCTGCTGGTAAATCTAAAATAGAAGTTATCGAAGATCCTGTTGAAGCTGTAAAAGATGCGGATATAATATATACTGATGTATGGGTTTCAATGGGTGAAGAGACACAGAAAGAAGAAAAAGAAAAGTTATTCAAACCATATCAGGTAAATAGCGAGCTCGTCAAACATGCAAAGAAGGACTATATTTTCATGCACTGCCTGCCAGCACATAGAGGACTAGAAGTGACTGATGAGGTAGTAGACAGCAAGAACAGCGTGGTTTTTGACGAAGCTGAAAACAGGTTGCATGCGCAGAAAGCACTGTTAGTAAAAATGTTAAAATAACCTCTTTTACTCTTTTCTTTTAAACATTTTTTCCAGATCTGAATTTTCTATTTTTATCATTGTGGGTCTTCCATGCGGGCACGTAAAAGGAACATCGCACTGCATAAGCTTGTAAATAAGATCAGCCATTTCTTTCGTGCTTAATTTCTGGTGTGCTTTAATTGCACCTTTACAAGCCATTAAAATCATCAATTTTTGTTTTAGTTCTTCTACATTGGTTATTTTTTTATTTGGTAATACTTCTCTGATAGCCTCTTTCAACCCTTCAATGGCATCTTCTCTTGTAAGAATAGGTGGTAAAGTTCTGATCAACATCTCATTTTTACCTATTTTATCTATGTCGAATCCTATATCTTTAAAAATCTGCAGATTGTTCATAACAATCTCTATTTCCATGTTGTTGAGAGTAATCGTTATAGGTGTTATAAGGCTCTGTATTTTTTTATCTTTAACTCCTTTTATAAATGCCTCAGTTCTGATTCTTTCATGTGCTGCATGTTGATCTATAATCAGCATATTTTCTTTAAAAGAGGCGATAATGTATGTGTTGTCAATCTGTCCGAAAGGTTCTATTTCTAGCATTTTAGGCACTGACTCTTCAAGAGTTTTTATTTTTTTTGGTTCTGTAGTCTGAAATTGTTGTTGAGCTTTAATAGGTTGGATAGGTGTTGTAAATTCAAGAGTTTCAGGCTTGTTAAATTTCATTGCTGGTATCAGATCTTTTTGTTTCAGTGCCTGTGATATTGCTTCAGTAACATATTTTTTTAACAATGTTTCATCTGAAAACTTGATCTCTGTTTTTGCGGGATGTATGTTTACATCTACCTGATCATAAGGTACTGTCAAGTTTAGAATAGTAACAGGATAAAGATCTCTAAAGAGCAAAGATCCATATCCTTTCAATATTGCATCTATAATATTATTTTCTCTTATTATTCTTCTATTCACAGATAATATGATGTTTTTATTCGTCTTCCGTGTCATAGAAGGCAGGGAGGTAACACCTTCAATCTTGATATTATTATTTTTAAAGTCAACTGGTAAAAAGCTCTGGACATCTTTCAAGCTGAACAGATAGCTCAGTTTATCCATCAGTTTTTCAGAAGCGGGCACATCAATTAATATCTTCTGATTATTTGTAAATTTCAATGCTATTTCCGGGTGTGAAATAGCTATTCGAAATAAAAGATCATAAATATGATCCAGTTCCACTAAATTGGATTTTAAAAATTTCTTTCTGGCAGGAAGATTGTAAAATAGATCATTAACTGTAACAGCAGTGCCATTTGTAGTTCCCACATCTTTAACATTCAGTATCTTCCCAGCCTCAATCTCTACCATGGTTCCTGCCTCATCCTCTTCACGTTTTGTAACAATTATCATTTTAGAAACTGAAGCTATGCTGTATAATGCTTCTCCTCTAAATCCAAGAGTTGAGATATTGTTTAAATCTTCTTCATTTTTGATCTTGCTGGTTGCATGTTTTTCAATAGCTTTTAAGCAATCATCTCTGCTCATTCCCTCACCATCATCTTTTACGATGATTGATAGTTTACCAGCTTCAACCAGATCCACTATTATCTTTTTCGCACCGGCATCTATAGAATTTTCAACCAGCTCTTTTACCACGGATGCTGGGCGCTCTACAACTTCACCAGCAGCTATTTTAGCCGATATAGTTTCTGGCAGGATATTTATCTTATTAGTCATACAGACAAAACATATGTACTATTTAAATAAAGAATTTTCTATTGATCGATATTTGCCTGACCAGGGGTCGCAAAAAAAGCCGGACGTTAAGAAAATTTACTATTCAGGCAAAGCCTATCGATCAGCAAGATCCTTTTATTATGTAATATTTCTCTGACAAATACTCGAAATCTCTTTTTTGGCAAGTCTGACAATCATCGGTTCTTAAGACCTGTATTTTGTCCAGAGCAATGTTCCAACCATCAATATAGTACAGCTCGTTTTTTATCTCGTATCCTAATAAAATCTTTATTGCAATGGAAACGGAAATAGAAGCAATCATGCTAGGTACAGTATTCAATACCCCTATTTCGCTACATTTCTGCTCTTCTGCCGGAATATCTCTGATCAGGCATCTTAAACATGCAGTTTTACCAGGTACAACTGGCATAACCGTACCGTAATAACTGATAGCAGCAGTGTAAATCCATGGCTTATTCAGTTTCACGCATGCATCATTTATTATAAACCTGGTTAAGAAATTGTCAGTTCCATCAATTACTATATCCACTTTATTTACTATAGTTTCAGCATTTAAAGCGCTAAATTGCTGATATACTTTTTCTATTTTAACGCCAGAATTAATTGAAGTTAGAAAATTAGCTGCAATTTCAACTTTCAATTTTCCCACGTCTTCCTCTCTGAATAATAGCTGTCTGTGTAAATTATCAAGGCTTACATAATCTGGATCGACTATTATAAGAGTACCAATACCCAGTCTTGTTAAAAGTTGAGCTATTAAGCCACCGATTCCTCCTAACCCGATTACTGCAACCTTTGCCTCTGCAAGCTTATTTTGTCCTTTAACACCAATTTTATCCAAGAGTATCTGTCTAGAATATCGGTTCATAATAACAATTATAAATTATTTGTTTAATTAATTTTGTCATCAGGTTAAGTAAAATATATATATAAATAACAAATTTACATACTGATCTGAAACAATGAAAATATTATTTATACATTCTGACCATTTAGAGTACAAAGTTCGAGAAAAAGCGATAGAAAACCCTGAGCGTGTAGTATTACAAGAGGAGAGTATTGATGAAGTATTGGTTTGTTTTATAAGTGTAGAGACCTCAGATTCTGAATCTATGCTAAAGAATGTAGCCAATGAGATCAAAGATGTGGCTCTCAAAGTGAAAGCTACAAAACTGGTATTATATCCTTACGCTCACTTAAGTTCTGATCTGGCAGATCCAGAAACTGCCAAAAAGTTATTAAAGGAATTAGAAGAGCTATTAAATAAAGAGTACGAAGTGCACAGGGCACCATTTGGCTGGTACAAATCGTTCACAATTTCCTGTAAAGGGCATCCATTATCAGAACTGTCTAAAAGTATAAAAGAGGATCTTATACCTGAAGCGGTCAAAGCTGAGGAGAAGATAATAAGTTACTGGAAAATATTGAATGATGGCAAACTGGAAGATCTTGATGATTTTAATTTTAGCGATCATAAAGATCTAAAAACATTTGCAGATTACGAGATCAGCGGTACCAGAGCGGTAAAAGAGATACCCCCTCACGTACTGATGATGCAACAATTAGAACTTGTTGGATATGAAGAAGGCAGTGATGGTGGAAATTTCAGATACTATCCAAAAGGTAAGATGATAAAAGCACTATTAGAAGAATACGTTACTAAGAAAGTGCAAGAGTATGGTGCAATGGAAGTAGAAACCCCCATAATGTATGATTATGAACATCCTGCATTAAAGAGCTATTTACAGCGTTTTCCAGCCAGGCAGTACACCCTTCTTTCAGGCGAGAACAAATTCTTTTTGAGGTTTTCAGCCTGTTTTGGGCAGTTTTTAATTGCGAAAGATTCTGTGATGACATACAAGCAATTGCCTGTAAGGATCTACGAGCTCGCAAAATATTCATTCAGAAGGGAGAAGAGTGGAGAGCTTGTGGGGCTGAGAAGGCTTCGAGCATTTACTATGCCTGACATGCATACTCTCACGCTGGATCTCAATAATGCAAAAGAAGAATTTTTGAAGCAATACAAATTTTCTATGGAAGTTTTGAAGGATATAGGTATTGAAGATTATGAAGTGGCAGTAAGATTTACAAAAGAGTTCTGGGAAAGCAATAAGGAGTTTATCCAGGAACTTGAGAGAGTAATTAAAAAGCCGATATTGGTTCAGATGTGGAACGATCGATTCTTCTATTTTATTTTAAAATTCGAGTTTAATTTCATAGACACCATGCAAAAAGCGGCTGCATTGAGCACTGTTCAAATTGATGTAGAGAACGCAAAGAGATTTGAGATAACCTATTATGCAGAAGATGGCACAAAAAAGTATCCTTATATTTTACACTGCTCGCCCAGCGGTGCGATAGAGAGATTGATCTATGCTATTTTAGAGAACCAAGAAAAAAGAAAACAGAACGGTCAAAAACCTATGTTTCCATTATGGCTTGCACCTACTCAGGTCAGGATCATTCCCGTTTCGGAATCATTTTTTGGATACTGTGAAAAACTATCCAAAAAGCTTAATAATGATAGGATCAGAGCCGATTTTGATGATAGAGAATTAACAATGCAGAAAAAGATCAGGGAAGCAGAAAAAGAGTGGGTGCCGTATATAGTGGTTATAGGTGAAAAAGAGATACAGAATGATAAATTAAATGTAAGAATCAGAGAAAGTGGAGAAATAAAGGAATACAACTATCTGGAGTTAAAGAGAGAAATTCATAATTTGACAGGTGACTATCCTTTCAGAGTCATACCAGAAAACGAGAAATTGAGCATGAGAATCAAATTTTCGTAATTTTATCAATCGAAAGATATTTGATATAAGCTTAAATCTGGCTTTTAACACCAGATAACAAGCTATTTTTTTCAATTTTTATGAACTTTCTCGCTTTATTCTGAATTTTTAGGGGTCTAAAATTTTCTGGAGATCACATAATTTGCAAATTCTATTAAAAACTCTTTTTCTGGCACGTTGAGATCTTTGATAGTGGTTATTGCATCTGCAATCGGACCTTCGATAGTGTATTTTGCAGTTTTATACTTGTGAATAAGCAATAAGTTTTCTTCAAAATTATCGGTTTGATATGGAGATAAGATATCAAGAACCTGCCCATATCCTGTGTATTCTATAATTTCTGATAACTTTACAATAGCTTTATATTTTAATTGATCTTCAAAATCAGAACGGTTTATCAATTCTATTGCATAAGAGTCTGCCAGATCTCCTGCAATAATGGCAAGATCTGCGCCTATTTTCTGGTTATTATATTCGTTTTCGAAAATTCGATGGATTGTAGGTTTTCCTCTGCGTAACAGACTTTCATCTATTATGTCATCGTGAATAAGAAGGTAAGATTGCACGAGCTCTAACGATACAGATGCCTTAATTATTTCTTCTGTATTTTTACCACCATATAGCTTGTAGCCGAAGATCATCAAAACGGGCCTTATTCTTTTTCCCCCTCTTAAAGTATATTCTTCAATTTTTTCAATTACATCTCTAATATTTTTATTCTTACAATTGTCCCTCTTCATTTTAAAAAAGTTAGAGAGAACTTTCTCTACCTCTTTAGGATATTCTTCAAAATATTGGTTCATCATTAAATATGTGTAAATAATAAAAGATTAAAAAGTTTTTTCTTGTAAAACTGAAAAATATATAAATAAAGAGAGCTATTCAACATTATGGATGACGATATTGAAAGAGTTAGCGTAGACACAAGATATGGGCAGATGTCAATGTTGATACGAAATGGCGGATTTCCAGTCTTATTTTTGCATGGATTAGGTGCTACAGCAAATGCTTGGAAGAAGTTAACCAATTATCTAGGCGGGTATAAGATCATCTACATCGATCTTTTAGGGCATGGGTTATCAGCAAAGCCGGCCATACAGTATAACATACCAGCTCAGTGCAACGCAATCTCTGATGTGTTGCAGAGTTTAAACATAGATCGATTTGCACTGGTGGGCAATTCTTATGGTGGCTGGATATCCTTATATTTTTCAATATTTTACAAAGTTCCAGAATATCTGGTGCTGATTGATAGCGCAGGGTTAAATCCCGGTGTAGGCACTTTGCCAGACGATGAAATTGATAGATTTGTGGAAACTATCGTGAAAAACGGAAAAGTGAACAGGAAGGAGATAATAAAGAACATAATAATAAACAATGCAGTACCAGATTTTCGGATGAATGAACAGATCTTGAAAAGATTGAGCACGAAAGTGCTCATAATATGGGGCAAAAACGATGGGGTAATAGATTTAAAATATGCGCATAGCTTAAATGAGTTTATTGAAAACAGTGAACTACATATATTAGAAGAGGCGGGTCATTCCCCGCATATTTCAACACCAGATAAGGTTGCAAACCTTATTAACAATTTTATAAGAGCATAGGAAAAAAGAGAGAAAATTAAATGTAAAATTTTAAATAACGGATTTATACTACTGATCTGAGCAAGGTGTAAAGCAATGAAATGTGCATTTGAAGATGAATCTGGAATTTGCCATGGCAAATATGCTGGATTTAAATGCATAAAAGATAGGTGTAGTGATTACGGAAAATATTTATTACCAGAAGAATTCTGCGCCTATTTCAGGGATGGATACTGCAAAAAGCTTGGAACTTTTGACTGTGATGGAAAGAATAAGAATTGTAAATACTTTAAATACAGTGTGGATGAAGAGGATACAATACTGTTAAAATAGGTGATCTGCGTGTTAATTGGATTTTATGGAAAATCAGATAGCGGTAAAACCAGGTTGATTTCAAAGATTGCGCGTGAATTAAATGCTGAAAATTACAAAGTTGCAGTGGTAAAGCACACGAATCATGAGGGATTTGATCTGGATTCAAAAGGAAAAGATACTGACATATTTTTTAGTGGCGATAGCAAGATTGTGATAGGCAGTGCAATAAATCAAACGCTAATTTTTATTAAAGGATCAGAAGAACTGGAAAGGTTGTACAGTTTTTTGAATTATTTTTATAATTTTGATTTTGTATTGGTAGAAGGGTTCAAAAACATTGACTGGCTAGAAAAAATAAAGCTTGGGGATATAGCGGAGGAAAAAAACACAGTTTTGAAATTTGATAATAATATAGATCAGATACTGGAATACCTCAAGGTAAACAGGCAGATAGAAAAGATACACGAAGCATTGCCAAAATTTGATTGCGGAGAATGTGGGCATAAAGATTGCCGAGAAATGGCAAGGGCAATTTATGAAAAAAAGGATAGCTTCAAAAATTGCGAGTATTGGAACCCGGACAAAAAAATATCGTTAAAAGTAAATGATAAAAATGTTTATTTGGGCAAATTTGCGCAGAGTATATTATTCAATACGATTGAAGGGTTGGTAAAATCTCTAAAGAACAGTGATAATGCGGAGAGTATCAAGATAGAAATTAAAAAGCTATAGTATAATTGAAATCTTAGCGCCGCATTTCTTGCACGTTCCATGCTCAGACAGATTTAGAATCTTGATGCCAAACCCAAATCTCTCTATCAGCTTAGCACCACAATTGTAGCAGTAAGTGGACTCAAAATCTGTGGATGGATAATTTCCGATGTATACATACCTGAGCATGCGCTCTTTTGCTAATTTATATATTTCTTGCATAGTCTTTATTGGAGTAGCAGGAAGGTAGTCCAGTTTATAATCTGGGTGGAACCTCGAAAAATGAAGTGGTACATCTAATCCCAGGGTTTCAATAACCCAGTCCAAGTATTTTTCAATATCTTCTTTTTTGTCATTAAGTGTTGGTACCACCAGATAAGTAAGCTCAATATGTATATGCAAGCTTTTTGCCAAAATTACGGTATTCAGCACTGGCTCAAGAGTCCCCCCCAGATACTTCTTATAGAATTCATCAGTGAATCCTTTTACATCAATGTTCATAGCATCCATATAAGGTGCTATCTCTCTCAAAGGATCTTCATTAATGTATCCATTTGTAACATAAACATTATACATTCCCTCTTTTTTTGAGATCTTACTGGTGTCCAGCGTGTACTCAAACCAAATCGAAGGTTCATTATAGGTCCATGCAATGCCTCTAGAACCATACTTTTTTGCCATGCTCACAATCTCTTCAGGAGTATAATATTCTAGCTGTGATCTCGATATCAAGCCCCTGCTCAACTCATAATTCTGGCAGTACATACACCTGAGATTACAACCTATTGTACTCACGGAGAAGATCCAAGAACCTGGATGAAAATGAAATAATGGTTTTTTCTCGATAGGGTCATTGCTTATTGCAGACACAAATCCGTATACTTCTGAATATAGCTTATTATCCACGTTTTTCCTGACTCCGCATATTCCAATATTTCCGATTTTTAAATAACAACGATGTGGGCAGAGATTGCATCTTACCCCATCACTTTCTCGGTTCCAGTACATCGCCTCATGTAAAATGCTCATATCCTCTTTCTTTGATTTCATGTTCTTTACCATCTTTTAACAACAGGTTTCTTCCTTTTTTCACTCTCCCAATTTCTGTGAGTTTAAAGTTATTTTTTTCAGAAGCTTTTTTCAAAGTAATCCATTTTTCTGGAGGTATAGTAAACAGTAGCTCATAATCCCCGCCGTAATTTAAGGTTAGTTCTTCTATTGAAATACCCAGTTCCTCATTCACTTTTTTTGCAAGCGGAGAAACCGGAATCTTTGAAAAATCTATGAGAAACCCAAGTCCTGTAATTTTTTTCAGCTGGGAAATAGAGGAATAAATACCGTCTGAAAGATCCATTGCAGCTGTTGCACCGTGTCTTGAAATAATGAGCCCCTCTTCTATTCTAGGTTCAACTTCTAGAAGTTTCTCTGCACCATCTTTTGAATTTTTTAATTTCCATAGATAGTATCCAGCACTATTTTTGCCAAGATAATTGGTCACACATAATATATCTCCTACTTTCATTCCATCACGTTTCAGTATCCTTTTTTTGTTTACTTCACCAATACCTATTCCAGACATGACCAGCTCAGTTCCCTCTTTGCAATCCCCTCCGATCATCATTGTGTTATATTTATCGAGGCATTTTGCGATCCCTATTTCTATTTTTTTCAGGTCTTTTGTGTCCATATTTTTTGGCAAGGTTAAGGCACTCATAAAGTATCTTGGAATACCTCCCATAGCAGCTATATCACTAAGAGTTATCGCAGCTAGAAAATAACCCACTTTTACAGGATCTACATGATCTGGAATGTGCATAGATTTGGATATAGAGTCAACCGTGATAAGTATATATTTATTTTTTTCTAGAAAATAAGAGCAATCATCATCTACCCATTTATAATCATATATTTTTCTGATATTGTTTATTATATTTCTTTCACCTAATTCAGAAAGCATCATCATCATAATAGATTATTTTTTGTTATTTAGAGTTTGCCAAATTTCAGAAAGTTTAATTAATTAGAATTCTTTATTAAAATCATATGCTTAATGAGATCAGGCTAAATAATGATTTAATCATAAACAAGAATTACTCACTATTTTTCATTAATGAAAAGATTTTAGTGCTAAGTGACCTTCACATAGGATTTGAAGAGGTAATGGCTCAGAAAGGGTTATTGTTGCCAAAGATACAAACATCTGAAATTATGAACTTGTTGAATACAGTAATAGATAAATATAATCCAGAGCAGGTTTTGATAGATGGCGATTTCAAACATGAGTTCTCAAAAAATGTTGAGCAAGAATGGAGAGACATAAAAAAGATCATTGAGTTTATTTTGTCCAGAACAAAGCTAACTATTATTCGTGGTAACCATGACAATTTTTTAAAGAATATACTTGCTAAATATGATGTACCGTTCGTAGATTCTATGAAGATTAATAATTATCTTTTGGTACACGGTGACAAGAAGATAGATAGAAAAAACAGTTTTTTGATACTTGGGCATGAGCATCCCTCTATAAAAATAAGAGATTCGATAGGTGCAATAGTAACAATTCCTGCATTTTTATATGCGCCAGAAGATAAGATGTTGGTATTACCATCGCCAAGTATATATTCATCTGGATCTGACATACTGTCTTCCAATACAATCTCTCCAATGTTGCGCGATATCCAATTTTCAAAATTCCTGGTTTATGGAATATCTAAAGATATGGGCTTACTATACTTGGGTGATATTCAGGGGCTTAAAGATATCTATACTTTTTTAATGTAACCAAAAGTTGGCTGATAGGTTATTCCATCATTTTCTAGCGATTCCAAGATCTCGTCAAGTTTTTCAGAACTGATCTTTTCCTTTTCAGTATATTCTCTCAAATCTTCGTATTTTACACCTTTTCCATCATAATCATATTTTTCTATATAGCTTAATATCTTGTTTTCATATTCTTTATCTTTAGATTCTTCAGGCTCTTCAATTGTAGGAATCTCAAAATCCTCATCCTGATAGCCAGGAGATACTGATTTCAGGGAGTATTCCAGTATATTTATATATGGTTCAACATCAATATCCCCATATTCTTTCAGTGCTAGAAGGGTATTTTCAGACACAGACTTTGGAAATCCAAGGTCCATAAGCATTTGTACTGTAGGATCCTTCATTTTTTTTGCTTCATCCATCGCGTTAATTCTCATGTTTAATCTCTTAGCTACACTGTATA
>JABEBX010023384.1_pt1 | contig 11038 bp, 9 predicted proteins | sample 7245971 | NCBI WGS metagenome assembly JABEBX01 (sample SAMN14506365, study PRJNA622280) | hot springs metagenome | biome: hot spring [ENVO:00000051]|acidic hot spring [ENVO:00002120]; feature: spring [ENVO:00000027]|sediment [ENVO:00002007]; material: sediment environment [ENVO:01001048]...
CTTCGATGCCTGACTGCTCTTCGGCCCCCGCCGTGGCGTTTGCCGCCAGCGAGCGTCCCGCGGCCAAGACAGCCTCCACCAGGGTCTCCATCTCGGCGCCGGTGGTGCGATGGTTCACGATCGCCGCGCGAATGGCCAGCTTACCGTCGATGAGCGTGGTCGAGGGCGCAACGGCTCCGCCCTCATGCAGCCCTGCGACGATCTCGCGATTGAGCAGATTCTGGGCCGCCGCATCCTCAGATTCGCCGTTCCGATAGCGGAAGCACACAATATTCAGCTCGACAGGCGCCAGCAGCTCCAGCTCCGGGGTTGCGGCGATCCGAGCCTCGAGCATACGGGCCAGTTGGCAGGTGTGGCTGATGACGGCGCCGATGGCGTCTGTGCCGTAGACCTTGAGCGTGGCCCAGGTCTTCAGGGCGCGGAAGCCACGGGAGAGGTCGGGACCATAGTCGCAGGGCCACGGCGACCCTGCGGCCATACCCCGCTCTCCGCGGGAGAGATAGTTGTTCGACGAAGCAAAGGCCGCGTAGTGGCGCTCGCCATCGCGCACCAGAATGAAGCCGGCATCGTAAGGAACCTGCGCCCACTTGTGAAAGTCGAACGCCAGCGAATCAGCCCGTTCGATTCCTTTCAGCTTTGGAGCCACCTCGGGTGAGAGCATGCCCAGTGCGCCGCAGGCACCATCGATATGAAACCAGAGCTGCTGCGCGGCGCAGAACTCCGCCAGCCCGGAGAGATCGTCGATCGCTCCGGTATCCACGGACCCCGCCGTCCCAGCCACAAAAAACGGCGTGAAGCCTGCCTTCCGATCTCTCTCCACCGCGGCGGCCAGAGCCTCCAGATCCATGCGCCGCCGGCTGTCTACAGCAATCAGCCGGAGACAATCGCTGCCCAGCCCGCCAAGATCGAACGCCCGCGCAACGCATCCGTGAACCGCCTGCGACGCATAGGCGGTGAGCCTCTCTGTCGATTGCCCGACGCCCTGACGGCGAACATCGAAACCTAGCCTTCGATCCCGCGCCACCTTCACCGCCAGAAAGTTGGCCATGGATGTACCGGTAACAAACAGACCGCTTGCTCCTGCCGGAAACTGGAAGAGGGTACGCATCCACTCGGTAATCTGGCGCTCAACCTCCAGAGGAATCTGATCGCGACCGCCGAGATTGGCGTTCAGACCGGCTGCCAGCATCTCCGCCAGCATACCCACCGGCGTTCCTCCGCCCTGCACCCAGCCCAGAAATCCCGGATGGCCATTGCGGGCCGTAAACGGCAGGATGGAGCGCATGAACTCCTGATGCACCTGATCGAGAGGCGTGGGCCGCGCAGGCAACTGCTGACGGAACCGCATCCGCGCTTCCTCTGGAATGGGCTGCCAGACGGGATACTCGCGAATGCCCTCCATATATCCCAGCATGTCATCCAGCATGCGGTGCGCCTGGGTGCGGAGCCCGGCCCAGTCGTCAGGATCAAGTGTCGTGACAGGCTCAGAGGATGGGTCGATCCCTTTATCCAGAGCATTTTCAGTGTTGATGGGGCCCCCGGAAAGAGCGTGCAGTGGCGTTTTCATTGAAGGAAACACCCATGGAAGTCGAGGCGTCGGGTACACCTGCACTGAAAACGCTCTATTGCCGGAAGATGAGCCCTCATGACACTATTACGCAAAGAATTGCTCCTGACTGCAAAAGTATAACCTCCAGCCGGGCGCCCCATGAGCGCCGCTGCCTTTGGGGGGATGGATGGAACCACCGGCCCGCGCCCTCCGCGCCCTCCGATCCCTCCGATTACTCGTCCTCCAGCGTCATCCGCCGCACACCGCGCTTCTTCGCCGAACCGATCAGCGACGACACAATCCGTGCGCCGGCAGCGGAGTACGGAGGCTTGATGAAACGATCGAAGAATGCGCCCGTAAGCGCGCTCTGCAGCAGAACCCCCGTCTTCTTCGAGAAGGTGGTAAAGCCATCGAAGCCGTGGTACGCGCCCATACCGCTCGGTCCCACTCCGCCAAAGGGAAGGTCGTCCTGGGGCAGATGAAAGATGCAGTCGTTCACCGTGATGCCGCCTGCGAGAGTATGTTCCAGGACCTCCTGAATCCGAGAGCGCCTGCGGTCAAAGTAATAAAACGCCAGCGGGCGTGGCCGATCCTGAAGTTGCGAGAGCGCCTCCTGTAGGTTCGAGAAGCCAAGCACAGGAAGAATCGGCCCAAAGATCTCCTCCTGCATGACACGCATCGAGTCATTTACCTGCGCTATCAGGGTGGGAGCAAAGGCCCCGTTTTCCGGCGTACAAGGATTGCCCGATCCGCCTGGCTCGATGATTCTGGCGCCCTTGGAGCGCGCGTCCTCTACCAGTTCACGCATCCTGTTCCAGGCCTCGGCATCCATCATGCGGGTGTAATCGCGGTTCGTGGCGGGGCGTGCAAACCGTCTGCGTATCGAACTCTCGGCACAGCGCAAGAACTCTTCCATCCGATGGGCAGGAACCAGCGCATAGTCGGGCGCCACGCAGGTTTGGCCGGCGTTCCAGAACTTTGCCGCACAGATTCGGTCCGCGGCCCGCGCCATGGGAAAGCTCTCGTGGACCAGCGCCGGAGACTTGCCTCCCAGCTCCAGGGTTACCGGCGTGAGGTTTTCGGCCGCGGCCTTCATGACCAGTCTGCCGGTCCGGCTTGAGCCGGTGAAGAGAAGATGATCGAAGGGCAGCGCGGCGAAGAAGGCAGCAAACGCCCGGCCGCCGTTCACCACGGCAACGTACTCCTCGGCAAACGCCTCACTCAGCATCTCCTGCACCAGGAAGGCCGTAGCGGGTGCAGCCTCCGGTGGCTTGATCAGAACATGGTTGCCGGCCGCAAGAGCTCCGACCAGGGGAGAGAGCGTCAGCAGCAGTGGGTAGTTCCATGCGCCGATGATGCCGACGACTCCCAGCGGCTGGAAGTGGATCTCTGCGCGGCTGGGAAGAAACTGCCAGTTGACCTTTGCCCGTCGGCCTTGCATCCAGCTCCGCAGATGGCGCTTCGCATGCCGGATCTCATCCACCAGGGGAAAGATCTCAAGGATGCGTGTCTCCGCCGGGGAACGTCCACCGAAATCGGTCTGGATAGCCTCGATGATCTCTGCCTGACGCAGCAGGACAACTTGAAGGAGAGCATCCAGCGCCTCGATCCGCCGCTTATACCCAAGCGGCGTATGGCGGCGGAAGGCCTGGCGCTGGCATTCGAATAGATGGCGCGTCTCCTCCGGACTTCGAGAACCCTGCATCATGCACTCCTTTGCAGGTCATTGGGCGTTCCCGCAGCATTTGGCTTCCAGCAACAGGGCGATGGGAAGTATGCCGGAAGAACCATCGCATGGGAACATTCGCGCCAAACACTCCGTTTTGAAACGAGCGTAACCCATCGATGGAACGCTCCTTCCTCCCGCAATCCTAAATCAGACTCTCCTGGCATCTGTTCACGATCTTAGATCCTGCGGATTTGCCTGTCCGCTCAGGCGCCGTGCTCCCCGGCAGCCTCGCCCCATCTCTGTTCCGACACCGCCGGGATGTGGCTCATGGCATGTTCCGCCAGGGCCGTAATCGTAAGTGCCGGGTTGACCCCAAGATTGGCTGCAATCACTGACCCGTCGCAGAGATAGAGGTTGCGATAGCCGAAGACCCGGCCCTCCGCATCGCAGACTCCCTCCGCTGGTCCCTTCGCCATCACCGCGCCTCCGATGCAGTGCGCCGTCATCGGGATGTTGAACAGGATCTCGGTCAACGAGGTTAACGCCACTCCTCCCATGGACTTCGCTGCCTCGGCGGCGAACTCATTGGCCGCCGGAATGTAGGTGGGAACCTTCTCGCCCTGCGTGACAAGCTGCCTGGAGAAGGGCCACCAGGGTGTCCTCCCGAGCTTCATCGTGAGCGTGCCCTCGATCGTCTGCATGCAAAGCAGGATCATCGATTCGCGCGCAAAGCCGACGGGGGACAAGATGCGCAGAGCGGTTCGTGGCCGCAAGACCAGCAGCTTCAGCAACGCTCCGATACAGGCCATCCAGCGCGTCCAACCCGGCCGCCCACGGGCCAGCAGAGTGGTCATAAGCCCCATAACGTCGGAGCCATCCGGATATCGTGTCGCCTCAACGTGGGTGTGGTCGTTCAGATAGATGCCCGAACCGATGGAGATGCCTTTGGATAGATCCACAGCGGAGCCGGGAAAGCGGATGCCGATCAGCGATTCGGCGTTGGTGCGCACGCCGCGTCCCAGAGCATCGGAGATGCGCGGCAACGATCCCGCCTCTTTCAACCGGAAGAGCAGATCCTGCGTGCCCAGAGAAGAGGCGGCAACTACGACGCCACGGCAGAGAAAGCTGCTCCGCCGACTGCCGGAGCCTTCGGCCAGCGACTGGGTCTCGACCCGATAGCCGGAGCTGCCGTCATCGCCCTGCTCCAGCGGTCGAACATCGACCACCTTGGTCTCCGCAAGGATCTTCGCTCCCCGTCTCTCCGCGAGATACAGGTAGTTCCGGTCCAGGGTGTTCTTGGCTCCATAACGGCAACCCACCATGCATCCGCCGCATCCGATGCAGGTGGAGCGCTCTGGCCCATCTCCTCCAAAGTAAGGATCTGGATGCGTGGCGCCGGGCAACTCCCCGTTGTCTGCAAAGAAGACGCCCACATCGGTGGGATAGAAGGAGTCTCCGACGCCGGCTTCTGTGGCCATCTGCCGCAGGCGCAGATCGGCATCGGCGAGCATGGGGTTTTGGGTGACGCCCAGCATCCTGCGCGCGGTTGCATAGTGGGGCGGCAGAACTCGCCGCCAATCCATGAGCCCTGCCCAACTGCCCTGCGACCACACCGTCTCCGGTGGAGTGAGCAGTGTATTCGCATAGGTGATCGATCCTCCGCCGACCGCGTTGCCGTGCAGAACCACCAGATGACGGAAGAAGCGCATCCCGAAGAATCCGCGCAACCCAAGCGCAGGCAGCCAAAGCCATCGCCTCAACTGCCAGTTGGTCTTGGGCAGATTCTCCGGCGTCCATCGCCGTCCCTGCTCCATCACTGCGACGCTGTACCCCTTCTCCGCGAGCCGCAAGGCAGCCACACTGCCGCCAAAGCCGGAACCGATGATCACGAAATCGAAATCAACCTGCATCATCCAAAGCCCCCTTGTGCTGCCGGTATGCACCCCCGCTTGATCCCGAAGTACGAGCATAGACCAAACACGCTCTCCCCGCCAGAAACCAGATCTTGCTGAGAGGGTCTCTTGCCTTGAAAGGGCGCGGCTGTTCTCCTCCAAATCTCCACAAAATTGTCATCGCTGAGCGGAGGCTCTCGCGGCTTTATGCGAGAGTCGTAGCCGAAGGACCTGCCACCAAGCCTGTGCCACCTCAAATGTCCGCCGCTTTCGGGCAAGAATCAACTACCATCGGTCGCCAGAACACGCGGCAGGCTTTCGCCTCGCTTCAGCTTACAGGTTCGCACTTCGGGTGCGGGCACCCCCACCTCTCGATCTTTCCGATAGGAGCTTGCAGAATGATCGGCTCGGACCGCCTCTATGCGGCCTGAAATCAACCAAAAAAATAAAACACGTGACAGATGTCCTCTTTTTTGGTTATCGTATCCATCAATCTTACCATCCGTTCAGTAAACGGAGGAGACGCTATGCTACAGCAGGAACAGAAGCAATCTCAATCGTTCGGAGGCGACACAATCGGAATCAACCCAGTACGACCCGGCACTATCGGTCCAGAGCTTCTGGATTGCGAGTTGCCACTTGAAAGAATCTACGCCTGCGAAGCCAATACACCGTTGCTGCCGCTCTTCACCCAGCCAATCGAGGGCAGAACGCTCGACTGGACCTGGGGCAGCGCCATGCAGGAGGTTCGGAGCATGGCCGCATGGTTGCAGGCGCAGGGCTGGGCGCCTGGCTCCCGCATCGTCATCCTCTCCAAAAACTGTTCCTGGTGGATCATGGCGGACTTCGCCATCTGGATGGCGGGCTATGTCAGCGTTCCCTTATTCCCTTCGGCCCGCGATCTCTCCCTCGCCGCGCTCTTCCGCCACAGTCAACCCGTCGCGTGCTTTGTCGGGCAACTCGACCAACCTGTTCCGCAGTTCGCCGACGGCGACCTCCAGCCTCTCTCCTATATCGTCTTCCCCAACTGCGCGCCCGCTCATATCCCCTCCCGCGGCATTCTCTGGTCGGAGATTATCGCCAATCAGCAGCCCCTCCAGGGCAATCCCGTCCGGAAACCGGACGACGTCGCAACCATCATCTACACCTCAGGCACCACCGGAGAGCCAAAAGGTGTGATGCACTGCTTCCGCGCACTCAGCCTCATGGGCAAGTCGATCCAGCCGGCCATTGGCGCCTGCCCCGAGGGCAGGGACCGCATGCTCTCCTATCTGCCGCTCGGGCACATCGTCGAGCGCGCCCTGGTTGAGATGAATGTCCTGTTTACGCCGCTGCACCTCTTCTTCTCGGAAGGCCTGCCCACTTTCCTCACCGATCTCGGGCGCTCCCACTCCACCCTCTTTTTCTCCATTCCACGTCTGTATATCCGCTTCCAGCAAGGGGTCTTCGACAAGATTCACCGCCGGCGGCTGAACCTGCTCCTTGCCATCCCCTTCATCGGAGGCTTGGTTCGCAGAAAGGTTGTGCGCAACCTTGGCCTTGGCGACGCTCGTCTGGTCACCTCCGGCGGCGCCGCCACTCCCGTAGAGATCATCCAGTGGTATCGCAAGCTGGGCGTGAACTTCGTCGAAGGCTACGGCATGACCGAAACCGGCATCACGCACGTCCCTCTGCCCGGCCAGGCGCGCCTCGGCTACGTCGGCTCTGCCAGCCCCTGGGCGCTCACGCGCATCTCTCCCGACGGCGAGGTCCAGATCAAAGGCCCCATGAACATGCTCGGCTACTACCGCAACCCCGAACTCACCCGCGAAGTCTTCACCGAGGACGGCTTCTTCCGCACTGGCGACCGCGGCCAGATCGACGAACTTGGCCGCCTCCGCCTCATCGGCCGCCTCAAAGAAGAGTTCAAGACCGCAAAGGGAAAGTACGTCGCTCCCGCCCAGATCGAAAAACTCCTCGCCATCTCGTATCTCTTCGAGTCCGTCGCCGTCTTCGGCAGCGGTATGACCGGGCCCTTCGTCATGGCGGTCCTTGCTCCGCTCATCCGCAAGGAGATGCAGCAAGAGGACAACCGCGTGAAGAGCAAGGCGGAGATGGAGTCCAGACTGCTCGCCGATCTCGACCGCGTCAACGCTCAGCTCGAACACCACGAGCGCCTCCGCTTCATCGTCATCTCCGAGCAGCCCTGGACCGTCGACAACGAGATGCTAACCCCCACCCTCAAAGTCCGCCGCGCCGTTCTCGAAAAACGTTTCGCCTCTCGCTTCAACGCATGGGAACAGTCCGAACGCAAGGTGATCTGGCTGGAGACCCTATGACCCCGGCACTCGAACTCCACCGCCTGCAGCTCACCATCGAGGGCAAAAGCATCGAGGTCGCGCGCCATACCTTCTCAGACACTCTCTCCACGCCCTCCCGCACCATCCTGCTGCTGCACGAGGCGCTCGGCTCGGTCAGCTACTGGAAGGACTTCCCGCAGAAGCTTGCTCTGGCCACCCACTGTAACGTCCTGCTCTACTCGCGTCCGGGCCACGGCAACTCCGAGGGCCCCATCGAGGAGCGCAACGATGCTTACTATCTTCGCCAGGTTCGCGTCACAATCCCCGCCCTCCTCGATCACTTCTCCATCGAGCGGCCTATCGTCTACGGTCACAGCGAGGGCGCCGGTATCGCTCTGCTCTACGCCGCCCTCTCCACCAACATCGAGGCGCTCATTCTCGAGAGCCCCTTCGTCATTGCGAATGGCGATGCTGCCGAGATCATCGGCAAAATGGCCGCCGCCTATCCCGGCAGCAAACTGCAGGAGCGCCTGGCGCACTACCACCAGCAGCCCGACGACGTCTTCTTCTCCTGGGCCCGCTGGGCCGCCGCCCTCTACCAGGAGGTCTTTCCCCTGCGCGACTTCCTCCCCCGTATCGCCTGCCCGGTCCTCGCTTTGCAGGGCGAGCGCGACGAGTTCGGGGCTGCCCCCCAGCTTGCCGCCTTGCAGGCCGCCATCCCCCACCTGCAGCATCGGAGCTTCGCCGACACAGGTCATCTCCCCCATCGGGAGCAGACGTCCTCCGTCCTGCAAGCTGTCGCTCAGTTTCTATCCGGGCTTTGACCGCGGTCGGCACTCGCCTGCCACGGTCGCATCACAAAATGTTTTCGGTTTGGAGACCCCATGACACGCAACACGCTTCACCACATTGCCTTCCTCACGCGCCTATGCCTTCTGCTGACACTCTCCGCTTCCTTTGCTCTGCTTCCCTGTCACGCATAACAGACCTACGTCGGACGTTACGACCTCTACACCGGCTTCTCCGATCTCTACACCCCCGGGATCAACAATATCAAACAGATTGGATTCCACCTTCAGGCTGGGATCAACAACAACCGCTGGCTCTCCACCGGCTTTGACTACAGCGTTCAGAGCGGTGACACCGCACTCACCCCCAGCATCGCCAGTCCCGCCATCAGCGCCGGCATCACGCAACTCTACGATCTTGGCTACCTCCCCCCCCACCTACGCCGTCGACATTCCGCTGACGGCAGCCACCCAGATCTTCACCGCCGGCTCGCAGTTGAACTACCGGCACTTCTCCAAAGTGACTCTCTTCATACGCCCCAGCCTGGCAGCCTTTCGTCTCGCCGCCACACCTGTCCCGAAGAACTCCTATGACGACATCGTGATAGCCGCGTTGGAAAGCCAGAACGTCCTTCAGCCCAATGGCCATATCACCGACTGGACCGGAGCCTACGGCATCGGCGGTGGCGCCGACTTTGCCATTACCAAGCACATTGGGGTGCGCGCTCAATTGGATGCGGCCTGGAACCATCCCTTCAACTACGTCCTCGCCAACGGTGGCTGGAGCTACCGCTACTCCATCGGCCCGTCCTTCCACTTCGGCCGTAACATCCTTATCCCGAAGCACAAGTGAACCTCCGCATAAGGCCACGTTTCGAACAACCCCACGTTTTGAACAAGGCCACATCTTGAAAGGGCGGAACCTCAGTCCTGAAGAGTACGGGCTTTACAGGCTGCGGAAAAACTCGACGCTTTGAAAGGGCGCGGCTTGACCTGAAGGGTACGGGCTTTAGCCCGTACATAAAGGCAACAAAATCAATGGGCTTTAGCCCCTGAGGGAATGCATTTTGGGGATTTCGGTCGAAACAAGGCCTTTTTCCGCAGCCTCTTCAATCAAATCATTTCAAACAATGGCTACGGAATCCCAGGAAAACTCTTCCAGTTCCGGAATCTCGATCTTCAGGCTCGGATTCTTCGCCTTCACCTGGAAGCAGCCGGCCAGCAGCAGCGTCAACCGGTTGCGGATCTTCGCCGGCAGCGTCAGCCCGCGCAGCACCTCGGAGGGTGAGTCGATCAACTGGTAACTCACTCGCTCGGAGAAGAATCTCTGCCTCAACTCCGGCATCTCCTGGCCTTCAAGATATACGCGCAGTTTGTCCACTTGAGCCGCGTCTACCACCGTCATCGTGCCGCAGGTCGTGGTGGCCATATTGTGCAGCCCCACCAACCGCATCGACTTCTCGGCATGCCGCCGCCCATGGTCCTCGACCAGCGCGATCACCCGCAGCTTGAGCGCCTCGACCGCCTCTTTCCTTCTCTTTGTGGCAGCTTCCATCGCCAGCAGTTCACTGTGCGCCGCGCCATACTCCGCGATGATGCGGTCGATCTCCCTGAGCGTCGGCGCCTTCGCTATCTCCGATTTCATCTCCGCCTCCATGTTTCGTATCCTGATCCTGCGTTCTTCGAGCAAACCTCATGCCCTCAGCGGGAGCCACAACCTCCCGCTAAGGGAACCTGGCTACTAAAACAGGTCGTCGATCTTCGCCCAGAGCAAACCCCAGGGCAGCAGATCCGGCTTCTTTGCAATGCTGACCGTGACTACATCCCCCTGCTGGGCGCCACGCATGCGTGTAATCGTCCAATCGAGCGTCACGCCATCGGTCGAGGCGGAACCTGACGGCTGTGCAAGGTCGATCGCTGGTCCCCCAGCCGCCTTCACCTTCGCGGCCAGAGCGGCCGGGTCGTTTACGATGTACGTCTTCGACTTGGCCATATCAGGTAGCCTCGGCGATCTGCGCCCCGGTGGGAGCCTCGTGACGAAGCTTCGTGACGAACACCTCAACTTTGCCGGCAAACGACTCTAAATTGCCGATGATGGTGCTGAAGATATTCATGGGTGGGTCTCCTGGAACAAAATGTCGAGTGCGTAGACAGCGACAGAGAGCAGTGCGAGGAACAGGCGGTAGGCAGGAGCGAGCCGTGGTCCCCACTCTACGGCCTACTCACTGCTCACCACAGTTTGCTTATTGGGCTGTTTGTAAAACGCGATGAGCGCCAGGGCTGTGGAAAAGACCTCTTGCGCCCAGGCCGGGAGCGCCGCGTGTACGTACTGCACAAGCGCGTGAAACTGCGGGACAGATGCATAGGCCGCCACCAGGGAGATGTATGCCCCGGCCAGCACATGCACTACGCCACCCTTGGCTGCAAGCCAAACCTGTAATTTCTTCATCATGTTGTTCCCTCTTCTGTGAGTAAGAAGCAGAAAGTAAAACGCGGAAAGTAGCAGTTGTTGTTGTGAGCAGTAGGAAGAACGATCTCTCCATCGCAGGTCGTGGTTGGTACGGTAGCTCACGTCCCTCCCACAACCCCCCCGGTCCCCAGCGGTCGCCAGCGCACGCTGGGGTGGAAAACGTGCGCATGAATGGGCACCCAATATCCGGAGCCGCCCCCACACTCGCGGAGCGGAACAAAGGACCTCTGTAGCTGCTGTTGCCTTTGCTCTCCTACTTCCTGCTTATCAACAATTCCAAGCCTGTCCACCAAACATCCGCGCCTCGGCGGCGCGCCTGTAGACCAGCCCCTCCGCCACCTCATCACCCACATACACCCACAGGCCGAACTGCGCCTCGGCGGCTGCGAAC
>JABEBX010016927.1_pt1 | contig 11031 bp, 9 predicted proteins | sample 7245971 | NCBI WGS metagenome assembly JABEBX01 (sample SAMN14506365, study PRJNA622280) | hot springs metagenome | biome: hot spring [ENVO:00000051]|acidic hot spring [ENVO:00002120]; feature: spring [ENVO:00000027]|sediment [ENVO:00002007]; material: sediment environment [ENVO:01001048]...
ACGCCGTTGATTCTCGCCAGAAAGGTCCTGACATCGGTGATAGAACGCGCTTGGCGGCAGGTCCTTCGACTACGCGCTACGCGCTTCGCTCAGGATGACAGATTCCGGGGGGGCTGGAGAGACACAGCCTCACCAGAATCCTGTTTTTGACTCGATTGAGGGGGCCGCAGTCCCATGAGGCGCCTCACCGGAAACTTCTTTCTGATGCTATTGACGAAATCTCCGATGAAGCACTTGCATCCCCTCAGCGGCTAAAGCCGCGAGGCTAGCATTGGGCTTATGTACGGGCTAAAGCCCGTACCCTTCAGAACGAAAGTTCCCGCCCTTTCAAAACACGGCCTTATTCAGCGGTTTCTCAGGGGGGCCGCAGGCCCACAGGGCGCCTGTCTACTCACTCCTGTCTGCGGTCTGCGGTCGCCTTACACAACGACCGCTCCTCCCGGACTACAGAACGATATGCTCTGCCCCGATCTCCTGCTCCGGCCCGGCCAGAATCGTCGCCCGCTCCATCACGTTTCGCAGCTCACGCACATTGCCCGGCCAGGAGTGCACCTCCAACATCTGCTGCGCCGCAACGCTCAGTACCTTGCCCGGATGAAACTTTTGGATGAACGCAGCCGCCAGACCCTCCAGGTCCCCTAACCGCTCGCGCAGCGGAGGCAGTTGGATCGGAAACACCGCCAGACGGTAGTACAGATCATCGCGAAACAGGCGGTTCTCCACCTGCTTTTTCAGGTTGACGTTGGTGGCCGCCACCACCCGCACATCCACCTTCAGGTTGTCGTTTCCGCCTAGCCGCTGCACCTCGCCCTGCTCCAGGAACCGCCGACTCCGGAATCGCCGAGCAGTTCAGCACCACAAACGGCTGTTTTCTTCGCGGACTGATCTGATGAATCTCCTGCGCGACCAGGTCTTTCCCCGTACCGCTCTCGCCCGTTACCAGCACGGTTGTGTCCCGCACCGCCACCATGCGAACCAGCTCATAGATCCGCTGCATCGGTGCCGAACCGCCCACCATGCCGCGCAGATTGCTTCTCTCGCTGCGAGCGTAGTACGGAGCCTCTCGGCCCACCCCGCCGACCACACCCGCCCCGTCCCCGCTCGTTCCGGCTCCGCCTGTTGCGACCCCACCCGTTGCGCTCGCACACGCCCCGACCGGTCCCTCTACATTCACCAGATCCAGCAGCCACTTCGCCACCGGCGACTGTGGCACATCGCCTACCAGCAACTGCCCCGTGCGCGGATTCATCGTGATCACCCGGGTGTTCGGAAACCGGCGCTCGATCATCTTGCGGAACTCACCCGGATCAAGGTCCGGCAACACCGGATCCAGCAGCAACACACCGTCTCCGTTCCCGTGCTGGTAGAGCATCTCCAGCGCCCCCGCCCCACTACCCGCCTCGATAACATTCCAGCGCAGATGTCCCAGCTTGCTCTGCAGGCTCTCCCGTAGGCGCGGGTTCGAGCTGACAACGAAAACATTGGCCGGAGTCGCGCCTTCGACCGGAGTCGAACCTGCCTGCTGAACGAACGATGCAACCGGTACTCGCATGGATCCCATAACCAACTTGCTCCCCTAAAGGAAACGTTCTAAAGTGCACCATCGATGAGAGGCCACGGTGGAACCTGCAGCCCATCCGCATGCGGCTTGACTTCACTCGCCCCTAGGTGTCGCGAAACTCATAGCCGAAACCACGAACCGTGTGGGCCAGCTTTCGCTCTCCCGGACCATCCACCTTGTCGCGCACGTACTTCATATACACATCCACAATGTTGCTGGAGGGGTTATGCGGCGCATTCCAGACCTCCTCGAACAGCGTTGCGCGTGAGACCGGCCGCCCCGCATGCCGCAGCATGTACTCCAGAATGGAAAACTCCCGCGGCGTCAGATCGATCCGCCTCCCATTGCGCTCTACCCGGCGCTCCTCGCGGTAGAGCCTCAAATCGCCCACCTCCGACACATTCGGGATTACCCCGGAGTGTCTGCGCAGCAGAGCCTGCACCCGGGCCACCAACTCCGCGCACGAAAACGGTTTGCACACAAAGTCATCCGCTCCACTGCGCAATGCCAGCACCTTGTCCTCTACCTGGGTGCGCGCCGTCAGCACCAGCATGGGCAGCCGCGGCTTCTCCGGCCGAACCCGCTCGATCAGGCTTACGCCATCCAGCCGGGGAAGGTTCAGGTCCAGAATCACCAGATCGTAGCTCCCCTCGCGAAGCGCACCCAGCGCTGCCTCCCCATCGTGCAGCACCTCCACGCTGAAGCTCTCGGCCTCCAACTCCTGGCGCAGAAACCTCGCCAGCGAAGCGTCCTCATCCACGATTAATACTCTTCTTAACGCCGCAGGTACGAACGGTCTCTTCGCCGTTCCGGGCTTGGCTGCCTGCACGCCCCGTCCCACGCTGAACTCGCCCTGTAACGCGTTCCGTACATCGTCCTGCTGCGCAAACTGAATCAATTGGCTACCCATTTCTCTACCTGGTAAGTGGCCTCATATCCCATGCATGCCCCAGAATCACGCAGTAAAACCGAAGCATCGCTTCGCCTCACCGTTCTCATCAAGACCATCCACTTCAACTGAGCTGTACTCTTTCTATCGGCTGCCTCCGTGAGAAGCATTAATTCTTATTCGAATCTCATTTTTTGTTCTCCCAAAGCAGGACGGCTCACCCCAGTCCCATTTTGGGCGGGTAGCGGAGATCTCGCACTGTCGAAGCTTGGCTACGTAGGCCCCACCTCCCCATCGAGAGTTCGGCCGCAGGATCTATCGGAGCAAGAGGCTACGCCGTGGACCGCATGCCGACGCGCTCATCGTTTCCTGTCCACGATTGGATGGCCGGGGTGAGATCGCGCTCCTGGCTGACCTAAAGCAATTTTCCTGTTGATGGGTATCCCAGAAAGGTACCCCGTGGCGTTTTCATTGGGGGGAAAACGCCCATGGGGGCCGAGACGTCGCACGATACCCACAGGGAAATGGCTCTACCTCACAGCGCCTGCGCGTTCGGTCAACATCTCGTGGACGGCCGCATGGATACGATTCACCGCCGAGCGCCGGTAATCCCACTGTTCGCCCTTGTCGGGATGGGGGACCACCATGGTTGCGTTCGCCTCAAAGAGCAAGACATTGCCCTGCCGGTCGAGCCCGAAATCGACTCCGGCGTAGTCCAGCCCAAGCTCCGCCTGGAGCCGCGTGAGTGCCTCCATGACGTTGCTTCCCAGGACTCCAGGCATATCGACAAGGAATCTCTCTTCCTCGGCGCGGTGCTCGGGCTTATCCGCCATATCGGCGCTGAAGTAGTGAATCTTCCAATGCGGGGAGATGGCGAGGTGCAGAGGATAGAGCCGGCCGTCAATCATCATCACGCGATACTTGCGGGAGTAACCGTCCGTCCCTCGCGCATCCAGATACTCGATGGCCAATAGTTGCGCGTCCGGCCGTCCCTCTCCCGGCAACTCCCGGACGGCCGCGGCCAGCGTCGCCGGCGACTCCACCTGCACAAAGTGCTCGCCCATATGAAATCCCGGGACCCGCAGCAGCAGTGGAAAGGTAAAGCCAAGCTGAAAAAGGGCGTCGGTTCCGCCCTCTCCCGCAAGCAGAGAGTATGCGACCATCCGTGTGGTGGGGGCAACGATTCCAGGCAGACCTCTCAGACGAGCGGCATTCCCGCAGCGGCCAGTTGCCAGTACGGCCGCGGGCGGGTTGAGCACGGGGGCCGAGGTTCGCGCGAGCAGCGACTCGGCCGCAACCAGTCCCCCCTGCGAGACATCGGCGTCCCCGATGCCATTGATGACCAGCCGATGCGGCGGCAGAGGGCTCTTGGTATCGAAGAAGTCGGTGACAACCACATGGGTCTGGAACACGCGGTCGTCGATCAGCTTCTCGATGGGGGTATTTCCCCCCGTGGACGAGACCAGCAGCAGCGCCGGCACCGGCCTTCCATTGCCTCGATAGAGATTGGTGAAAACATTGCTCTGTTCAAAGCCAAGCCGATGATGGGGTTCGGCGGCCTCCGGCTCCCCGAGCCGGCTAAGCGCGTAGTAAAGACCGGCGTGTGCCTGACGAAAGCCAGGATCGAGACGAAGCGCGGCTTCAAAGTGTTCCCTGGCTTTCGCGGGATCTTTCTCCTCCAGCAGCACACTGCCCAGATTCACCCGGCTGATCTTCGATGCCGGATGATGTTTCACCGCCTCTGTCAGCGTGATGAGCGCTGCCTTGCGACTTCCGTTGGCCGCCAGGAGCAGCCCGAGAGCGTTGAGGTTGCGCTCGTGAGCAGGTTCCAGACGAACAACCCGCAGATGCTCGCTTCTGGCCTCAAGCGTCCGCCCCAGTTGCATGAGCAGCATGGCGCGCGCATAGCGCAGCGCCACTTCTGTCTTCTTCGGCAGAACCTGTTGGGACGCAAGGGTCGCTTCCACCTGCCGCAGCGTGGAACTTCGTACGAGCCATGGCTGCCATGGCTGCTCTCCATGCCCCACCGCGTTCGCCCCGAGCGAAGCTCCCACCGTGACGGGCTCCATGGGTTGGCCGAGGGTGACTGTGCTGTGGTTGGTCGTGTTCTGCATTCCTGCCCGTCCTGCAATCGCTTCCCGCCTGTCGGCTTCCAACTCCCGATTCCAATACCGAGCAGTCAAGGCGAGTTGTCGAGCAAGGTCACTGCAATTTCATCTCCACGATGCACGGAGCCTGCCCCTGCTGCGTCCACAGACCGCAAACTTCTCGGAGAGGGCGTGCCTTGTAGGGGCAATCGTTCCACGAAGTTCCATGAGATGGCTCGCTTACCAGGATCGGCGCATACGGCTCATTGCATCTCTCATTGAAATCTCATCGACGGGTGGCTTTGGGAGCGAAGCAACTGGAGCTGCAATCCGAACGGGACAAGCTGAAGCAAACCGTTGAACAGAGCCTGGTTGCCTTCCCTCAACCAGCGTCCCATAATCTTTATCCAAGGGTGCTGAACAACGTTTACGCGGAAGCACTGACAGCAAGTGCCCTCATTCGAAGGAGAGACCTCATGGAGATCAAGAAGGTGGGAACGCAGCCATCGGTTCAAGGTCCCGCAGACTGGTTTACCGGAGCGGTTCGGATAGACCACCTCTTTACCGCGCCTGACCCGGCGCTTGTCGCAGGAGCCAGCGTGACGTTCGAGCCGGGGGCGCGAACAGCCTGGCACACGCATCCCCTCGGTCAAACCCTGATCGTTACGGCTGGATGCGGATGGGCACAGCGCCAGGGCGGCCCTATCGAGGAGATTCACCCTGGAGATGTCGTCTGGTTTGCCCCGCATGAGAAGCATTGGCACGGAGCCACTCAGACGACGGCCATGACGCACATCGCCATCCAGGAGAAACAAGACGGCAAAACGGTGGACTGGATGGAACAAGTAAGCGACGAGCAGTATCTGGGCAGATCCTGATCGCGTGCCCGGACCATACGTACCGGGCACGCAATCATCCCTTCAGGTTGGAGGCTGAAGCAGTGGCAAGGAAAGCAGATCCTTCGCCTGCGGCGAAGGCGGGACAAATCCTTCCGGTGAAGCGAATCGATGCCCAACAGGGTACGGCATTGCTCCGCTGCTACGGTTGTTGCGCCAAAGGGAGCGTGATATACGTTTCGTGCTCCGGAGTGCAATAGATGCGCTGCGTGGCCTCCTTATAGTCGGTGGCCGTGGCGTTGAAGATATTCGGGACAAACATCTGCGGGTTACGGTCGTAGAGGGGGAACCAACTGGACTGGATCTGCACCATCATCCGGTGACCCGGTAGAAAGACGTGATCGACCGTGGGCAAAAAGAAGCTGTACAGCAGCGGCTTGTTCGCCGTCAGCGGTGATGGGTGCGACAGGCTCTCGCGATAGCGTCCACGGAAGATGTCCATGGAGATGGCCAGTTGGTAGCCGCTCATCTCCGGCTCCTCGGTGTCCTGTTGCGGGTAGACGTCGATCACTTTGACGACCCAGTCGGAATCGGTACCGCTGGTAGAGGCAACCAGGTGTACCTCCGGGCGGCCGCTCACCGTCACAGCCTCTGTCAGGACCGGCGTCTCGTAGGTTTCGACATCCGGGCGCGTGGCGGCGGGGCGCTGATCGCCGACCAGCCACTCAGGCCAGGTAGCGGTCTCCGCGGGCGGCACCGGGCGCGGCCGGTAGGGTACGGGCGTCGCCGGATTGGAGACATACTGGTCATAACCGTTATCGCTGGAGGACTGCGGCGGCTGGAAGCCCAACCCGTGGTCGGCGTACAGATAAAGCGGCTTCTCCGCGATGGTGCAGTCGCCCGTGCAGGATGGCCATTTCGAGAGCTGCTCCCACTGGTTGGGGCCGGTCAAAAATGCGTTGACGTGCGCCAGATGAGCGTCGGGGCCCTGCTTCTGGAGATGCTGGGCCAGGAAGGGCAACAGAATGTGATGAACGAAGTACGCTGAAGTATCAAAGCCAAAGTTGATGGCGCCCAGGTGCGTACCCTGTGTGGCTTCCTGCCCATGGAACCACGGCCCCAGAGCCAGATACAGGTTGTTGCGGTTTGCGGGCTCGGCATAGAGCGCGCGGTAGACAGCCAGCGCTCCGTAGATATCCTCCTGGTCCCATTCGCCGGCGACCAGCAGGGTGGGCACGGTCAGGGGTTCCTTCGCCAGGATCTTGTCCACAGCCTGATCCTGCCAGAATGTGTCGTAAGAGGCGTTTGCAACAATCTTGTTCCAGAATCCGAGTTGCCCCATGCCGTGCTGGTTCGCGACTACGCTGGCGTTGCCGGCGTCGAGATACATGCTGTAGTCGTCATGGTAGTTGCTCCACCAGTGGTCGGTGTTGGCGCGCGTCGCCTCCTGGGTGTAGATGTAAGGGATCATCTGTTCGCGGAAGGCTCCGTTGTGGAACCAGTCGTCGCCAATCCAGCCATCCACCATGGGATTCTCCGGCACCGCCGCCTTGAGCGCAGGATTCGGATGGACCAGACCCATCAGAGCTTCGAAGCCATCGTACGATATTCCCATGATGGCGACGCGACCATTGCTCTGGGGCACGTTTTTGACCAGCCAGCCGATGGTGTCAGAGGCATCGGTAGCGTCGGAAACAGGCGTGGAATTCAGGGGACCGCGCACGTAGCGGTTCATGACGTAGTCCCCCTGGGACCCATACTTGCCGCGCACATCCTGAAACACATGGATGTACCCCGCCTGGAGCGCCCAGTCCCGTTCTTCGCGCGCGCGTGTACTAAAACGGTCGGCGTTGTAGGGCGTGCGCTCCAGAATGATTCCGGCGTGCTTCACCTCTTTCGGGATCACGATAACGGTGTTGAGCTTGATGCCGTCACGCATGGGAATCATCACCACCGTGCGGGTGTAACTCAGTTCCCCGGTCGCCGGCGTGAAGTGCTCCGGAATCTCAGTCGGCAGGCTGGGATAGTGGGAAGACGGCTGGGCCTGTGGCGAAGCCGTCTGTTGCGCGGCGCCAGCCTGAGCATCGGCCACCAGGAACGCTGAGACAAGCAGGAGAGGCACCATCCGAAGAACGAGGCAGCGAGCGTGAGTCATCATGCTTGCCAGAATATATCCAAATGAATGCCCGTGACTCTCTCTTTGCTACGGCTCCATGCAAAAAGTTGACGTTCTCGCACGGGTGAGAGTTGTGCTCGCCGCCGCCCCTATTCTTCTCATCACTGGAAATCACCCGCAACGGAAGCGTGTGTCAGGGCCGCGCCAGCGGTCGAAGCGCAGCACAGATCTTTACAGACGCCGGAGCGAAGAGTACGCCGCGTCAGCGGTTCGTGGAGCTGAGATTAGCTATCGGACTCGCGCCAGCCCAGAGTCGGCGTCCACACTTGAGCGGTATCAGCCTCGGGTGAAAGACACGGCACAAGGAAGGCACGGAGAACAGCCCCCACTTCGGCGAGTGTAAGGGCTTTATCACTAGCATTCAACCGCCCCGCAAAAGCTTTCCATAGTTGCATCTTCTGGGCATCGGTCAAGAACTCGTCGCTCAGCGCGAATGGGATGCCATTTGGCAACACCGAACCGCGCCACTGGAAGGACAACGCGATGGCATTACGCAAAGATTCCAAGTTGAATGTCCAGGTGTTCGCCATGAACCAGATGTCATAGAAATCTTTCATTCGGCTGTTGCGAATATCGAGTTGAACCATCGCGTGCAACTTCTCCGCAATCGACGCCTCGCGTGGGTAGGCGCGAATGATCGGGGCTGACATGGGCAGGAGCACAGGAAACATCGCCAACTCAGGCTCCGGGAAGACTGCATCACCGAATCCTATATCGACCCGCAAAGTGTTCCGCGCCCCAGCGAGTTCAGCGCGAAACCTGATGTGAACACCGTTGTACTCATCCTTCTCTTTGATCGTCGTCCCTTCGACAGACTGGCTATCAAACACAATGCCGTCGTCCTCCGGGATTTTGCAGATGCCACGAAAGACCTGTTCTACGTCAGCGATTGCAGAAGAGCCCCTGCCAAGCAAATCCAGGTCCTTCGTTGGTCGATGGGTTTCCCCTGTCCACAGAGTAAAGAGCGTTGCGCCTTTGAGCACAAAGCGATCTCTGTAGTCCGACATTCCCAGCCGATATAGAAATCTTTCAGTGGCGAACCTGCCGAGCACCCTCTGATAATCTTCGCCTTTCTCACGGGAGAGGGAGAGAAGCCTGTCTGACAAACTTGCACTAAGTCTTGGAGAAGTGGAGAAAAACTTGCAGACGTCAATACTACTGGCAGTCAGGCCGTGGCAAGGCGTTGCCAACTCCGCTATCCCGATGAGGAAGCAGTACAGGTGTTCAATCCGATGAAGGAGGAGACGGAAGGTTGCCGTCAAGGATGCAATCTCCGCAGACAAACATGAGAGTTTCCAGAGTGACATCTGTTCTATGGACAGTGGGTGGGTGCGCCGCGATCTTGATTGCCAGCCACGTAATCTCAGGGTGCGGGGGACAGAACAGCACAACGACGAGTACGGGCATGGGCCAGTTGACGACAGCGATTACCGATCCGGCCGAGTGCTCAGCCGCGGTAGGCGGCTCGTACCAGCACGCTTACGTGACCATTGTGGATGTGGAGGCGAGCAGCAGTTCCTCGGCCAGCAGCAGTTCATCGGGCTGGGTGGACTTTACACCCGGAATGGCGCCGACCCAGGTGGATCTGCTGGGCAGCGCGGCCAGCAACTCATGCTTCCTGGCGACGCTGGGCGACAACCTTGAAGTACAGGCGGGGACGTACCAGCAAATTCGCCTCATTCTCGGAACAAACGGCTCCACCATGGTGAACGGCACGAACGAGTGCAACGCCATGGGCGGCCTGAACGCGGTGAACTGCGTTGAGACTTCCAGCGGTAGCTGGGAGGCCCTGACGACGCCGAGTGCGCAGGAGACGGGAATCAAGATCCCGGCGGCGCAGATTGTGGGCGGCTCGCTGAACGTGGCGCCCGGGAAGACCGAAGACCTGGTCATCAACTTTCAAACCTGTGAGTCTATTCTGAAGGCTGGGAACAGCGGACAGTACATCCTCAAGCCGGTTCTGAATGCCGGCCAGGTGGGCACGGCCTCGACTTCGATCAACGGCACGGTCGTGGATTCGGCCACCGGCAAGGCGATTGCCGGCGCCAATGTGCTGGTGTCTCTGGAACAGCCGGACAGCAACGGTGTGGACCGTGTGGTTGAGTCGACCATGACCGCTTCTGACGGGACATTTGTCTTCTGCCCCGTGATGCCCGGCACCTATGACGTGGTGGTGAATGCCTACAATCCGACCACGAAGGTTGCCTACAATGTTGCGGCGTTGACGGGGGTGCAGCCCGGCGATACGACCGGCAACATTCAGATGACGAATGCGACCTGGGGCACAGCGACGGTGAATGGTCTGGCGTCGACGCAGAACAGCTCGAACGCGGAGACCGCGGCCCTGCTAAACTTCTATCCGCTGGAAGCGAATCCGGTGACCGCCAGCACCACCAAGTACTTCACGGTGCCGCTGCTGATGACGTCCTCAACCAACGACACTGCGGCGCTGCCGCAGGAGACGAGCACGTCTCCTGCCTACTCCGACGCCGCGGGAGTTCAGACATCCTGCCCTGCGAACACGGCATGTGCGACATTTGCCATGACCGTGCCGCAGAGTGGGATCAGCGTCTACAACTATTCAGCCAGCGGACCGGTGCCGGCGGCTTCGACCTACTCGACACTTTTAGCCAGCTACACGGTGGACGCGCAGGCGTGGGTGCCGTCCGAACCGACGCAAACGGACTGCAGCGCGCCGGAGATGCAGACGTCCACAGGGCTAAGCATTGCCGCAGGCAACAAGGCTGCCGTCATGCTCACTGCAAACACAACCACTCCGCCGCTGAACTTCACCGGATGCCAGTAGTCACCGTCAGATGGCTGGTGGTGAGAAAGCTGAAAACCAACTGAGGCGTGCCAATACGTGGCACGCCTCAGTTTTGGTGAACGCGATGTGAGTGGAGAAGCTTTCTTCAGATTTAAATTTAAAATCAGAACCCCTCGTAGACTTGGCTACGGTGATCCACCTCAACAATCAGGACAATCAGCCGCTCGTCCTCCATCCTGGCGATGAGCCTGTAATCGCCGACACGATACTTCCAGTACTCACCGAGCCTTCCACGCAGAGCCTCGCCGATGCCGCGCGGGTTGTCCAGCCTGGCGACGCGCTCATACAGGAATCTCAGGATGCGCCGGGACACCTGTGGGTCCAGTTTCTTGAGCTGGCGTCTTGCGCTGTCTGAAACCTCAAACTTCCAACCCATGCGCCCTCATCACTTCCTCAAGCGGTGCGGTGCGGCTGCGGCCTTCGCGCAGGGCGATCATCTCATCCTCCGCCCGTTCCAGAGCGAGGGCATCGAGCTCGCGCTCGATCTTCTCCTGGATGGCCTCCAGCATCCAGCTATGACGCGGGATGCGACCACGCCGCCTGCGAACCAGTGCATCCACCATCGCCAACTCCTCTGGCAGGAGCCGGACATTGACTTGGACTTCGGTGCGTTCCTGCTTAGCCTTAGCGGCTGTGAGAACGCCCTTGCGGGCGG
>JABEBX010016969.1_pt1 | contig 11021 bp, 14 predicted proteins | sample 7245971 | NCBI WGS metagenome assembly JABEBX01 (sample SAMN14506365, study PRJNA622280) | hot springs metagenome | biome: hot spring [ENVO:00000051]|acidic hot spring [ENVO:00002120]; feature: spring [ENVO:00000027]|sediment [ENVO:00002007]; material: sediment environment [ENVO:01001048]...
AGCGGATTCGAACCGCTGACCTCTACCGTGTCAAGGTAGCGCTCTAACCAACTGAGCTACGCGCCTCTGGTGCGTCTCATCAGTGTACCCGACCCCCGCGCCAGCCGCAAGCGCGGAGAGCAGAAAGGCGTGAGCCGACGAAAGCAAACGCCCCACTCGCCATCGGCCGGTGCCTTTGCATTGCAGAACTTCCTCCGGATGCGAGCCGAGCGCAACGTGAACTCCCTCGCACGCACTACGATCTACTCACTACCCTCCGCACTCTCCATGGCCACCGGATCGCTGACCCTGCGGACCACAATCCACGCATACTCCGCGGCCGAGACCGGCGCCAGCACCGCGATCGACCACAGCAGCAGCCAGCGTATCTCCCCCAGCCCCGAGCGCGGAAACACCTCGTACGTCATCACCGTCAGCACGCCCAGGATCTGCACCAGCGTGTTCAGCTTGCCCAGCTTGCTGGGTCGAAAGTTCCGCAGCGTGCCGGTCACAAACAGCAGGGTTGCAATCAGCAGAATCCCGATATCCCGGCTCAGCACCAGTACGGTCACAAACCGCGGAATCGCTCCAACATGCGTAAGGACAACAAACAGCGTGCTCAGGAGCACCTTGTCCGCGATCGGATCCAGATATTGACCTAAGGTCGTCCGCTGTTGAAGCGCCCGCGCCAGCAACCCGTCGAGCCCGTCACTCACCCCCGCCACCCACAAAAGCCCAAACGCGATCTCCCAGTGCCGGTTTAAAATCACGATTACAAGGAATGGAAGCACAAATAACCGCAGCATCGTCAGCAGATTAGGCGCGGCTCGGAATTGTCGAAGGGCAGTCACAAACGCTCAAAACCGTTGGGACATTACGTCCAGAGATACGCCCATGGTAGCCGATCTTCCGGTGTGGATTCTCTCTCCCGATCTACGACCATATTGGTCTTGCTTCCTGTCCTGCAATTCCGTACACTAAAGCTGCGAGTTTCCCTCGCGAGCTTGTCTTCGGCTGCGCAGCTCGCCCCGTACACCACCATGCTCAGACTCACCAAAAAAGCGGACTACGGCCTGATGGCCCTCAAGTACTTAGCCGAACAGGCTGAGCTTTCTGCAAAGGCCGGCGCCAGCCTCAATCTCTCCGCCGCGCGCTCCGCCAAGGAGATCGCCGAGGCCTACCACATTCCTCCGCAGCTACTCGCCAAGATCCTCCAAACCCTCGCTCGCGCCGGCCTTCTCGTCTCCCACGCCGGAACCAACGGCGGTTACGCCCTCGCCCGTCCTGCCTCCAGTATCTCCACCTTTGAAGTGATCCGGGCCATCGATGGCCCGCTCTTCATCACCAGTTGCATCACGATTCACGGTCCCTGCGACCTTGCGGGCCATTGCACCATCAAAGAACCATTGCGCAAGGTCAACGACAGCATCACGACCCTGCTCTCGGGCATCAGCATCGCGGACCTCACCGAGCCCGTCGACCAACTCCCTGCCGCAATGGCCGGCGGCCTGGTCAGCATCGAGCGTTAGGTTTTCGATTTGTCCTCCTTCGCCGTAGGCGGAGAAGATGTTTAACCGCACCATCCCAAACGTTCAGGAGCATGAACATGGCTGAAACACTCGGCATCAACGTCACCCAGTCGAACCATCCTCTCCCCGCGGGCGTCAAGCTGCCCATCTACATGGACAACCAAGCCACGACCCCGCTCGACCCACGCGTCCTGGAAGCCATGATGCCCTACTTGACCACCATCTTCGGCAACGCGGCCTCGCGTAACCATTCGTTTGGCTGGGAGGCGGAGCAGGGTGTGGAGAAGGCCCGCGAGCAGGTCGCCCGCCTCATCGGCGCCACCGCCAAGGAGATCATCTTCACCTCCGGCGCCACCGAGTCCAGCAACCTCGCCATCAAGGGTGCCGCCGAGATGTACCACGAGCGCGGTAACCACATCATCACCCAGGTCACCGAACACAAGGCTACCCTCGACACCTGCAAGCGTCTCGAGAAGTCCGGCTTCCGCGTCACCTACCTCCCCGTCCTGGCCGACGGCCTCATCGACCTCGAAGATCTGCAGCGAGCCATCGTCCGCGAGGGGCCCGATAAGACCATCCTCGTCTCGATCATGTACGCCAACAACGAGATAGGCGTCATCCAGCCGGTCCAGGAGATCGGCAGAATCTGCCATGAGCAGGGCATCCTCTTCCACTGCGACGCCGTCCAGGCGGTGGGCAAGATCCCCGTCAACGTCCTCACCGACAACATCGACCTGATGAGCATCTCCGGCCATAAAATCTACGGGCCTAAAGGTGTGGGAGCCCTGTATGTGCGCCGGCGCAACCCCCGCGTTCAGATCTCCGAGCAGATCAACGGTGGCGGCCACGAGCGCGGCATGCGCTCCGGCACGCTCAACGTACCGGGCATCGTCGGCTTCGGCAAGGCCTGCGAGATCTGCGGCGAAGAGATGGCGGCCGAGGCCAGGCGCGAGGGCGAGCTCCGCGACTATCTCAAGGACAAGCTTCTATCCGCCCTCGATCACGTTCATCTCAACGGCAACATGGAGCACCACCTGCCGGGCAACCTCAACATCAGCTTCCTGTACGTCGAAGGCGAATCGCTTCTGATGGGCATTAACGATGTCGCCGTCAGCTCCGGCTCGGCCTGCACCTCGGCCACCCTCGAGCCCAGCTATGTCCTCAAAGCCCTTGGCCTCGGAGACGATGTCGCCCACAGCTCCATCCGCTTCGGCCTCGGCCGCTTCAATACCAAGGCGGAGGTCGACTACGTCGCTGACAAGATCATCGACGTCGTCCAGAAGCTCCGCGAACTCAGCCCCCTCTACGAGATGGTCAAGGAAGGCATCGACCTGACCAAGATCGAGTGGGCAGCGCACTGAGGGCCTCTCACGAATGAGGTATTGCCAGAGAGGATGCGAGGAGCGATAATCGGGCGGGCCTACTGAAAGATGAGGTAGTGTTTACTAGAATGCCGAACGTTGATCATTCCGTTTTCGACGCGCCTGCATACAGCAGTATGCAGGCGTCTCACTATGTTGGCGTGCCATACGCAACTCTTCATGATTGGATCAGCCCCAAAGGGCTCATCAGCACCCCACTGCCCAATACCTTATCCTTCAATAACCTTGCTGAAGCCCACATCCTGAAGGCAATGCGCCGCCGGCATAAGCTCTCGTTGCAAGCAATTCGGAGGGCGCTATCGCAGCTCCGTGCACTGAGACAACCCGCGCACCCGTTGCTTGATGAGTCCTTCGGGACGGACGGGGTTAGCCTTTGCATTTTTGAAGAAAACCAGATCATTAACCTCACTCGAGGATTGCAAACCGAGATCCAGGAGTTCGTTGCCTTATACCTCCAGCGAATTGAGCGCGATCCCAGCGGCCGAGCCCACAAGTTGTACCCATTCATAGCCCGCGACGAAGCGAGCGAGCCTCGCCATATCAGCATCAGCCCGACAGTCTCTTTTGGACGCCCTGTCTTAGCCGGAACCGGTATCACAACAGCGATCATTGCTGGCCGCTTCGCGTCCCGCGATTCCGTATCTGATCTTGCAAGAGAGTATTCCGTAGACGAGGAGGTTCTTGAGGATGCAATTCGATGGGAGATGCTGAGGGGCAAGGCAGCTTAGAGCAGCCCGTCATTTTTTTGGACGAAAACCATTGTGGCAATCCGCACCTTCATGCGGCTCTCGATGCCGCCGGCGTCCGCTACGAGAAGCATTTGGATCACTTCCTTCGCGGCGTAGAAGATACCGAGTGGATTCCGATAGTTGCTGCTAAAGGGTGGGTGCTTCTTACGTCCGACGCACGCATTCGCTACAACTCGCTGGAGAGGGATGCGGTAAAGAGTAACAATCTGCGCATGTTCTACTTCACGCGAAATGACATCGCGGGTAGAGAGATGGGAACTGCGCTGTCCAGAGCTATTCCAAAGATTCTTTCGCTATGTCGTGGCCAGCATCCACCATTCGCAGCCTCGATCAGCAAGAGCGGGGATGTAAACCTACGGGACCTATTCGAAAAGGCCGTTGCAACTCATATATCTGAAGGCCTCAACCCGCCAGTCTGACGCATGAACTCGCGCAGGCTAAACTAGACACATGAGCGCAACAATTATCGATGGCCGCAAGTTGGCGGATGAAGTCGTGTCGGCAGTAATCAGAAAGGCTGCCCTGCTGCCAAGGCTCCCTGGGCTCGGTGTGATCATCGTTGGCGACGACCCGGCGAGTCAAATCTACGTTCGCGGAAAGAGAAAGCGCGCGGAGGAGGCCGGCTTTTTAGCCGAGGTCATCGCTCTTCCGTCCGATACCAGCGAACACCACCTCCTGGAGGTCGTTGAATCTCTCAATCTCCGCGACGAGATCGACGGCATCCTGGTGCAACTTCCCCTTCCCGATCACATCAGCACCCTCCGGGTGATGGCAGAGATTGATCCATCCAAGGACGTCGATGGCTTGCACGCGCTCAATGCAGGCAAACTGGTGCAAGGCTCCGAAGGCCTTATACCCTGCACGCCCATGGGATGTCTAACGATCATCAAGTCCATCGTCCCCGATCTCACCGGTGCACATGCTGTCGTCATTGGGAACTCGAATATCGTCGGCAAGCCGATGGCCTCTCTTCTGCTTGCGGAGTGGGCAACCGTTGTCCAGACCCACTTTCATACCAGGGACATCGAATCGATCTGTCAATCGGCCGATATCCTCGTAACCGCCGTAGGAAAGCCCGATCTGGTGCGCGGAAGCTGGATACGGCCGGGCAGCGTGGTGATTGACGTCGGCACCACGCGGGTGATCACCCCCGACGGCCGATCGCATGTCCGCGGTGACGTGGCCTTCGAAGAGGCCGTACAGGTCGCCGGAGCCATTACCCCCGTTCCAGGTGGCGTCGGCCCCATGACGATCGCCTGTCTTCTGGAAAATACGGTGAAGGCCAGCACAAAAAGACAGGGGGTAGGGGGTAGGGGGTAGAAAATGCGGCGAAAGGTCACGCTGCTACCGCTATGCTATTGAAATAAAATGGTTTTGAATGGAAAAGCCCCGGCTGATAGCAGCCGGGGCGGTTGCTTTTCCCGATCCTCTACCCTCTATCCTCTACCCCCCCTGTCTTTAAAAATTTCTTCCCGCACCAAAACGGTCCGATATATCATCTAAGAAGAAAGATGGGGCGCGAGTGCCCTGCATAGAACGTCGCGCCGCCGCATCTGAGAGGGATCTACACACTATGTCATACAGCGAAAAAGTAGTCGATCATTACGAGAATCCCCGCAACGTCGGCACGCTCGACAAAAGCTCCTCCGAAGTAGGCACCGGCCTGGTCGGCGCGCCGGAGTGCGGGGATGTCATGCGTCTCCAGATCAAGGTCAATCCCGAGACCCAGGTCATCGAAGACGCCCGATTCAAGACCTTTGGCTGCGGCTCGGCCATCGCATCGAGCTCACTCGCCACCGAGTGGGTCAAGGGCAAGACCGTCTCCGAAGCCCTCACCATCTCCAACACCGACATCGTCAAGGAGCTTTCGCTGCCGCCGGTCAAGATTCACTGCTCGGTCCTCGCCGAGGACGCCATCCGCGCCGCTATCGGCGACTGGAAGGCCAAGAACGGCGTCGCCGAAGGATCTCTGGCAGCCGTTGGCGCGCACTAAACATCGACTTCTCCCAAGATGCCCACCCGTGAAGGCTGGCGACAAGCAAGCCTTCACGAGCGGGATCTAAAGTGGGCAGCCCATCTCCTGGGCAACAATTTTCCCGAGCAACACCCATCCGGATAGTTATTATGCAGATCGTCTCCATCTCGCCTTCCACGATCCAGCCCATCGGCGCGCCTGGCCAGTCCATCGGCAAGACGCCCGTACCCCCCCCTGACGCGCCCCAGGATCCCTTTGCCGGCATGACGCTGCTCACCGCCGAGGGCCAACAACCCCGCTCCAAGTCCGCCATCGAGATCACCAGAAACCAACGACCCCTCGGGCGCCAAGCCCGTCCGCATCTTCGTTGACCCGAAAAGCTTTCTCTATCTGGCCGGCATGGTCCTCGACTTCGAAGAGACCCTCATGCGCCAGGGCTTCAACTTCATCAACCCCAACTCCACCAAAAGCTGCGGCTGCGGCTCCAGCTTCTCCGCATGAGTTTCTGTTTCTCCTCCTGACGTCCCGAGTCGAAAGCACGCGTCGTACTCGCTGAGGGGGCACGGCTGCATCACCACATTCGTTCTTCCACGCCTCCATCAGTGCTGCAACGCCGCGGAGTATATCGACAACCGCGCATAAGCCGCGCGCAGTAGCGGAGCCTCCACTCCCTGCTCCCGCCCGCGCTGCAGCAGGTCGCCAAGGATGCGGTCGGCCTCCACGCGAGATCCCCTCCTCATATCCCGATACATCGATGCCGTCAGTGGCGAGCCCGGCTCCGTAAGCCGCTGTACCATCTGCGCATGCGCCTCGGCCTGGGGCGGATATCCATTCGACGTCACGATTGCGACCGCCTCAACCCGGCGCCTGTCAGCACCGCCTCGATGGCCTTCACCCGCTCCGTAGCCGTCCCGTCGCGCTCGCCGAAGCTCAGATCGTGCAGCGCCGTCATCGAGTGCACGGCTCCATCCGCGTCCAGATCCGCCACAACGCGGGTTGTGCCACCCAGCACACGCTCGGCGCCAAACCGAGCCTCCAGCGTCTCCAGATGTCGCATCCCATTCAGCAGCGGAAGAATCGCGGTCCCATCTCCCACCGCGGGCGCAACGTCTTCCATCGCGCTCTCCAGCGAGTACGCCTTGGTGCTCACGAGGATCAGATCGAAGATCGGAGGGCGCGCCCCGGGCTGCGCTCGCAGCTCCCCGGCCGTCAGCAGCTTCGGCTGAACGCGCACATCCCCGTACGGACCACCATACGGGTCAAAGACCCGCAGCCCGGTTCGCCGCAACTGTTCGGATCAAGGCGACGCGGTTCGGTTCCATGCTACGCGGATCGGATCGAGGCTATGCGATCCGCTGCTCCTCCAGTTGTGTCGCCAGTTCTTCCCACTCCGATGTCCGCGCGGCATGCTGCTCCCGTAGAGCCTCCAACTCCGACGCAAGCGCCTGTGCGGCCTCGGGTGGGCCGTCCCCCTGGCTACGTTGTCGGGTATTTACTCGGATGCGGGCATCGCCCAATCCTGCCGATCGAATTCGTACACCATCGCCACATGGAAGGCAAGGACGCATGCGACACATGCTACGCTGACGCAGCACCAAAGGAACAAAGCAGGCAGATGCCACCCCACTGAAGGCAGGCCTTCTGCAAACATCCCGGAACTTAACATGAGTAGTCCCAGGAAAACGGGAACCTGCGCTGCCCATTTCGATTGAACCTTCAAACGTAGCCAGAGAGATCCTTGCGCCAGAGAGATCAACAGGAGAAAGCCTGCGAAGAGAAGCGTTGCTCGCGGCAAGATGGGCGGTATGCGGACCAGGATGCGGAACGCGCAAACGAACGAGGCGAAGCTCAAGAGATATACCACAACCAGGTATGCTGCCGCGGTTAGTTCCTTTGCTGCTATCACCCTGGAGGAGCTTTTGGGTAGCATTCGAAGAATCAGGAAGGTTCGCTTCGTGCGCTCGGCGGACATAAGCCATTCTGCTACCGAGGCGGGCGCGAACCCAGGCATGATCATCGACCACCCAAATGCAAATGCGGAGAGTTCTTGAGTGGATCGGTGAATGCCATACTCCAGGCCGGTCCAGACTTGGAGCCAAGGGATGACCATCGCCAGCAGGACGCTCGCAGAGATAATCCCTCTGTGTTGCCGCACGTCTTTTGCAATCAGTGTCATCATCCTGCTTCCGCTCCAAAGGCAAGAAAAACTTCCCGGGGTGTGGCTAAACGGCTGTCGCTGCCAGCCGGCAAGTTGGACCTGTGAACTACTTGTGGAACTATCCGGCTTGGAGCGGGTCGTGAGGCTGGTTTGACTGCGTCGGATGGCCGGATAAAATAATCCTGCCGCACCTCCAGCATCGAACACTGCAGCACGCATCGACCCTGCCTGAAGATGATGACCTCGCCTGCGAGATCGAGCAGATCTTCGACAGAATGTGTGCTCATCACGGTATACCGCGGATGATCCTTCGACGTATCGTAACGCAGAAATTCAATCACTTCCTGGCGCGTCTGCATATCAAGACCGGAGATCGGCTCGTCGAACAAGGTAACGGCAGTGCCACGGCCTATCGCCATTGCCACATTGAGCTTAGCCCGATTGCCAAACGACAGTTTACCGATCGATTTGGTCAACGGAACCCGCAGAAGCTGCAACGCTTCATGCAAACGCCGATCGTCACAGAGACCTGTCTGCACGATGAATCTGGCGAACTCAACTCCAGTCATCCAATCGTAAACTGCAGGGTGATCTGGACAAAGACCGATCCTTTCGCGAAGCCGGAGTGTGTCGCCCAGGACGTCGCCATCCAACTCAAGGGATAAAGCATCGGGACGGAGTATCCCCGCAACGATCTTCAAAAACGTCGATTTGCCGGACCCGTTGTGACCTATAAGTCCCACTACTTCGTCTTGTGGGACACTTAGATCGGTAATCGAAAGCTGGAACCCGGGATAGTCCTTGCGCATCTCGCAGATCTTCAGCAATGCAAAGTCTCCCTTACCTGACGATGTACGCCTTAATCACTTGCGGAGTTACAAAGGCTTCAACAACCGCACCGATCGCCAGAATCCGCATACGCTCTCCGTTGGCCTCCGGGTCCATGTTACGCGGTTCGGCTTGAGGCTACGCGGTTCGGATCAAGGCTACGCGGTTCGGTTCCATGCTACGCGATCCGCTGCTCCTCCAGTTGTGTCGCCAGTTCTTCCCACTCCGATGTCCGCGCGGCATGCTGCTCCCGTAGAGCCTCCAACTCCGACGCCAGCGTCTGCGCGGCCTCAGCCGTGGTGAAGAACGCCTGCTGCTGCTCGGCTGTCAGAATCCGCTGCTCCAGATCCACCAGCTCCTCTTCGATCGCCGCCACGCGCTGCTCAAGCTGCTTCAGCTTGATAGGATTCAGCCGCTTCACGCCTGGCTTTGCACCTGGAGCCGCGGCCACCTCGGCCAGCGAGCCCTCTATCTCGTGCGTGCTCTCGAGCGCATGGACGGGCGGCTCTACGAGTGGCTCCGCCGACGACTCCGCGGGCGCCTTTACAGCGGCCACCTGCTTCACCGTCCGGAACATCCCGGTGGCCGCATCCACCTTGGCGTTGGTGACCGCATCGTGGGTGAGCATCCGCTGCGCCTCGGCGGTGCTGGCCGGCAGACCGCCCTGCTTGCGGAAGAGGTAGTCCTCATAGTTGCCTGGGTAGATATGCACGCGGCGGTCTTCCACCTCGAAGACCCGCGTGGCCAGCCCGTCGATAAAGTAACGGTCGTGCGAGACGAAGATCACGGTCCCGGTAAATTTGCTGATCGCATCCAGCAGCACATCCTTGGCGCGCAGGTCCAGGTGGTTGGTGGGCTCGTCGAGCAGAAGGAAGTTCGCCGGACTCACCAGCATCTTGGCCATCGCATAGCGATTGCGTTCGCCACCGCTCAGCACGCCCAGGGTCTTGAACACGTCGTCACCGGAGAACATGAAGCATCCCAGCAGCGAGCGCAGCGTCACCACATCCACCCTCGGGTTGCTACCCGTAATGTCGTCCAGCATCTGCGCCGAGCCATCCAGCACCTTGTACTGGTCCTGGGCAAAGTAGTCGGCCAGCACGTTGTGCCCCAGCCGGATCGTTCCACTCGTGGGCGCCTCCAGCCCGCTCAGCATGCGGATCATCGTCGATTTGCCCGCGCCGTTGGCCCCCACCATGGCAATGCGGTCGCCGCGTTCAATCGTAAAGCTCACGTCTTCGAGCACCACCTTCTGTCCGCCGTTCGGGGTTGGATAGACCTTGGTCAGGTTGTTTACCTCGATCACCGTGCGCCCGCTCGCCGGTGGCTGCGGGAAGCTGAAGCGGATGGTCGCTTCTTCCTCCGGCACCTCGATGCGCTCGATCTTCTCCAGCTCTTTAATCCGCGACTGGACCTGCTTGGCCTTGGTCGCCTGATAGCGAAAGCGGTTGATGAACGTCTCCAGCGCCTCAATGCGGTCGCGCTGGTTCTTATAGGAACTCATCAGCAGCGCTCGGCGTTCTTCTTTAAGCTGCTGATACTTCTCATAGTTCCCGTGGTAGACATGCATCCGCTTGTTCCATACCTCGACGATCTTGTTCACCGTCACGTCGAGAAAATAACGATCGTGCGAGATCAGGACGTACGCATACTCGTAGTTGTGCAGATAGTCCTCGAGCCAGTTGCGGCTCTCCAGGTCCAGATGGTTGGTCGGCTCATCGAGCAGCAGCAGGGAAGGCTTCTGCAGCAGCAGCTTGGCCAGCGCAATGCGCATCTGCCAGCCGCCGGAGAACTCCTCTGTCCTCCGCGCCCAGTCTTCCTTGGTAAATCCCAGCCCGCCCAGCACCGCGCCCACCTGCGAGTCCAGCGTGTAGATATCGTGGTGGTGCAGCAGGTCGGCGATCTCGGAGTATCTGTTCGCCGCCGCCGCATACTCTCGGGACTTCGGGTCCGCATCGCTGAGCACATGGGTCAGCCGCTCCTGCTCGTGCTCCAGGTCGCGCAGCTCGTCGAAGACCGACAGGCACTCTTCGAAGACCGTGCGTCCGGAGAGCGCCAGCCCATCCTGCGGAAGGTATCCCAGCGTCATTCCCTTGACGTGGGTCCGCAGCCCATGGTCGAGCCCCTCCAGCCCCGCCAGGATCTTCAGCAGCGTCGTCTTACCCATGCCATTGCCGCCCACCAGCCCGGTGCGCTCCTTGGGCGTCACCAGCCAGTTCACATCTTCGAAGAGGAGCTTATGGCCGTATCGTTTGCCGGCGCCAGAGAGTTGAAGCATCTTTTCTATCTTCTCACTAGGAACTGGTTTCTAACTCGATTGAGGGGGCCGTAGGCCCATGAGCGGACTCACCAGAAACAAGATTTGGCTGGGGGCTTGCCTTGAAAGGCGCGGCTGTTCTCCTCCCAATCGCCACAAAATCG
>JABEBX010022977.1_pt1 | contig 11019 bp, 8 predicted proteins | sample 7245971 | NCBI WGS metagenome assembly JABEBX01 (sample SAMN14506365, study PRJNA622280) | hot springs metagenome | biome: hot spring [ENVO:00000051]|acidic hot spring [ENVO:00002120]; feature: spring [ENVO:00000027]|sediment [ENVO:00002007]; material: sediment environment [ENVO:01001048]...
CTCTATTGCAACAACCATGCCTTCTTCAAGCTTCGTGCTGTCGCCATTGTCATAGTTAGGGAGGAAAAGCCCTGCATGAAGGTTATTTTTTTCTATTTGATGGCCGCCTAAGTTGTATATAGGCACAAATCCGCGCTTGCTTATTTCCTCATTTATCCTTTTTCCTACTTCCCTAACCTCTATGCCAGCCTTTATTGCCGCAATTGCTTCGTCTAATGCAGCTTTTGATGCCTCAAGAAGCTTTCCGTATTCGCCATTGAGGTCAATTGTGACTGCGCAATCACCAAGCATGCCCTTTTTTTCTGCACCCAAGTCTATTTTAACAACATTGCTTCCAAATGCCCTTTCATCGCCTATTTCAGGGGTGTCGTGCGCCGCCTCGTTGTCTATTGATATGTTGACAGGAAATGCAAGGCCAAAGCCCTGGTCCCTTAAGTATTTTTCAAGCCTTTCTGCAACATCCAGCATGCTTGCGCCATCCTTTACAAGCTTTTTTGCCTCTTCCAATGCCATGTACGACGCATGGTCTGTTTCTTCCAGTAATTTCATGTCCTCTTCATTGCTTTCCATATGAACACTTTATTTATATTAATGCAAAGTCATAATTTTGATTGCTTTCCTATCCCTTTCAGCGTATTTGCATCAAACCCAAGCTCCCCGAGTATGCGGAGCGTTGCAGGTATTATCTGCTTTTCAATATAATAATCAGCATCATAATCTGTGGCAAATTCCTCCAGCACCGCCTTGTCTGATATAGACGAGCCGTTTTTTGTTATAACATAGCTTATTACTGATTGCTCAATCTCCTCTTTTTTCTTTTTGCCAGATTCAACCGCCTTTGTTGCTGCCCCAAGCTCGGGGGATTTCGTGTCATAGCTGTCAATGCCTTTCCTGAGCCTCGTGTTTATTGCAAGGTCGCTTATCGGCACCTTTCCTTCCCTTAGCTTCTCTATTACTTCCTGCACAATTGCGGCAGCCTTGTCTACGCTTCCATCCTTAAGTATTGCGCTGAGCACCCTTTCCTGGGTATCCCTTGCTACCTTTGACCAGTCCCTCCTTACAAGCTCAAAGCCTTTTATTTTCAATTTTCCTGATACAGAGCGCAATGCATATTTCTTTTTTGCGCCTCCTGCCGATCCTTTCTTTCCCACAAATATTCCACGCATGTAGAAATCCTCCAATTCTAGCTCCATTCCCTTGGGCAGCTTGCTATTTATGCCATTAAGCGTTTTCCTTACGTCATCTTCGGTTTTGTTGCCCATGGTAAAGAATATGCTGTCTGTATCCCCATAAAGCACCCTAAACCCTGCCTCCTCTGCATTCTTTATTGTTTCCTTTATATACTGCCGCCCATATGCTGTGACGCTTGCTGCGCATTCCCTTGAATACCATCTTGACCGTGCATAGCCAAGGTAGCCATAAAACGAATTTGCAGTTATCTTAAGCGCCATTGATCTTGCGCCTAGAAATATGTCGTCCGGATGCTGCTTGTACAGCTTTTTCACTTCCTTCCTTTCATCAACAAGCATCTCAACTATAACCGGGACAATGCTCCTTCTGCTCCTATCAAACCTGGTGCCTATTGGCGATTCATAATAATCCTTGCAGTCAGTGCATATTGAAGAGGGGTCTATATTGTGCGATATGATTATTGAGGGATACAGGCTCCTGAAGTCAAATACAACTATATTGTCATATACGCCGGGATCGGGGGTTTTTACATATGCCCCTTCAATTGGGTTTGCAAGCCTCTGCCTAATCTCTGCATCAGTAGGCTTGTTTGGTATTAGCTCGTTGCTTTCGTGTGCATAGCGCATGAGCAGATATTCAACAAGCTGGCCGGTTGTTGATACTGCAACATCTCCTATTGTATTGCCTGTAATCTTTGCCAGCTCAATCATAAGCGGCATAAAGGTGTCATAAATTTTCTTTAACGCATGTGAATCATTTAGGTTATACCTTGCAAGCTCCTTTCTGTCTTCCTCGCTTCCGTCCCACATGCTGTATATATCCTTTTTTTCAACCATAACCTTTTTGTCATTTGTCACAGCCTCATAGACATTCTTCAAGGTATAGCTGTTAAGCTTCAGCAGGGATTCCGCAGCGCCCACCACAGATATAAACTTTATTATAAGATAAGTGTCTATGTGTACCCTTCCGCCTATTTTCACTTTGTCAACCAGCCCGTGCCTTTCAAGCTTCGTAGTGCCAAATCCCCTGCTTAGATTGAATTCTATGTTGAGTTCTTTTGCTCTATTTATCAAGTATTTCATGTCAAAATTTGTGGAATTGTACCCTGTTATTATGTCTATGTCAAGCTCATCAACCAGCTTTGCGAATTCCAGTATAAGCTCCTTTTCATCTTTTACCTGCTTTACAAACGGCAAATCTGCGCTCCTGAATGTCATGACCCCGCTTCCTTCTTTGCCGTTTGCCTCATAGGCATAGCTTATCATGATTATAGGGTCCTTTTCAGGCAGTGACATGCCCATCGGATTATAAGTTTCTATGTCAAAGCACATTGTATTGAGCTCGATTGCGTTTCCTTCTATGCTATTCATTTCTATTAGGCGGAGCTCATCCTCTGCCTTTTCTGCTTTGATTGCATATATCGCAAACTGCCTTATGCCTTTGTCTATAAGATATCTCTTAGCAAAAGGTATATCATATTCATAGCAATATCCCTTTTTGCCCATAAAGCTGCTGAGCGCTGGCACGTCCTGCGGGTTGGAAAGCACTACCTTAAATATATCAACCTTTTTCCCAAATAGCTCTTTGGTAACCTTTTCAACCTTTAGCGGAGATATCACCTTAAGCCCGTCATATACAGACATAGCAGCAACCTCCTCATTGCTCATCTCATTTTCTGGCACAAAATAAAAATAGGGCTTGAAGTCGTAATCCAATACATCATAATGCCTGCCTACGCCTTTGACATTAAGCCTTATGGCAGTGCTGTTACCCATAAGCTTGTAATCAACATCAATTACCATCCCTTCAATTTCCTCAACTTCCATAACTACCTTTTTGCAGTATATTTATATAATGGTAATGAAAAGATAATTTAAGGAGGGGAATAAATATGAATTTATTGTGGTTCTATGATTCCAAATGTTGATCCGCGGGCATTGAAAAGCATGATGGCAAAGATCGGGATGAAGTCTACCGAAATAAATGCAATTAAGGTAATAATAGAATGCCCAGACAAAGAGATAATAATAGATGAGCCGTCTGTAACAAAAATAGAGCTGCAGGGAACTGAAAGCTTTCAGGTTGCAGGAAGAGTATCTGAGCAGGACAAGCATTTTGACCTTAAGATAACTGATGATGATATTAAAATAGTGATGGAAAAGGCAGGCATTTCTGATGCCGATGCGGCTGCAAAGGCGCTTGAAAAGGCAAATGGCAACATTGCTTCAGCAATACTTTCAATAAAAAGCAAAAAGGAAGAAGGCAGCAGCAAATAAAGCATTAGTTTTACATATTCAGGTCAATTCTGTATGCTTGCGCATACCTTATGCCTGCCGCAACATTTATATTGCCCTCACATATTATCCCCCATTTTTTTGCAAGCTGAATGGCAGAGTTTCCTACAATATTTGCAGATGCAATGCTTTCCCTGCTTTTTATAGGCATATCTGCATCTTTGCCTATTTTGCTTCCTTTGTAAAAGTCTGCATAATCCTTTATGTTTATGTAAATGTCTTCGTCTTCAATTACAGAGTTTATTAAAGCCTCATCGCACATTGCAAGAATTATGCCATTTTCCGCATCGTGCAGCTTTATATATACATTGCTGTTTTCCTCTTCCACTGCCATTACCTATATTTGTACAAAAATGCAGTTGTAAGCAGGTAAAGGAATGCATACCATGAGAGCCACAGGCCGCCAGAAACGTTATGGTGCACAGCTGCAACATATCCTAAGACTATAAATGCAATTGCGCATGTCAATTCAATTTTTGAATTTGTAACCGCATAAAAAAACCGGTGATTTTCCTGCTTTACTGATTTGTTCCACATTACAGAAGGGCTTTTATTCATCAGTGCCGCGATTGCTGCCTTTGTGCGCACAACAGCAAGCGCAAAATTAAGGAAGAATATCATTATGCCTTTCTTTATCGACTTGAAGTAAACTTTTGTTATTATTACTGGCGCTATTAGTGACAATGTAAATGCAACAACACCAAACAGCTCTAGGTCAATTCCAATATACTTTGCCTCAAAGAACTGCTGCATGGTCATCGGTATGAACTGTATTGCAGAAAAGACAATAAGTACTGAAACAAGGGTAAACAGAAGAAGCACTACTGATATATAATTCAAGCCAAATCCGTGCGTAAAGTAGTCAATGTGTGAAAGCAGGCTAAGCTTTTTTGAATGCCTATTCTTGTAAAAAAACTGCAGAAACTGTGTATCCCCATAATTATACCTCCATTGCTGCTTTGCAAGCTGCGTAAACGTTTTAATCGGCTCTCCCCTTGCGTATACCTTGGGCACATATATGCTCTTATAGCCGTGCAGGTCAGAAACAAAGCTGAAAAAGGTATCTTCTATGACGTATTCAGGGAATCCGTTGCATGCTTCCAGCACCTTTTTTCTTATAACTCCGCATGACCCTGCAAATATTGCAGTATTGTTTATCGCGCGCGCCTGCTGGATAAACTTAAAGAAAAAGCCGTCAAACAATGAGACTGTCTGCGAGAAAAGGCTCTTGTGCCACATGTACCTCTTTTCTGTCTGTACAAATGAAACCTTGCTGTCAGAAAAGTATGGAATAACCTCCTTTAGGAAATTCCTGTTTGTGAGGTATTCATCATAGTCAAATATTGCAATAAATTCTTCATTTATTAATTTAAGCAGGTTGTTCAGCGCGCCTGCCTTAAATCCTTTCCTGTTATCTCTGTGTACATGCATTATATTATGCTTCTTGCAGAACCTTTCCAGCTCATCAAATATTTCTTTGCTTGTGGAGTCATCTGCAAGGTAATACTTCATTTTGCTTTTGTCATAGTTCATTTCCTGAAGGCGAAGAAGATTCTTCTCTACCACTGCAGGCTTTTCATTGTATACTGCCATTACTATTGCGGCAGTGGGCCATTCCTTCATCTTTGGCAAGCCGCTTTTAAGCTTGTCAAGGTATATATCATAGAAATATGACCTGTAATAAGTAACTGAGGCAAATATGTTAAATACGCTTGATACTATTGCAAGGACAAAGAACAGTGTTGCAAGTATGTACATGTAAAGATTATTTGCTATATAAAACAGGTAAAAAGAAAACCCTATGCCTGCTACTGCAAGGATTAGGAATACTATTACTGTAAGGATCCTGTAGCTGAACCTTTTTTCGTTGGCGTACATTAATACACTTCTATCATTTTGTTGCCTTATGCTTATAAGGCATTTGGGTGCACCCTTTTATGCAAACAGTATAAATGGATTAAGTATTCTATGCCTCTTTACTTTTATATACCTTTACATTTTTAATGCCTTCACCTTTTTGCTTGCTTATCTTCTATCTGCCTTTCTATCCATTCTTCTTTCCAGAACTGCCTTACAATTTCATAATTGCCGGCATCATATACCTTGCCTATATTGCTTATGCCTTTTATCAGCGAGCGGTACATCTGCCACCTGTACCTTTTGTCCATAAATACAATTGAAGCCCTGTCCTTTTCGCCCCTTATTGCCCTGCCTGTGGCTTGCAGCACCTTTATTATTGCAGGTATCCTGTATGCATAATCCTCGCCTTTTCCGTTGAATTTTGTGTCCAGGTATGCAATCCTCATGCTTAACTCCAAATCCGGACGTATGAAGGGTATGCCTACAATGGCAACCCCTTTTATGGTATTGTTGGAATAGTCTATCCCTTCGCTTAGGCTTCCGCCCACAACCGCAAGAAGGAGCAAATCCTTGCTGCCTTCGAGCCTGCGCACAAGCGCGTCTATTTCCATGCTATTCATGTTTTCCCTCTGCACTGCAACCTCCACATCATGAAGGTGCACCAATACCGCATTTAGGACAGAATAGCTAGGGAAGAAGGCGGCAACATTACCAGGCACAGCCTTCTTCAGATTTACTATCTGCTCCGCTATTTTTTGGTACTGGAGCATTGACCTGTGCTCATATTTTGTGGTTACAGAATCATCGATGCACACAAGCTTGTTTTCCTCTGGAAACGGAGACGCGTAGTTTTTTGCTATCGCGCTTTCAATTCCAAACAGGTCTTTGTACATATCTATTGGGGTAAGCGTCCCGCTCATAAACAAGTTGGCATAAGGTTCCTTAAGCACGTCTATTATGCTGTCAGGATAAAGGCAGCTCAGCTTTATGGCAATGTTTTCCTTGTCCTTTTTTATTATCCTTGCAACTGCACTGCTGTCTTCACCCCATTTTTTCAGGAAGTTTGCCACCCTAGCCATTGCAGGCCTTTTTGAAATGTTTGCCTCTGCGTACTCAAGCGCGAATTCCTCAAGCTTATTAGTTATTTCGGCAATGCTTCCGTTTATTTCATCAGGCATGTCGCTTTTGTCAATAAACGCCTCGCTTGCGTTTACAGCGCTAATTTTTTGCTCTGCTGCCTTTTTCATTGCGAATGAAATATAAGAAAGGTCAAAATCCCTGCCCAGTTCCTTTAGCTCCCTGTTTGCCCGGTCTATGTCCCTTGTGCTTACTGTGCTGCTTAGATATGCCTCACCTATGCTTATTATATTGTGCGCCTCATCCCATATCCAGAGTGCATTGCTTGCATTGTGCGCTATCTTTTTCATGAACATGCGCTTTACAGACGGATTTAATATATGTGCATAATCGGCTATTATCACATTGGCAGCCTTCGCAAGCTTTGTGGCAGCCTCATAGCCGCAAATGCCGTAGTCGAAAGCCTGCTTGAACAATTCATTGTGCCCTTTAAGCGCTGCAGCTTCAATTCCATCAGGCAGGCTTGCAGAGTTAAGGTAATACCTGCATTTCTTGCCTTTGATCGCCTTTGAGCATGCATTGTAAAATGTGCTGCTGGCTAGCAGGTTTATGCCCTCGTTTGTGCATAGGCTCTGCTTGCCTACAAGGTCTATAAAATTTATCCCAATGCCATACCTTTCCCTTATGCCGTTGAGCGCCTCAACCACTATCTTGTGCTGTGACATTTTCGGCGTTAAGAAAAATACGTCCATCCCTCTAGGTATTGCAAAGGTCAGCGCAGCGGCAAGCGCGGCATCTGTTTTTCCTATTCCTGTTGGTGCGTTGACAAGTATGCTCCTTTTGCTCTCAAATGCATTATATATGTCTGCAATTATCTCGTCCTGATATCTGCGCTTCCTGTCAAACCTAAACAGATACTCCATTGCATTCAGTATATTTTGGCGTGCATTAATAAAGCATAGTGCCTGTTTATCTTATGCTGCTATGCCTATAAAACGCAATCAGGAATTGTATAGCTCATTAAGGCTTTCGATATGCTTGTTATGCTCAATTCCATATATTTTTACCTTCTCAATATCTACCTTCTTTTTCTTCATCATTCTCTCAATGAATTTGAGCATGAGCTTGCTTCCGACATTAAGCAGCCCCGAAAGCGCTGTTTTTGTTGCAACGTTTCCCCGTGTTTCCATCTTTACATCCCTTGATGCCATCTTTGCAAGGTGCCTATATGTTGCATAATAAACAGCAAGCATAGTCGGGCTCAGCATATCGGTATTGAGCTTCCTTGATTTTATCCTTCCCATCGGCACATTAAGCATAGGCGTAACTGTAAATTCAAACGGCACTCCATCCACATAAGAATTGCTGAGCTTGTTTACAAGCGCTACTGTGTCCCAGTTGTCCTCGTCAGTCTCACCTTCCTGGCCTACTTGCACTGTAAATGCAGACCTCCAGTAATACTTTGTTTCATTCCTTACACCAGTCCATACAATATCCCACCATGATCCATCAGGCCCTATTCTTAGCGGGAGTGTTTTGTTTGGCATATGCCTTTTTGCAAGCTCCTCACTTCCCGTTTCAAGGCCTGTCTGCACGCTTATCCAGTTATGTGGCCCGGCATGCACTATGTTTGAAAGCTTCTCCAGCAGTTCAGGGTATCCTGCAGGAATTGATATGCGCCCATGAGTCGGGTTGGTGTTCTTTACTCCAGGTATGGACATCATTGCTTTGAATATCTCTTCAAGCTCCTCTTCATTCGGCTCAAAGAACTTTCCATGCTTGTAACCAAAGAACTCGTCGCTGTGCAGCCATGCCCTGTTTCCGCCGCCTTCCCTTATATTTACTTCAACTTCCTTTTTTATCATTTCAATTGAATAATACCTGAGCGGCTTAAGCGTTACTTCGCAGAAGTCACACCCTACGCCGCACCCGCGCATTATCTCTACCATATCTTTGATTACGGGCCTTTGCACTAAGGGAATCTCTTCAAGCTTCGGCGCCGCACCATATGAAGTCCTGCTTACGAACCTTTCATCATCAACCTTTACAGGCTGGAAGTGCTCATCGAATGTCATGTACCCTTTCAGGAATTTATTGTAATCTACAGAATCTGCCGATATCTCTGCAAACAATTCATTGAGTATGTCTTCAGTTTCTCCCTGCACTGCATAGTCTATATTAAGCCTGTCAAAGTCCTCTTTAAGCACTGTAAAGTCCCATACGCCCGGCCCTCCGACAACAAGCTTCGCCTTTTTCCCTGCCCTCATTGCATTAAGGCGCCTTATCATGTCTTCAAACTCGACCCTTACCCATGCAGGTGACCATGTGTTAAACAATACTGCATACGACATAGTAAGCGGGCCTATCCCAAGCGGGTCCATTGTTGATACTCCTATTATTTCTGTATTGTCATCTATGAATTTAGCCGCATTGTCTACATCTGTAACAGCAACGTCCTTCCTTTCATGTTCTTGCAGGAGCGCCGCCTCAAGCTTCCTTATAGAATAAGGAGCCCTCAGCAACTGCCCATCTGGATATCTTTTAGGTGGTTTTCCCTTCAAAAATTTCCAGACGCGTTTAGGCATTACCTTAGAAGGCGCACTGGGTAAGAAATCAAGCAACGGAAAATCCCTATATGTATAAATCAACGTCGAATCAGCAACTAGTACATATTTTGCCATTAAACCATCTATACTGCTGTTAGCTCTGCTTTCATATGCCCTCTACAAAACAGTCATATCCTGTGCCTTATATTTTTTTACTTTATGCTGCATTTAGCAATGTTAGATTCAAATTTATTCCTTTAATTATTATTAAGCCAATAATATTAAAAGGTGTTCTGCGTATATGTATACTTAGTTTCAATTTTTGAATCTTCAGAATTAATGCAACTTCTTTAAAGGCCTTGTTTTCACGTACGCTTTTTGAAAATAACTTATTTAAGGTTAACATGCAAAAATGGAATGTGTTAATATGGCAGAAAAGCTTTCAATAATAATGTATAGCGGGACTGCTGACAAGTTTATCCCCCTTGGCGTTTTGGCGCAGGCTTCTGCAGCTATGGGGATGCAGGTCCAGATTTTTGTTACAGGGTTTGCCCTCCTTGGCTTCCTTAAGGAGAAAAAGGAGATTCCTTTTCCAAGCGAATTCAAAAGCATGGCGCCTGCAATAATAAATGGAATGAAGAAAAACAACGTGCCTACATGGTATGATATGTTAAAAGAGGCAAAAGAGATGGGCGCCCATGTCTCTGTATGCTCGCTGATGGCAGGGGTAATGGGCATCACAAAGGAAGCGCTTGACCCGATTGTAGATGACATTGTAGGCGCAGCCACATTCTTGCAGAAATCTGATGGCGGGCAGGTATTATTTATATAGTGGTAGCATGGCAGATATAACTGTAGACGCAAGGGGCTCCTCATGCCCAGGCCCTATAACCGAACTGTCAAAGGCATACAGGAATTCCCATGTAGGCGATACAATAACAATACTGGCAACAGACCCGGGGATAAAATCAGATGCCCAAGCATGGGCTGAGCGTACCGGAAACAAGGTAGTAAGCATAGGCGAGGAAAACGGCGTCATAACCGTTAAGCTTGAGATAGCAAAAAGGTAAAAGTATGGAAGGCACAAAAAAACTTTTCATTGTTGGGGCAGGCGATGGAGGCATAATACTCTCGCATTCCCTGCCTAGCTATTTTGACATTACCTTTATAGATCCGCAGGAAATGCATTACTTTCAGCCATGGCTTCTGCATATAGCCTTTGAAGGGGCAAACGAGAAAAGCATTCCAAAGAAAAAGCTTATACCTCGCCATTCAAAGCTGATAAATAGCACAGTGCAGTCTATAGACCTGCAGAGCAGGAGCATAGCAACGTCGGATGGCAAAGTTTATAATTATGACTATGTTGTTATTGATACAGGAAGCGCAGCTGACTATTCAAAAATACCCGGCCACGCTGAGCTTTACAGGGAATTTGGCGATTTTCACAGCAGCACCGAAGCTGCAAAAAGGATGTATTCAAAACTTCTTGAATTCAAAGGGGGCAAGGTAGTCATAGGCCCTACCTTCCCAACATTCAAATGCCCCCCATCGCCTATTGAAGCTGCATTTCTTTTTGAGCAGTTTGCAAAGAAGAAAAAGATAAAAAATAACACAGAAATAACATTTATAACACCTTTTCCAAGGGCTTATCCGGCTGAGCCCATGAATGAAATTGTAGAGCCTATAATGAAGGAGCGGGGCATAAAGATTATGCCGTTTTTTGATGTTGAAGAAATAGATACCAATGCAAAGGAAATAAAGTCGATAGAAGGGGACAGCCTGCAGTATGATTTTGCAGCACTTGTTCCTCCGCATAAGGGCGCTGGGATAGTAAAAGGCAATTCAGATGGAGACGGCTTTGTTAATACCGACAAGCTGACCTTGCAAATAGACGGCTATGATGACGCATTTTGCATAGGCGATGCAACAAACATACCTACTTCAAAGTCGGCAGTTACAGCGCACCTTGAAGCAAAAGTAGTTGCACAGCGGTTGCAGGGCGTAGACGAGAAATTCAATGGCTGTCTCTTATACACATCTGACGCTGCCGA